>Ga0209088_10000835_pt1 | contig 20922 bp, 12 predicted proteins | sample S_140625_EF_Meta_FD_187324 | JGI IMG/M metagenome (GOLD analysis project Ga0209088, IMG submission 187324) | Freshwater microbial communities from Lake Simoncouche, Canada to study carbon cycling - S_140625_EF_MetaG (SPAdes) (version 2) | ecosystem: Environmental > Aquatic > Freshwater > Lake ... | reverse complement strand
CATCCAAATATCCTTAAACCATTCGTGATTTTCCAAATGGCTTCTCCTCTAAAACTTTCCTTATCATCTGGTAAGTGACTAACTTTATCAAGCGCATCTGCTAAATCTTTTTGGGTTTTGAAATCCTTAATATCCATAGGTAATTTATCAGTAACTAAATTCTTTGACCTTAGTAATGCTTCTGTCAAGAAAGATTTATCATTCGTAAACTTATAACCTAAACTTAGCCCATGTATAGTTGATAAGTACGATTCCATCTGATGATTAATTGAAGGATTATCTCTTTGAAATGTAACATGTGTGATTAAAGCTTTTTTTACACTTTCATCACCAGTTATTTGTAAATACTTGTATAAACCATGCGTGATATAGTTTTGAGAATACCCATATCGATCTATCACTAAATTACCTCCTTGATCCGTATTTTTTTGAAGCTCTAACATGATTCTAACTCTATCTTTTAGCTCCTTGAAATAGGTCTCTTTTTTAGTGACATCATATAATTCCGCTAAATTCCAAACGGACAAATACAATCTTCTACCACGTAAATCATGTTCTCCCCATATTCTTCTTAAATATAATTCACCTGTTTGTTCTGCCACATCTAGTGCTCTATGATTACCTGTTAAATAATAGGAAGCCAACCAGCCTTGTACCCAAACGTGCGCAGATAATAAGGAAGTGAAATGTTGGTTTGCATGTCTACGCCCCATACCTATGTAAGGACTTGCATTTTTTGTTGCGGTATCAACAAAATTAAAATAGTCAATGGTATTATTAGTCTCCCCAGCATATTTAGGCAAATTTGGCCAATGGATATTATCTACATCCATCGTATGTTGACTATTTGCTTGTGCAGTTAAATAATAATCTCTACTTCCGGTGCGCATAAATTCAAGCCACCACATATAATCATTTGCAGGTTCGTTATTATCCCATGTGTTCCATTTTCCTTTTATATAATAAGTTTGAAAATCGCCATAATCCAACATACCATACCAAGGCTCCCACTTTTGATTAAATTTCATCCACTCAAACTTATAATCTATGCTACGCTCTAGTTCAGGATGCTTATCAGTTCTAATTCCAAATTCCCCATAAACATCACTCTTCGAATACCACTCTGGAGTGGTGTGTGATACAGGTGGGTCAAGAAAATATTTAAAATTACTTACTAATTGTGTTGGTGCCACATTGGCATCATAGAATTGATACACCATTTCAGTAGTCTTGGCAAGGCCTTGTGCAAAATTGCCAAGCATTTCACTGTCAAATTGGTCAGTTGCCCTAGCAAAACTCATTGGAGAAACATTTGGAGACCATATATAACTAAATATTTTATTGTTGTCTCCTTGAATTGCAATCTCCTTTGGATACTCCTCAAAAAAATTGCGAATGCCAACTCCAACACCCCACTTTTTATCTGTAAGTGTTACCCATCCAGACATTTTTTCTTTGTTTAGTACTTCCGCCCCGCCTAATTTTAAAGTACTTGTAAATCCATTAGTTTGTACTGTAGGTGTAGTTGAACTTAATGGCAGAAGTCTGTTGATATTAGGACCAGATTGTAAAAGTGACACATTTTGATTGTTCACCTCTGCATCATACAAATTTTCTGCTCCTGGATTTGTCCAGGTTCCATTAAAGTACCCTGTTTGAAAATGTTTAGTTGCATCCATCTTATAATTCAACTGGAAACCAGCATCTGCTATTCTATCATTCGGAACCATCCAACCTTTATCTCCTTTTAATTTTTGCTCATCAACTATACTTTTATTTTGAGTAGCAATTGACATGTACTGACCTTCCATTTTAGTATGCATATCAGGATCACCCGTATAAACAATTGAATGCAACACTTTAATGTAAGACTTACCAGCATAAGCGTGAATTCTCAGTACAAAGGGTGATGCATTGTTATCTTTATTTTTATAAACATAATCCCCTTCTATTCTAATAATGGCATGCAATGGTCCTGATCCTTTTTCTAAAACGGAATTATTAATTTTAACATTGGAAGTATCAATGCCTGAAGCGTCTAAGATATCCAAAAAGCTTCCTCTTGTTTTACTAGACTCTGCAATTACATCTTTGTCATCAAAACCATTTCTATCCAAGTCCAGCTGTACCTTATCCAAAAATCCACCGCCCATACGATTAATCGTAAATAGTAATGGTCCTGTATTCACTCTAACCCTACCAGTTGGTCTTTCATTGTTTTCGACTACAACTCTATCTCCTACAAATTCTTTTCGAACCACATCATTGCCAAATTCAAGTGTGTAATTATTTTGAGCTTCAGAAAAGAAGAATACCCAGATCCACTTTACACTCTCTGATACAGGCGCCCAAGTGCTTATAATGGTAATTTGAGAAGGAATCTCTTGCCCCAAAGCGTTCAAAACCCTCACTTTGTTACTTGTTTGTAATTTGTCTTTAGGGAAGGGTATGCCTAGTAATTGCGGTGCACCTGGAACGTTCTTTTCAATCACTAAAGGAATTTTCTCAGAGGCTACTATACTATTGATCAAAATAAATTGAAAAATAATGAGTAATAAAACGTTAATTTTTTTCATTGTAGAATTTTAAAATGAATATATAAAGGGGATTAAACTATTTAATTTTACTATTATTAATTAAAGGCTTGGCCCATATTCCTATCGAAAGTATAAAGCCAAAAGTGATATATAAAAAGAGCATGCCATATTTAAGGGTATAATGATCGCCTAGCACACCTACGATCAAAGGAATAATTGCTCCTCCACAAATACCAGTCATCAAAATACCTGCAAAAGATCCATGGTGCGCAGGAACTGAATTAAGGCCAAGAGAAATGATGATTGGATACATCACTGCTATAAAAAAACCAACTGCAGGGAATGCATATAATGTAATGCTAGCTCCTCCAAATAATGCAATGGATAAAGAAAAAATAGCCAATGCAGTAAATAGAATTAAGATATTTCTTGTATCAAATAATTTAACTAAAATCAAGCCAACAAAAGTACCTGCTGTCATCATACCCCAAAACCAAGAAACCACTTGAGCACCTACTGTTTGTGGGTCGTAAGCGTGGTATGTAAATAAAAATTGTGAAATCCAATTAGCAACACCCTGTTCAGAACCAACATAACAGAATATGCCTAAAAAATAGAGTAATACTGTTTTATTTTTAAGTAGCTCCATGTGCACTTTAAATGCACCCGCTTTTTCATCTTCTTTTAATTCAATTTTTGGGAATTTAAACGCTGCAATGACCAATAGCATCATTAAAGAAATAAAAGCAAAAACCCAATAAAAGGAAACCCATGTCAAATTCGCAGGAACTACTTTCTTTAGTAAATAAAACAAGGTATTGTTATTTGTACTCATGTTTTGAGATAAATAAGTATACACTAGTGGACTCAAAAAAGAAGCTAGCCCAAAAAATAATTGACCCATTAAGGAATAAAAAGAAAACTCGGCTTCACCTCCAGCGCTTCGAAGTAGTGGATTAATAACCACCTGAAGCATTGCCATACCAGAACCAATTAAAAACAAGGAAATAATGGCCATATTGAATTTTGGAAATAACCCAAAAAGCAATGCGCCTATTAATGCAATGCCAAAAGCAAAAAGCATTACAAATTTTCCTCCATATTTTTCTGTCATGACACCAGCAGGTATGGACATAAAGCCATAAGCAATGAAAAATGCAAAAGGAAGAAAGGAAACTAAGGTTAAGCTTAAGCTAAAAGAATTGATAATCTCTGGAATGAGTGGGCCAATGATATTTGTCAAAAAAGAGATGACAAAAAAAGTCAACAAAACAAGGCCTACTATGAAGTAATTCTTTTTCACATTGAATATTTAAATTCCTAGTCTTGATATACATCAAGACTAGGAATTGATAGAAATTAAATTATTTTTTCAACATAGGAAACAGTCTTCTGATATCTGCTTCTGTTGGCTGTGCTCCGTATTCTGTAATCTCAAATGACTCAGCAAATTTAAAACTAGCCGCTTTTTCAGGACTGTACCATTTAGCTAATCCAGCTTTTTGTGCATCGCTCATGTTTCTTCCCATCCAACGACTTTTTAACCAAGCTTTTCTTTCTGCTGGATCTTTTGGTACTTTAGGATCTATTTCGCCGCCATTACTAATCCAAGGTAACCACTCATACATTTGAGATGTATGTTCATTTAAACCATCTACTTTTTGATCTAATACTTCATCAATTCCGATTACAATATCATGACTAAATGGATTAGGCTTTTTAAAATTATCCTGCATATATAAAAAAACAGGATTCTTTTTTAATGCGGGTACATCAGCAGCCACATTAGGAACAGCAACCATATAAGATGCATCTTCTACCAACTTACCAGCATTTCTATGATCAGGGTGATAATCATTCGGACGTAAGCCTAAAACCACATCAGCATTCCATTTTCTGATTTCACGAATCACTTGCATTCTAACATTCAAGTCTGGCAATAATTCACCATCATGGTTATTTAATACAACATACTCATCGATACCATATTTTTTGGCAGCACGTTGTGCTTCTTCTCTTCTTCTTTGTCCTAATACACCACCCCCTTCTGCATAATGACCTGCATCACCATTTGTTAATGCAACAAATTTTACAGCAACACCCATTTTCGCTAAAAGCGCAGCTGTTCCGCCCATTTTAGAATCAGCATCATCAGGATGCGCAAATACAGCTACCACTCTAATTCTTTTATCTTGAGCTGTTTGTGCATTTGTATTCAAGTTGAAAGCAAACATGAATAATACCGAAGCAATTAAAACTTTTTTCATTGTAAAGATTTTATTTTATAAATTATAATCCTGGATTTTGAACCAATTTCCCATTTGATACATCAATTTCCTTTTGAGGAATCGCAAATAATAGTCGAACACTGGCTTCTGGTATAACTAATTGCTTTGCCATCACTGATTTAGCTACACCAAATCTCAATAGATCTTGCCAACGTTGATTTTCTAATGCAAATTCTACTCTACGCTCGTCTAATAATTTCTGCGCAAAAGTACCAGCAGTAGTTGCACTGATTGCAGGTAAGCCAGCTCTTGCTCTAACTTGATTGATATAAATATAGGCTTGTGCAGATTCCCCTAAGGCTTCTGCTAACATTAATAATACATCAGCATATCTTGAAACATACCAATTGTTATCCCCATCAAATGTGGTGGTTTGCGTAGTAATATATTTTAAAGAATAAGTGGTATCTGGTAATTTGTTGTTTTTATAAATAGATTTAGCATAACGTAAATCTCCAGATTGATATGCCGCCAATAAATCAGGTGTCATATTCATAGGTGTATTACCTCCACCCACACCACCAGCTCTACCAATTACTGATGCAAAATATTCAAAATAGCCACTACCTTCTCCCTGTCCACCAGTTTTATATTGAATTTCGAAAATAGATTCTGGCCCATTTTCATTTGCTGCGCCCCATAATTTAGCATAATCAGTTACTAAGCTATAATTCTTAGAATCAACTACTTTATTTAAAGCAGTAATAGCAGATGCTTTATCTCCATTGGTTAAATAAACTTTACCCAATAATGCATTCACAGCACCACTTGTTACACGGCCTATGTCAGCACCAGTATATTTAGCTGGCAATAGTGGCTCTGCTGCAACTAAATCAGAAATGATTTGTTTGTATACTTCAGCAGCAGTGGATTGCTTTAAGTTAACTTCCGAAGGCGATGCCACATCTGTTAGCTGTAATGGTACATTACCAAAAATAATAGCTAAATTATAATACAATAATGACCTTATATAAAGTGCTTCGCCTTTATATCTTTTCTTTAATGCATCAGGGACAACAGAAGCATCTATTTTATCAAGAATGATATTACAACGTGCAATCCCTTTATAGGAATCTGACCAACTTGAAGACACTTCAGTAGCAGTTGATATCTCTTTAAATAAATCAATCTCATTCAATGTAGCTGCAATACCATTCGCACCCCCACCATTTAAAGTATTGTCAGACCTCATTTCATTCAATAGTAAATAGATTTTACCATAAGTACCATTCAATTGAAGTGCATCATAAATACCATTAATTGCTACTGCAAAATCAGCCTCTGTTTTATAGGCAGATTGAATATTTCTTTCAGAAATAGGCGTTAATTCAGTAAATTCTTTGCTACATGATGAATGTACAAGAATTAATAAGGCATATAATATATATTTTTTCATATTCTTTTATTTATTCTTTTAATTAAAATGTAAGATTAAATCCTACTAAGAAAGTTCTAGAGATTGGATATGCTCCATAATCTTCTCCAGGTACAAGATTGTTCGTTGCTTGTTGTTGTACTTCTGGATTAAAACCTAAATAGTTAGACCATATGAATAAATTGGTACCAGTTACATAGACTCTAGCTTTTTTAGAAAGGCCTTTTATTGGGAATTCATACCCTAGGGTTACGTTTCTTAATCTAACATAAGATCCGTCTTCCACTTGAAAAGAAGATGGTCTCATATTAAAACCATGCAAACCAGAGTTACTATCACCTCTTGGAATTTTACCATTACCTGGTTGTTCAGCAGATACCCATCTGTCTTTGTACGCAGCGTAAGAGTTAAAATTAGCTTCGCCATTGAAAAGGTGTCTTTGGGTTAAATTCAAAATTTCTCTACCCTCTACGCCTTGAACAAAAATGCTTAAATCAAAATTGGCATATCTAAATTTATTCGTGATACCATAAGTAAAATCAGGCATATAGTTTCCAAGTGTCGTTCTGTCTAATGGAGTAATTTGACCATCCCCATTTACATCTTTGAACTGTAAATCACCAGGTCTTGCACCTCCTGCGCCAACTAATAAATCTTTTGGTGCAGCTGCAATTTGTTCCATTGTTTGATATACACCAACCACTTGATAGCCATAATAACTACCTACAGGGTCTCCAATTCTAGTGATGTGTCTGATATCACCGGCACTACCAACACTCAAAATAGGATCTCCAGTTGGTCCAAGTTTTAACACCTTGTTTTTATTAGCACTGATATTAAAATCTGTAGACCATTGAAATTTGCCTACCGTATTTCTTGTATTCAAAGTAAACTCAACCCCTTTGTTTTCAACCTCACCAACATTCGTTAATGCAGTTGTAAAACCAGCAGAGGAAGCAATATTTACATTCAATAATAAATCTGATGTAACACTATTATAATAGTCAAATCCACCATAGATACGATCATTGAATAAACCAAAGTCCAATCCAATATCTAATTGCTTTTTAGACTCCCAGCTTAATTTGTCATTATTTAAGGTAGATCTTCCAATACCGTTCACTAAAGCATTGCCAAATACATAATTTGCATTGTTTAATAAACCAATAGAGCCGTAGTTTGGAATCTGGAAGTTACCAGTGAAACCATAACTTGCTCTAAGTTTTAATTCATTGATAGATTCAACATTTGACATAAATGATTCTTGGTCTATTCTCCAACCAGCAGATACGGATGGGAATATACCAGTTTGATTACCTGTACCAAATCTTGATGATTTATCAGATCTAATTAAAGCAGACAATAAATACTTGTCTTTATAAGAATAGTTCGCTCTTGCTAAAGCAGAAACTAAAGTCCATTGTTCTTTCACAGCAGATCCGCCAGTCACAATACCGCCACTAATTGTTGTTACTTGATCATCTGGGAAACTATTTGCTTGTATAAATTGTAAATCGTTGTTTTGCTTTTGTGCAGTATAGCCTCCAAGCAATGTCAATGTGTGGTCGTTAAATGTTTTAGAATAATCCAAAGTATTTTCCCAGATCCAATTCAAACCTTGAGATGTACTAGATTTTGCAAATGGATCAGGTTTAGTTGCACCTCTATATAATAAGGTAACACCTTTATAATAAGACTGTTGATAATTATCCAGGTCAATTCCAATATAAGTCTTGAAGGATAAATTTGGTAAGATATTATACTTAAGATAACTATTTCCAAATATTCTAAGGTTACGGATATTTTCCTTAATCGCTTCCATTGTTGCCAAAGGATTATTAGCAGTTGTCATATAAGCACCCAGTTGATTTTGGTTATCAGACTGATTAATACTTCCATCAGCTAAATAAGGTTTAATCACTGGAGAGTGCACCATGGCATCATAAATAATTCCTGGAGGTAATGCAAAATAAGGTCCATTCGCAGGTAAACGATTGTTATCTGTAAAAGCAATATTTACACTAGAACCAATTTGAAATTTAGAAGAAATATCATCTACCACATTTGCTCTAAATGTATAACGATCAAATTTAGAACCCTTAATTGTTCCCTCTTCTGTATAGTATCCAGCTGAAGTATAATAGGTCATATTATCTTTTCCACCACTCACAGATAAATTGTAATTAGAAACCATGCCTCTTGAAAGCACTAAGCTTAACCAATCAGTATTGGTACCATCCCAGTTTACATATTTTTCTGGAATTAAGAAATTGGCTTGTGTTCCTCTTCCTGCATTTGTATTAGGATTGTATAATGCGTTGTATGTTTTACTAGCAGGATTTGTTGGATCGTTGGTTTGTAAATAGTTATTGTTTCTAGTTTCTTTGGTATACTGGATTAATTCTTCTGAACCCATTAAATCTGGCAAATTCATCGCTTCATTCATACCAGTATATGCATTGAATGAAACTTGTTTTCTATTTTTTAATCCTTTTTTAGTCGTTACCATAATCACCCCATTCGAACCTCTTGATCCATAAATACCAGCTGCAGAAGCATCTTTTAATACTTCAATAGATTGTATATCATTTGGATTGATCGTTGTAAAAGGATTGATTTTAGGCACTGTATATGCCTCTGTTCTTTGTCCTATATTTTGTTGTAAACCAGCGTTGCTTGAGATTGGTAAACCATCTATTACATATAAAGGATCATTTCCTGCTGAAATAGATGCAGAACCTCTAATTCTAATCACTGGCGCCGAACCAGGCTCTCCAGAAGGTACTGACACCTCTAAACCTGCTACTCGACCTTGAATGGCATTCTCAAAACTACTAACCGCAATCTCTTTAAGCTGAGATTCATTGATACTGGCAATCGCACCTGTAACTTCTTTTCTTTTTTGCTTACCATAACCTACCACGACCACTTCATCTAATGCCTTTGAATTGACTTTTAATGCCACATTTAAATCACTAGACTTACTTGCTACAACTTCTTTATTAAGATAGCCAACATAGCTAAAAACTAAAGTGTTATTCACTGAAGCTAACTTAATTTGATACTTTCCATTGTCATCCGTGATTGTTTTAAGTGAACTGCCCTTCACAGTCACACTTACTCCTTTTAGTGGTTCACCATCTTCAGAAGCTCTAACAACACCAGAAACAACAGTATCAGCTATTACACTAAATGAGGCTGAAATAGTATTACTTGATTTATTAGAGATGACAATGTTTTTATCATCCATAAATTTCCATGTAACTGGGAGTCCGTCTAATATTTTATTCAAGATCACTTCGACATAAGCATCTTTGAACTGCGCTGTAACTTCTTTATTTGCAGGCAATACATCGTTACTGTAAAAAAAGCGATAAGTGGACTGTTTTTCAATCATTTTAAAAACAGTTTGAATATCAGTTTTTTCTGAATCCAACGAAATTTTTTGCTGAGCAAAGTTTTTTGCCGAAAGCTGAATTGAAATGATAATTAATAAAAATCCAATTTTAATTCCTCTTGTGACAGAGAAAAGAAGATTTTTAATTGGAAAAGATTCTTTTTTTTCCATAGGTTTTCTTTTATTGGTTATTAAAAAGCGAATTAAGTCCATTGTTAAAAAAATTATTGCCGCCAACTTTGTAATCTATTCAATCACAATATTTTTATCATCTATTTTATAGTTAATATTTTTAGAATACTTGATTAATTGAAACACTTTTTCTAAACTCACATTTTCAAATACGCCCGTGTACCTATATTTTTTTACTTTTTCTTCTTTAAAAGTGATACTAATGGCATATTTTCTTTCTAATTCAATTGCTATTTTTTCGAGTGGTTGATTCACAAATACCAATTTGTCATTTAGCCAAGATGTTTCAGCCACCAAACTGTCATGCCTTAAATAGGTGATTGAAGTCAATACTACTTTATTGTCATTGCTAGTTTTAACCTTTGTTGCCGCACTTAATTCATCTTGCTCTTTTGCAATAATTAATTTTTCAGTTGGCTTTAATATGATGATATCCTCAGGTCTTGATTTTAGGGAGACTTCGATCTTACCTTTAATTAAAGAGGTCTCCGACTCTTTATCTTGTGGATAATTTCGTACATTAAATGAAGTCCCTAGGACTTTAATGTTGATCTTCCCAGTGTGAATGATAAATGGCCTTGAACTATCATGTGCCACATCAAAATAGGCTTCACCTACAAGGGTAACTTCTCTAGTCTTACCTACAGCAAAATTGAGGTAGGTTAATCTACTATCTGTATTTAAACGGACGATGGTACCATCTGGCAATTTTATAGAAGACTTTGAGCCCCTTTTAGTCACGATTTCATTTACAAAAGCGTTATTATTTTGTTTGATAACACTTTTATCTAACAGAAGGGAATAATTGATAAAGAAAACGGTAAATACACAAGCTGCAATACCAATCATAGCAAGTTTTCTTTTTGAAAAACCTTGGGATTTCTCCACCTCAGGTTCAAAAATATTATCATTGATGGATTCAAACTTACCCGCCAATTGCATTTTAACATAGTGAGAGGCATATGCTTGATCTGCTATAGATTCAGCTTCTTTTTCACAGTAAACAGGCTCAATCATTTGATCATATAAAAACTGTAAAGAAGGGTTGGCTTGTAAAATTGTAGAAATTTCTGCCAACTGCGATTCAGAGGCATCACCAGAAAGCTTTAAGCTTAGCAGGTCAAAAAAGTATTGTTCAGTTTGTTTATTCATGGTTATACTATACTAAGACTAGATTATTGAGCCTTACCGTTAAGGCAAATGCAATTATTTACCCCTTTTTATATTTTAGACCTATTTCAAAAAATGCTGAAGGTCCATTCGGATTTTCCTTAAAGCAATCCTCATATGTGTTTCAATGGTATTTTGAGAGATTTCAAGCACTTTTGAGACTTCTTTATAGCTCAACCCCTCTTCCTTGATGAGTCTAAATACCATTTGACATTTCATAGGCAAGGTTGCGATCACTAAATTGACTCTTTGAGTCACTTCTGAATAGATAAAAAGTTGCTCTGGATTATCCGCATTACTACTAATAATATCTTCATTATCAATTGATTCACTCAAAGATTGCAGGTGTTTTTTAGAAGATAAATAGGTAAAACAGGCATTTTTAACAGATGTAATAAGGAAGATTTTCAAATATTGAATTTGAGAAAGCTTATTTCCCATGTCCCAGATTTTTAACATCATATCTGAAACAATTTCTTCGCTAACCGATTTGTCTTTGAGAATATTAAAAGCAAACCGATACAAAATAGGGTGAAAATATAGAAATAGGCACTTATAGGACTGCTCATTTCTATAGTAGGCCACTTTACTTTGGTGATACAGCAATTCTTGTGAGGATAGTTTCAAAATCTTATTAATTTAAATTATACACCTACCACTTTCTTAAATGTATCCATATCTATCGCCTTTTCATGTTTTGAAATCACCACGGTAGCCACTGCGTTGCCAATAAAATTGGTGACGGATCTTGCTTCACTCATAAAACGATCTACTCCAATAAGTAGGGCAAGTCCTTCAAGGGGGATGACTTTAATAGCTGTTAAAGTAGAAGCTAAAACGATAAAGCCACTTCCGGTAACACCAGCAGCACCTTTACTTGTAATCAATAAAATACCAAAAATGGTTAATTGTTGGGAAATGGAAAATTCAACATTGAATACCTGTGCTAAAAAAATAATAGCCATACTTAAATAAATAGAAGTGCCATCTAGATTAAAACTATATCCTGTTGGAATAATTAATCCAACAACAGATTTTTCGCATCCAGCTTGTTCCAATTTTTCCATGACAGAAGGCAACACTGCTTCACTACTACTTGCGCCAATGACAATAAAAATTTCTTCCTTAAGGTATTTCAATAATTTAATTAAACTAAAACCATAGTAACGCATAATACCATTTAGAACCAAAAAAATAAAAATTAAAACTGTGATATAAAAAGTAAGCATGAACTTTCCTAATACCAATAAACTTCCAATTCCAAATTTACCCATGGTATACGCCATACCGCCAAAAGCACCAATAGGACTGAGTTTCATGACAATATGTAAAATATTAAATAGGGCTTTATTGATGACACCGAAGGTATTGATGATCCCCTCATTACCTTTTTTAATCATCATTAAGCCAACAGCGAAAAAAATACTGAAAAATAAAATTTGAATGATATCCCCTTTAGCAAAAGCTGCAATGATATTATCAGGAACAATATGGGTAAAAAAATCCACCCAATGCATTTCTTTTCCTTGGTCTACGTAGGCAGCTACTTTATCAGTATTCGTAGTTGCTAAAACAACGCCCTTCCCAGGTTGAATAAATGTCCCGACAACTAAACCAATCAATAAAGCAATAGTAGAAACAATCTCAAAGTAAAGGATTCCTTTTCCTCCAACTCTACCTACCTTCTTCATATTACCAGCTCCCGTAATACCTAATACTACGGTGAAAAATATAATGGGCGCAATCACCATTTTGATTAGGCTAATAAAAACATCGCTAATTATTTTCCCTGTTTGAAAAAAGGAAGGAAATAATAAGCCAACAATGATACCTAGAATGATACCAATTAAAACCTGCACATATAATATCTTGAAATATTTCATGTATTAAACTTACAAGTAAAAAGCTCAAAAAAAGAAATAAAAGTGATAAATGACAGTCTGGGGGATTACTTCTTTATAGAAAGTGCATAAAATATAGTCATTTACTTCACGGTAAAAAAATAGCTATTATGCTTTTGCCTTAAACCCTAGTTTGGCAGGCGTAATGGGTAAATCCCTTACTCTTTTTCCAGTGGCGTTGTATACTGCATTGGTGACTGCAGCTGCAAAACCAATCAAAGCAATTTCACCAATTCCTTTTGCACCAATCGAATTCATATTGACATCTGGCTTGTTCACAAACCAAACATCGGTTGGTGGGATTTGAGAATGCAATGGCACATGGTAAGCACCAAAACTTGCATTGATAATTTGACCAGACACATGGTCCATTTCTAATTGCTCTGTCAAAGCCATCCCAATACCCCCTACCACACCACCAATCATTTGGCTTCTTGCAGTTTTAGGGCTAATAATTTTCCCAGCATCCCCCGTGGTCACTACTTGTAAAATTTTAATGGTGCCATCTTTAGGGTTCACCGCCAATTTCACATAATGCGAAGAGAAAGAATTACTTGTAAACTTTAATTGCTCTGCAGTTTTACCTGTAGATGCAATCATCAAATCAATTTGTTTATCAGGACTTAATTGTAATACATCTACAATAGCGATTTTGATACTTGGATCAGCAATGGCAAGTACCATTTCATTTTTAACTTCTAAGGCTTCTGATTTTAAACTAGCAAAAGCAGGAACTAGTTTAATAGCCAGGTCTTTTAAATTTTGTTTTAAAGTCGTGCAAGCCAAGTCCACTGCAGATCCTACAGTAGAAGTAGTGCCTGATCCGCCTTGTGAAGGGCCTGGAGGCAAATCAGAATCGCCTAATTTAAATTTTACTTTTTCAATCGGCATTTGCATTGCAGCAGCGGCTATAATTGTCATGGAGGTGGTGGTACCTGGACCCATATCACTCACTGCACACTCTAAAGTCAATTTGCCTTCCTTATTTAACAATGCACGTACAGAGGCACTGCCCTTGCCTGCACCAAAAACCCCATTCGCCATACCATACCCTATGAGCCAACCATTTTCTTTTAATGTACCAGGCGTTGTAGGACGATTTTTCCAGCCAATTTTTTCTTTGCCATAAGCATAGCAATCTTTTAAATTGATATCAGAGAAAGGCAATTTATTTTCAGGATTTATAGTGGTAAAGTTTTTCAACCTTAAGTCTATTGGATCCATTTTTAATTGATAAGCAAGTTCATCTATCGCAGACTCTAAACCATAAGAACCAGTGGCTTCACCAGGACCGCGCATCCATACTGGCGTGCTCAAATCGAGTGGTAGCATACTGTATTTTGTATCTACGTTCTCACAAGCATATAAAAATTTAGAGACGTTCACAATCCCTTCTCTAAAATCTTCGTAACGAGATGTACCACTAATGGCTTCGTGTGAAATGCCAATAAAACGACCAGAAGCATCTGCACCAATACCAATTTTTTGCCAAGACTGTGGACGATAGCCCACCAATGAAAACATTTGAGGACGAGTTAGCACTATTTTTACAGGACGGTTTAACTTTTTAGCAGCAATCAAAGCAGCAGGCACATTGGCCCAACTTCTTAAACCACTACCAAAACCACCACCTACGTTTTCTGCAATCACCCTTACATTTTTTTCTTGTAAACCAAATGTACGTGCTACAGTCGTTTGTGTGCTTTTAGGGCCTTGTGTCTTATCGTACAGGGTAACTTTGTCATCCCCTTCCCAAAAGGCAATGGTAGCATGCATCTCCATTGGAAGATGCACTTCGGCAGGGATAGCATATTCTGCTTCAATAAAAGCAGCCGCTGTTTTAAACGCATTTTCTGTGCCTCTTTTATAAGCAACAGTACCTTTTAATTTAGAAGGGTCTTTTCTTACTAAATCAAAATTAGTTTCAAAAGCTTGTGACTCATATTCTGCACGAACTAAACGAATGGCAGCATTCGCGTTCTCTAAACTATCCGCTACAATCAGTGCAATCGGTTGACCAAAAAATTTAACTTGATTATCGTATAATACTTTGTGCCCACGCCACTCAAACACATTTTTAGGACGCTCTGCGGCATTGGTTAAATAACCAGGCACTGTAGGACAATTCGCATAATAAATAACATCTAACACACCAGGCGATGCCAATGCTTTTGCAGTGTCTATATTTTTGATAGTTCCCTTAGCAATAGTACTTGTCACGAATACCCCATAAGCCATATTCGGCAAATTGTATTCTGCCGTATATTTTGCTTTACCTGTTACTTTGTCTGCACCATCCACACGTTCGTCTTCAAAATTAATTTTAAAACTATTTGCGTTGTGCTGATGTAAATGAATATTGTTCATAAAAGAAAATTAAAAGGATTAGATTTTAGCGCCAGATTTTGCCACTTCCACAATTGCGTCTACAATATTTTGATAAGCCCCGCATCTGCAAATATTGGTGTCCATGTATGCTTGAATACTCGATCTGCTTGTCGACTTCCCTTCTCTCACGCAAGCCACTGCGGACATGATTTGTCCCGATGTGCAATAGCCACATTGAAAAGCATCATTCTTTAAAAATGCAGCCTGCATTGGATGCAACTGATCTCCTTTCGCGAGTCCTTCTATTGTGGTGATTTGATTGTTCTGATGGTTCAAGGCCAATTGAGTACATGATTTTAAACGCTTCCCATTTACATGGATCGTACAAGCGCCACATTGCCCCATCTCGCATCCTTTCTTAGTACCTGTATATCCAATTTGTTCTCTTAATAAATTGAGCATGGTTGTTCTTGCATCAATTTCAAGTGAAACTGGTTTGCCATTTAGGATAAATTTTAGTTTTTCTTTTGCAATTGGCAACGGTACTATTGCTTCGGCAGCAAAAGTCTTCACTAAAACAGAAGGGGTAAAATAAAGTGCAGCAACCGAGGCGGACTTTTTTAAAAAGCCCCTTCTTGCACCATCAAATTGACATGGGTTCATATACATCGATTTGATGTAATTTACCAAAAAAATAGGCGCAAACAAAACAGATGTTTAAGGGCGGGGGGATTAATAAGACCTTACTGCTCGAACATAATACTTATTACTCTTTTTTGTATAGGCTTGAGTACCTATGACGAAGCCTTGGAACCAAGCTCCGTAACCATCATCGCTTTCTAATCCAGTCCAATAATAATAAATGGTAAATTTGCCAATTTTTGACTGATTTTGAAATATAAAATTCAACTCATCTTTGGTAGGCAATCTCCATCCGTTTCCTAAAATTTCACAAGCTTTGGAAGCATCATCCCAATTCATTCGATTTTTAAAATCATGCTCTGCAATTTCTAAATTTTGAACTTTAATAGATTTGCCAATGATATTTGATGGAGCTTGGGTATATCCCAAATGAAAGCAGAAAAGTGAAAGAACGAAGATGAATTGTTTCAATTGAATTAAATAGATATTTAAAAAGACCTAATGGCGCGAACATAGTAAGAAGGGGCGAGCTTAACGGTGAAATTCTGACTGCCATTGACGAAATCCTCGATATATGCGTAGATTAAGTTGTTCTCCGAAGAACTCCAATAGACCTTATCATCTAAACCTCGAATAGTACCTTTATTTAAATACAATAGATGTAACTCATCTTGACTTGGTAAATACCAGTCTCTATAACTTCCGCCTTCATAATCCCTAGCTATTTTTGCAGCATAACTTCCATTACCTAGACTTGAAATTATAGCATTAGTATTCGCAGACCCTGTTCCAATTGCAGTTCCTGTTGCTCCTGTGATTGCAAAAGAACCATACATTCCTGTACCTTGATCTGATGTTGCTGCAATTAATCCATGAGCCCCTCCATCAGTAATATAAAATACAATTCCACCTCCATATACTTCACCAATATAATGAGTAACACTAATCGTTGCTGTTCCTCCAGTAAATCCTGATGTTCTTGAAGCAGTTGTAGTTTGATCCGTTACGCTCACTAATGTATAAGTTGTTGTTCTTGTTGGCGTTCCTGATGCAACATTAAATGCTACTCCACTTGTTACATTGGTAACTGTAACATTTGATCCGCCAGCAGGCTGATACACAATGGTAAAAGGACCTCCCCCATTGCTTGAAGTATATGTTAACTGACCTGTTTGGCCCCCACTAATTGTACTTCCAGTTAAACTACCCTGTGGTCTGGAATCAAAAGAGCGTATTGCGCGAATATTAAATCCGATGTTCTTCCAGACTGGAAACTGCCCAAATTCACCACCAAACATAAAATCATGGGCCCACGCATCTTCGGAGCTAAACTCCGTAGAGCTCCAATAAATTTGAGCAGTAAGTCCACCAATTATATCTCTATTTAAATATAATTGAGTTAACTCATCCTTACTTGGTAAATACCAGTCGGTGTAGACTCCATCTCTGTAAGCCCTAGCCAATCCTGCTGCATAATTAGTAGCTGTCGCACCTTGACTTGCAATAATGGTATTCGTATTGGCAAACCCCGTCCCTATTGCATCTCCTATTGCTCCTGTGTTAGTATAAGAGCCATTGTACCACTGAATTCCGGTACCCTGATCTGATGTTGCAGCAATTAAACCTTGTTGGTAATTAGCATTATATCCAGGATCACCAGGCTGTAAAATATATGCAACAATTCCACCTCCATATACTTCACCAATATAATGTACTGTATTCGTAATGGTTGCTGTTCCTCCTGTAAAGCCTACAGTTCTTGATAAAGTTGTGGATTGATCTGTTACACTTATTAGTGTATATGTTATTGTTCTTGAAGGCGTTCCAGATGCTACATTAAATGGTGTTCCACTTGTTACATCCGTAACAGTGACATTGGATCCACCAGCTGGTTGATATACAATTGTAAATAGATGTCCTGTGCCATTGCTAGAAGTATAGGTTAACTGACCAGTTTGCCCCTCGCCAATAGTATTTCCAGTTAAGCTACCCTGTGGTATTGCTGTCACACTTACTGTAGAAGTAGTTGAACTTACTACATTACATGTTGTACTAACTGTTACATAATAAGTACCCTCAGCTGATAATGTATTGGTAGTGGTATATGAATAATCATTTGCTCCACTTATTGCAGTTCCATCTTTATACCATTGGTAGTTTAAAGTTGGCTCCCCTGTTGCTGTTACACTTAAGGTAGTAGTCGTTCCTTCTATTATTGTTAAAGGAGATATAGGCTGAGCAGTAATTGCCGCAGTCGCATAGATAGATACTGTTGCAGTTCCTGTTGCAGTACCAGTGTGAGGAGATTGATCTGTTACACTCGAAATAGTATAAGTTGTATTTGCTGTTGGTGTTACAGTAAATGTTGATGTTCCTGAAACAGTGTTCACTACTGTTCCATCAGTCAATGTAACTTTAATTGATCCAATACCAGTTGTGTTTAAAGTTAAATTAGCTGTCCCTCCACTACATATTGATTGCGTTCCTGTTAAGGTAGCTGTTGGAGCGAATCTTGATTTAAGTGCGTTGTAGTTGCCTAATACTTGTTCATCATTAAGGGCAATATCATAGGCTCTAAAAACAGCAATTTTACCATTAAAATACCTACCTCCATTCCAAGCTCCAATCGTAAATGCTGAGCTCGTAATTTGAGGTGCACTATCAAGATTTATTGATCTATTTAATTCCCCATTTACATAAAATTTAAGTGTTTTATTTTTTGCTGAATAAACAACGACTATTTGATTCCATTGATTTATAGGCAAAGCTATTCCACTATTAATATCGTTACTCCCTAAATAGCTACTACCTCTTAAATCAAAGTTTAGAAAAGTGCCATGAAACTGAAAATGCAAATTCCCTACGTTAAAACCAACTAAATTAGCTATGACAGCTAGATCACCATACTGAGTGGGATTAATCCATGTTTCATATGTCAAATAATCTCCTTCAGTAATCCCTTTAGAAAATTCTACTTTCGAAGTAGTACCATTAAAAACTAAGGACCTAGGGCTAGATGAATAGCCTACGTTAGACATAGTGCCGTCATTTCTCCTACTTAAATCATTCCATGAGGTTCCAGTTCCTAAATAACTTTCATCAAGACCAGCATCAAGATTTAAAACCAAATTACTACTTGTAACTGGTGCTGACGGGGTAGAGACCATATTATACCCCATGGTGGCTTGACGCGTTTTTAAAAAACTAAGCGGTATTACCTGTGAATAGGTAATAGTAGATAATAACAAAAAAAATAGTAAAAGTTTATTTCTCATTTTAATCTACGTTAGTTGGTTGGTACACCAAAATTTTGGGTAGGTGCAGCAAAATAATTACTGCCATCAAAGATTACGGTTATAATATCAAATATTTTGTAAGTAGAAGCTGCTAATGGTGGAGTTGTAGAAGTTTTTGAAATTTCTGGGACATAAGAACCTGACCATAACCATCCTGCAGGGAAACTAACAGTATTTTGACCGTTATTATTACTTTGAGTTTGTATGAATTCAAGCATATAAGTTCCAGGTTTAGCATTTGTTAACGAAAGAGAAGAAATATTTGTGACTAAATCAATTATAAAAATATTCCCCGTAGATAAATCAATTGTTGTTGTTGAAGTAGCTGCAATTGTAGTTGGAACATTTAAAATATAACTTGAGCTTTTTATTGTTCCAGTTATTGTGGTATTACCACCAACAGCTAAGGTTCCTGTTATGGTTGCATTACCATTATTTGTTAAGCTACCAGTATTAATTAAAGAACCTGTATTTGTAAGGGTTCCAGTATTACTTATTCCAGTTAATGTACTAGTTCCTGATACTGTTAGTGTTTGTGCTGCTAAATTTTGTGATATTGTACCATTACCATTCACAGTTAAATCTCCTGTATTATTTAAGGATCCGATACTTGTGATTGTACCTAAATTATTAATGCCATTTAAAGTGGTTAATGTACCTGACAATGTACTTGTTCCAAGTACCGCTAATGTGGATGATATTGTAGCATTAGTTGAATATAAAAATCCGATATTAGCTAAAATTCCTCTGTTAAAAATTAGTCCAGTATTATTTATAAATTTACTGGTTACTGTGCCTGACAAAGTACTTGCTCCAACTACAAACAATGTACTTGATAATGTAGTAGCATCATTTACAGCTAATGTATTATTTATTCTGGTTGCTCCACCAACCGTTAAAGTTCCTGTTAATGTACTCGCTCCTCCTACAGCTAATGTACTATTTAAGATAGTAGTTCCTGTAATTGTAGTGTTTCCTACTACGCCTAACGTACTATTCAATCTTGTTGTTCCACCAACAGTCAATGTGCCTGTAATAGTTGCATTTGTACCTACTGCTAAAGTAGTGCTTGATGTAATCCCATCTGATAATAAATTACTTGTTAAAGCTGCTGTACCATCAAAATCATTCCCGTAAATCCTTCTTTTATTTTTCAAATACACCGCGTACCCTCCCACATTCAACCACTCTGAAGTGACATAAACCGGTGTTGGGGCTTTTACTACAGTTCCGTTTGATGTAATACTATCAATCCCTCCGCCACCTATTGCTATGACCGTTTCGTTGTTTGAAAAATTTAACTGCTTTGATACCCAACTTGTTCCATTAGACATTAAAACACTACCCGCTACACCTGGCTCTATTCCTGTCATAGGTGCACTTCCTCCACCAACAAGTAAACTGTTGGGCGTAATTGCATTGCCTTGATTAATCACATAAGTCCAACTAGTTCCATCATAATAATATATACCCTTCTTGCCATCTGTTTGGTATACGATTAATCCAGCATCAGGTTTTAATATCAACACTCTTTGGATCTCACTCATTCTTGGAGGTAAAAAACCCTTTGTTGTTGAGCTTACATCCAACATTGCCGATCCAGACGGTACTGGAACACCTATGGACACCTGCGATTGCACTTTGTTCACACTGACAATCATCACTAAAATAATGGCTAAAACTTTGATGCTGCTTTTAATTTGATTCATATATTTTCGTTTAAACTATACTTGGTATGGATATTTAGTTGTTCTTAGTTGTTCTTATTTTTTAATTTACAATCAGCACTGTGCGGG
>Ga0209088_10000834_pt1 | contig 20928 bp, 23 predicted proteins | sample S_140625_EF_Meta_FD_187324 | JGI IMG/M metagenome (GOLD analysis project Ga0209088, IMG submission 187324) | Freshwater microbial communities from Lake Simoncouche, Canada to study carbon cycling - S_140625_EF_MetaG (SPAdes) (version 2) | ecosystem: Environmental > Aquatic > Freshwater > Lake ... | reverse complement strand
CTGCTCCTACCCCCGCTGCTCCTATTCCAGCCGCTCCCGCTGCTCCTATCGCCGCTGCTCCCGCTGCTCCTATTCCAGCCGCTCCCGCTGCTCCTACCCCCGCCGCTCCCGCTGCTCCTATCGCCGCCCCCGCCGCTGCCCCCGCTCCACTTTCCGCTAAGGAAGCACAGGTTGAAGCCAAGGCCCAAGCCGATGCAGAACGCGCCATATCTGGTTATGCGTACCAGCAGAATAAGCCCGGGATCGACGCTGAATACCAAGAAGCTCTGCGAAACGCTGGTCTAGAAGTACCAGAGACGGAAGCGGCCCCCGGAGCGACACTTGGAACGACCCCCGGAGCGGCCCCTGAAGTTGCGCCGGTTAAAGGTCCCGAAGAACTACCGTTGTTTGCTGCTGCTACTGCTTCAGAAAGCGCAGGTAAACCAAGTACCCCTGTTGAGGTTGAGGAAAAACTTTCTGTTAACGCTCAAAAGTTCCGGCGCGGGTTCAATGCTACCCAAGGTACGGCGGCAGTTGGCACAGCCATAAAGGAACACGACGCCTCTGCCTTTATCGCGGCGCTTAAGGACAAACTAAACGCCTTCAGCCTACCTTCGCTCGAAGTACTCCTTAAATTTATGCCGGATTCCGTTGTCGCGGATATCGCTGGGTCTGTAAATAAGCAGTTTGGTATTACCCTTCGGCGTATTAAGACCGAGGTAGACGCCCTCTCTGCTAAGCGTGCTAACCTGACTGAAGCGTTTAATAAAATAGGCAAGAGTGCCGAGAAGTTTGTTCATAAGTACGGCAACGCGGCCCTAAGCAAAATGCAAGTTCTAGCCCGGTTGAACCGGATAGATGTGACAGCACACGATAACGTTGGTGAGGCGCTTAAGAACGATTCTGTTATGCAAGGATATGTTAGGCTCCTTGCAAACACCAATATCCCCGGGGAAATTAAAAACCTCAAGGAAGGCCGCGCAAAGCGTGAGGCCCACATCAAAGAAGCCTACGCCGCTTGGGACGAGCTTGGTAAGCAGGAGAACGGTCAGCGGGAATACATAAGGCTGCGTCAGTTCTACAAAGACATGTATGCGCTGCGGCGTACACTGCTTGATAGAGCTGTAGATGCCATACCGGGGTTAGACGCTAATACTCGTACCAGCATGAAAGAGTCGTTGAAGGCTCAGTATGAAAAGGCTAGGAGCGCTGAAGACCCCGAGTATAACAACATAGTTAGAGAGACGGTCCCCGAAGAGTATTCGCCGTTTATGCGGTTCGGTGAGTACTGGTTCCGGGTTAAGACCGGGGGCGTTAATGGCGAACCGGAGTTCTATAAGTTTGACAGCGCCGCAGAACGCAACCACTATAAGCGCGTAATTGCTGGTGAGCTTGGGGTAGAGCCTGACGACGGCAATGTATTCGAGTCCGGGCACGGAGATACTGCTAACGAGCGTGGTGAATTTGTAGGTTCCGATGGGGCCCTTGCGGCCACCTTTGACATAATTGATAAGTCAAATCTTGGTGACGCACAGAAGGAAAGCCTCAAAGATACGTTCTACCAAGCCCGGTTAGAGGCATTGCCTGACAGTAGTATCCGTAAGCGCTTCATGCACGCCAAGAACAGAACCGGGTTCTCCACCGACCCTATCCGTATTTTTGGCGCTACAGCCGAAGCCTACGCTAACGAACTCAGCAAGCTGGAGCATGTAGACCGTATAGACCGCGCTATAGAGATGGCGAGTGAACTCCTTAAGACCGGGGGTATGAAGGACGATGCTACTAAGCAGCGACTAGATGTGCTGCTGAAGCGGATGGTATCCTCTGCTAAGGAGAACGTTAACCCGCCAGTAGGTAACCGTCTGGCGTCTGCGCTTAACACCATGAACTTCATATGGTTCCTGTCCAGCGCCCGTAGTGCCCTTACGAATATGACCTCTATACCTATGCGCGTGATGCCCACACTGTGGTCCCGCTATGGGTTCATTAAGGGTAATGTGAAATTCTTACAGTACTTGGCAGCGTTTGATGCGCTCCAGATTAAGGAGTCTGACGAAGACGGCGACGTAATGCTTACGATGCCTTCGCTCAAAAAAGCGGGCCGCGTTAAAAATAACCCTAGAAGGAGTGCCGCCCTTAGAGAGGCGGTGCTACGCCGGGTAGTCGCGCAGACGGAAGTTGCTACTGTAACAGGGCGTACAAAGACGCCAACTAACTTGTCTTCCAAGGCGACTAAACGGTTGCAGCAGACAGTATATGATGCGGCGACAAGCATGTTTGGTGCTACGGAAGCTATGTCCCGCGAGATGTCGTTCCTTATGTGGTACGATCTGGCTTACGATAAGTTCAGAAAGACTATGTCGGAGAAAGACGCCCATGCTGCCGCTATCGACGAAGCGGCAGAGGGTACCTTCGATAAACTTGGCGACTATAGAGCTACAGAACGGCCTCCGGTGTTCAAGCACCCCGTTGGTAGGTCCATATTCATGTTTAAGATGTTCTCTGCGGTTCAGACGAAGTTCTTCGTAAAGGCTATCTTGATGTCAACACGGGGTTTGGACCCCGAGCTTAAGATCGAAGCCCGTAAGGAACTACTGGGCGTTTTGGCTATGGCCGCTGTGTTTGGTGGCGCAACAGGTCTGCCACTGTATAGTGTAGTTAACAGCATCATAGACCTTGCATTGGATCAGTTTGAGGATGACGAGGACAAGCGTAAGCGTAGAGAATTGAACCCCTACCTTGCGAACAATGCAGACGCTAGGTTCCGCTATCAGTACCTGCCAAGTCACTTCGGGGATATAACTGTTCCTACGTTGGGAGGAAAACAATCTAGCCTAGCTCGAATACTAGAAATTGGTCCAATATCCGCCCTATCCGGGTTTAACTTTGCTCCAAGCACTTCGTACAACGGTATGTGGTTCCGGGAAGGTTTGCCCGGAGATACGTGGGTCGAGACCGCCAAGAACTTTTTGCTTGCTAACCTTGGACCTACCGTGTCCCTCGGTACCAACATAGACCTTGCTGCAAAAGACTGGAACAACGGTGACATCCTACGCGGCGTAGAACGGGTTATGCCCGGTTTTCTCAAAGGCCCAATTATGGGCGAGCGCGTGGTAACCGAAGGACTTGAGACGAGCAAGGGTTCTCAGGTCGTTGCGCCCGAAGATATAGACACCATCAGCAAGATAGCTGCGTTCCTTGGTTTCACACCCGAGGCAATTTCCCGTCAGCAAAATATGCGGTTTGAAGCTATTAAGCAGATACAGCGTGCCAACACAGAAAAGGCACGTGCCATAGCGTTGATGAACGTAGCCATGGCTACAGACGATAGCGACAAAGCTGTCGCGGCTGGTAAAGCAATAGAGAAGTACAATACGCGGTACCCCGGAGAAGAGTTCCAGATAGACGACGAAACTTTGGATAATTCTTACGAAGCCTTCTTGAAGAAGAGAGACAGCGAAATAGACGGTGTGCCCATAGAAGACGATTATCTGGATGACCTAGAGTGGTACATAGCCGGGGGGCCAATCGCGGAACCCACGAAGCCCTTTAAGCAATAAAAAGACCCCCGTCAGTTTCCCGACGAGGGCCAGTTAGACCACACCAACTAACGAGAGGAGCAACTCTCTCGGGGTAAAGTTAACTCACGTGTGCCAGACCCGCAAGCCTCTTATGCCCTCTATGATAACCACCTTCGTAACCACAGGGATTTTGAACCTTTTTGTGGTACGAAGTATCTCCTGCTTGGCACGCACGGGGTCTAGGCAAGGTATAAAGAACGAGTACCCCCGCTTAAACGCCTTCCAGTTGATGTCGTAGCTAACCTTCTCCACCAGCATCGGGTACCTCAGGGGGCAGGAAAGCGTTCATGTCCAAGAACTCTTTGTGCGTGGTATCGAAGATCAGCGTGTGCACGTTGGTGGACATAAGGTTCGTGCCCTTGCCCATGCGCTTATCGTCGAGCTTGGTGATGATGCCCATCTTTAGCAACTCGTTCACAGTGTCTCGGTAGTTGATCTGGAACTTCACGCAGTCGTTCTTGAACGCCTTGGACACGATGAACATCCGCTTGGTGTCGGGCTCATACCGTATAATAAGCTCACCCTTGGGCTCCACCCTCGGCGCTACGTTAAGGCCAGACCGCAAGTCTACGCCGTCATTTATGGCTAGCATGTTGTGGTAATGCCTGTTCATGAAGTCACCGACGACCCCCACAGGGTTGTTGACCGGGGGTACGACCTCATTACGAAGCCCGTTGACCATGTCGTAAGAGAACTCCCTGATGGTCTTCAAGTTCCAATCAAGCAGACCAAGCCTCTTGGCGATGCGGCCACTCGCAAGGTTACACGCTACTACCGACGACCAAAACCGCTCGCGCTGGGTAATCTTAAGCTCAAGGTCAACGTTACTCTGGGTTTTGAGGACATCTGATATGACCTCGTCCCGGTTCTTTATCAGGTAGTCGGCGTAGATAGGCCCCGCGTGCCCGTAGTTGTTAAGCAGCTGGTGGTCGAACATTTCCTTAGCGTAGGACTGCTCTAGCGCCGTTGTGTAGTCGATCTTGTACTCCATGATACGCATCATCTCGCCGTCTGGTGCGCCCTTAAGCGCCGACAACTTCTCATACAGGGACGAATTGGAGCTACTGACCAACATCAACTGCCACATTGTGGCGTTAAGCCGAAGCTCGTTTGTTGACCCCTTCATGCGCTCCTTGGCCCGACCCTGCGGGACGGCGTAGGCAAGGTCCGATATCTGCTGCGGCAGCATGTTGGTGATCTCGTCGATGGTTGGCGCAAGGTGCCTAAGCACGCCGATCATCTGCATACGCGAGTTATGCGTATCTTCCTTGTTCATACACAGCGTCAGGGGGTCGCCGTATACACTGTTAATCATATGCAGGATGGTCGTCTTGCCCGTACCCGACCTAGGGTGAACGATGTTGAGCAGGGCCCCGCTCTGGCCGGTGAACTTAAGCAGGGGTGAGCCGAAGGCAGACAGCGCTGCGAACGCATGGGGTTCTAGCCCGGGCTTGCCGTACAGGTTAAAGACATCCCGCCACTTCTCCAGCGTGCCCTTTGGCTGCATCTTGTCGGCCATGGCCTTTGTGGTCCCGGAAGGCGGGCTATAGAAGCTACCGTCCTTGCTGATCTCACGGTCACCGATGATGAATTTGCTGTCGTTGTCAGCCCAACCGAATTGAAGTCTCATCTCGTTCATTTTCCCTTTGTATCTAATTTCAGCGCAGGAATCGACGATGTAGTCGATAACCCTGTTAAACTGTTTGGTTTTGCACATCACGCCATTCAGAGACAGTATGCTGCGTAGCTCGTCCTTGCTTGACAGGTCGTCGTTGGACGCCGTGAACTCCCGGATACCCTCTTTCGGCATATGTAGTTTGATGACGACACCGTCGCCTACGTTGGGGTCCCTTACCCGTGAGACGACGTATATGTCGTCTGCATAGATAAGCTCAGCCTCTTTCTCGCCCCCGGGTGGCATGTAGTAGACGCCGCCGTTCAGGCCCCGGAAATATGGGTCCGGGTACTTGGGTATTCTATGTACTGTGGCTTCCGCACCTTCTTCCTCGGGCTCCTCGGTTACTACGTTGTCTTCCTCTGTAGCTTCGAGGACTTCCTTGCCCAGAACGATGGGGCCCTTAATCTTGCCCTTAAACGGACACCCATCGCAGCCACCCGAGTTGTTCTTCTCAAACTCCTTGCAGCTGTGCGGGCCACCTATGTGCCGTATCTTTTGCTCGGTAGCTGCGGGATCGTAGTCGTCGTAACCCTCGGACATCTTGTGGATGGCCTTGTCTTTGTCCCTACAGAACTTGGCTACAGACAGGGCGTTAAACCAGCGGACCTCGGACAAGGTGGCCCGGTTCTCGTAGCAGTCCCATAGCTGCTGGCACCCGTTGCCCTTTTCGCTGCGGCGCATGATCTTGGAAAACACCGATATAGTGTTGTCCATCAGGGACTTGGCAAGCTCACTTAGTTCCCGCTTGGGCGGCGCTACGGGCTTCTCCTTGACCCCTAGCAGGCTGCGAAACGCCTCGAAATTGACTGGTGCGGCCTCATTTATGATAGTTACCTCTGTCGCCGGGTCGTCCTTGAAGTTCAACGTGCCGGGGATACGCAGCACGCGAGCCACTTCGAAGACTGCTGGATCAACGTACAGCTCGTGGGTATTGCAGAGCTGCCGTAGCCGGTCAGCCGCAGGCTCCCATTGTTCCCGGGTAACCTCCTCGGTCAGCGCCCAGTACACGTGGACACCTCGGCCCGAGTTAACGAGGATAGGCTTGGGCAAACCGACTAGCTTACAGAACCGCTTTAGTTCCCCTAGTGCTGTAGGCTGGTCTATGTATCCGTCGGGTCTACCAGTCTTCTCATCAACCTCGGCTTTGCTTTCCCCGCAGTCGATATCTAGCCAGAACGCCTTTATGGCCTTCACGTTATCCTTAGTGCGGCCCTTGTCTGTCTCGTATTTAGCAACCCCAAAGAAGGCGTTTCTACCCTGTGCCATATAGTCGGCGGCTATCTGGTCTACCTCTTCACGGGTAGCCACAAGCTTTTGGCGTACGTCCCCTTTCCCCTTGATACCGAGGACAGCGAACCAGCCACTGTCCGGTTGGACAGCGTTGAGTAGGTCGAAACCAGACATGAATAACCGTGGAGGTCTACTTGTTCTTTTTGAGGCGGGCTAGGTACGCTGTAACCACAGTAGCTTTGTCCCTACGCGGACAGCCCTTCCCGCAGAACCAGTTGTAAATAGTTTGCCTACTTACTCCCAGTTCCCGGGCGACCTGTGTCACCGGGAGGTTGCGCTCCATGCACTCCCTCCCCAGCTTCACTCCAAGCAGGTGACCATTAGCTTCTTTGTTAAGCGTAACTAACCGTGCGCTATAGCCATAAATCATGGTTAATCGTCTTCGCCCCAAGCGCTAACCACGGACGCAATGTCCTTCTTAGCGGCTGGTGCAGCTTCCTGCTTCTTGGCGGCACGCTTCACGGGTTCGGCTGGGGCATCGGCTTCAACCTCATATTCCGGCTCCGCACTACGGGTAACCTTGGGAGCGGGCTTAGCTTCCACAGCAAGGGGCTGCTTCTTAACGCCGTCCGTCTGAGCCACCGTAATCATGGTGTACCGCTTGGTCTCCGGCTTCGCTTGAGCAGCCTTAACACCTGCGTACTCTTCGTCTGAGATGTTGCGCAGGGGGGTGAACAGCAGCTCCATAGTGTCAGCGTTAGAGTCAAAGCTGATGTTGGTGACCACGGCATCGGGGCTTTCGCCGTTAGCCAGCAGGTACTTCACGTAGCTCTCGAACGGATGCACGTTACCCGTGCCCTTACCGAACAAGGACTTGGCCGGGACGTTGAACTGGTATACATCGCCAGACGGATCATCAGCCAGCAGGACCGAGATGCGGCGCTGGAACCGGCAAGCACGACCACCGTTGTCACCCGAACCCTTGATGTTCATGGTGCAGTCTGCGCAGTTGGTATGCTGGGGGTTACCAGCAGCGGCTTCCGGCTTGTCACCTAGGTTAGACCAGCAGTCAGGCAGCGATGCTTCCTTGTTAGGGTCAAACTTCTCTGCGTAGTAGATGCGTGAGACCTTCGGCAAAGCATGTAGGATGATGACGTTGATCTCACCCCGGACAGCGTTACCGATCTGCTCACCGTTGATGATGCGCTTAAAGGTGCCGTTGGTGTTGGTCTGGATGCGGCGGCTTGTCGTGCCCCCGGTGGAAAGGGACTTGGCGAAATCGCTGAGCTCGCGTGCGCCCGCCGAAACGACAGCGTCCTTGCTCTTGAAGATGGTTACGTTAGACATAGGAGTTCCTTACTTGCTTGTGGGTTTGCGGACTTGGATAACAAACTTGCGGTCTGCCTGAAGTCCGATAGGCAGCGTGTCTGGGTTTTCTTCTAAGAACTGCTTCATGTTACCGTTGTGGATACGCTGCTCCAGAAGGAACGGCGCTTGGTTATCAAGAATGAACTGGTGCATGTGAGCCCAGTCACTAGTCCAGTAACGCGACGATACCCGTCTGGAGACAGTGCCAGCAGGGGTCTTGATGCTGTCTAGGTTCTGTTCGTTACAAATACCCAGCAGGTGCTGGCTAACGATGTCGTATTCTTCCTTAAGCTTTTCGAGCTCCGACTTGTGGCGCTCTTCGGCCTCTTCAATCCGGTTACGGATTTTGATGTAGATACCAACCATCTCTTCGATGGTCTTCTCCAGTTTCTTAGTATCAATGGTGTCGGTCATAGTTGCTCCTTCTGACCCTAACGTACCTATGTATTTGACATAGTCAAGCGGTACCGGAGAGTTCTTGGTGGTAAAGGTCGATTATCTTTTCGTGGTTGTTGATGTTGCTTTGTAACATGCTGTACAGGCGGCTTTCAATCTCGCTGCCCTTGATATGTACGATGGTCATGGGGTTGTGCTGGCCCGGACGGTTGATGCGGGCGTTTGCCTGCAAGTAAGTCTCAACGGATGTCACTGGGGCATACCAGATGATGGTGTTCGCCGCCGTTAACGTCAATCCGTGGGATGCAGCTTGTGGCTGGATGATAAGCACGTAGGGGTCGGGCTTCTCTTGGAACCGCGTAACTATGTCGCTACGTTTGTTTACCGAGACCTTGCCGTTGATAACGTCGTTGCTGACGCCGTGCTTGTCGAGCGTAGCCTTGAGCAGCTCTATAGTGTGTGTGAAGGGCACGAACACCAACACCTTGTGGCTAGACTCCTCGATCACCTCAAGGACAGCGTTCAGGCGGTTGCTAACGTCGAACTCAACGACTTCGCCTGTATCCGTGTAGACCGCACCACCGCTGATCTGGAGTAGCTTGTTGAGGTTGGTAGCTGCGTTGACGGCGGTAACGGACTCCCCATCGGCTACCATAGTCATCTTATCCTTAAGCAGTTTGTAGTACTTAGCCTGCTGGGGGGTAAGCGGCGCTTCGCGCTCTACGTGAGTGACAGGCGGCAGGTCTAGGCACTGGTCACGTTCGAACCGGATAGCGGGCTGGAGTACCTGATGTACCGTATCTTGTGATCCCGGCTTGGCTACCCACTTGAACTGGGTGACCTTGTACATAACCTGATCCCGGAACTGGCCGTAGTACTTGGGCGTATTGTCCGGGTTTACCAGCTTGGCTAGGCCGTAGGCGTCCAGTGGCGACTGTGCTGCTGGCGTACCAGTAAGCATCCATAGACCCTTAGCTGCGGCGGCTACGTCGCGCAGCACCTTCCAGCGGTTGGTCATGGGGTTCTTGTAGGCGTTAGCCTCGTCCACCACGATCAGGTCGAAGCCACCCTTGATGATCTCGTCCTTGACCACGGCAAGCCCGTCGAAGTTGATAACGACAAACTCCGAGCCAGCCGCGATGATCTTCTTGCGCTGCTTGGCATCCCCGTGGGCCACCGAACAACTGCGGTGCATGGCGAACTTGAACATGTCCTGCTGCCATGCCGACTTCATGATGGACAGGGGGCAGATGACTAGCACCCGCTTGATCTTGCCCAGCTTCATTAGGTAGTCGGCGGACCAGATGACGGATGCAGTCTTACCCGTGCCCTGCTCGTTGAAGCAGAACGCCTTGCGGCGGCGGGACAAGAAGTCAGACGTTTCCTTCTGGTGGGCAAATGGTTTGAACTTGCCCGTCCACTTGTAGTCAGTGAGTATGGTCATTACTTTTTCTTCTTTGTCCGTTCGCGCTTGCTGACTTCGGACACGAGGTTGTGCTTGCTGTCTCTCTTGAAGGAGCGGTTAGCCGACGCGCTCTCCACACGCACGCCATCTGCGTTGGAGCCGCCCTTGTCGAACGCCTTCTTGTGGGCAACGTCCTTACCGTCACCCTTGCTCACCTTGCCAGCCTTCATCAGCTTATTACGGGCGGCATTGCGGGCTACGCGGTTCTTCACCTGCTTCGGGCTGTCTTCATACTTGGCAGCGTTCTTATACTTACGGTCCTTGGGGTCTTTGTAGGGCATCAACGTCTCCTGTAATGTTCACAACTAGTTACGGGGCACCAGCCGCATAGCGGGCCAGTTACGGCGTTCCAAACCCCCGTCTGGTGGGCACTAGCTAGGCGCTCCAGTTCAGGGTTAAACGTATTAATATAAGTGTCCCGCTGCGTGGCATCGTGGGACTTCTTGATAAACTCGTTGCTGACCACGAACGCTAGCGCCGACTTGATCCGCTGGAGCTGTGGGAAGTGCAGGAACGCAGCGCCAGCCAGTAAGTCTAGCTGCTTAGTGTCTGCGTACTTGGCGCTCTTGCTGGTCTTATAGTCAGCCAGCCATGCCTTACCCCGGCTTACAATGAGCAGGTCGGCAATGCCGCGCCACCACACGTCCTTGTCGAAGAACCCGCAAGGCTCGTAGCCAGCGTCCGTCTTCTTGACACCCAGCTTTAGCTCCGTGTGCTTCTCGCCGGGGATATTGTTAAAGGCAGACACGACAGGCTCAACGAACTTGAACTTGGTCGGGATGGGGGTGCCGAACTTTATATAGTCTTCAGCCGCCTTGTGTACTTCCTGTCCATAGAGTGTAGCAGGGCTACCTTCATCCTTAACGTCCTTGGCTACCTTGAGGTGGTAGTACTTCTTCGGACATTGGTCGAAGGTCTTAATACTACTGTAGGACCACGTAATCATAGACCATCTGCCCGACGTAAATTATGATTATCCAAAAGACCAGAGAAAGAACCATGGCTATGCCGCACCCGGCTGGGTGTAGCGGTGGTTCCCGTCCCACGTACTTTTTCATCCCAACTACTCCCTTTAGGTTTTTCGTCCTTCACGGATTTCGTCGTCTCCATACCTACTACTGCTTCTACAAGTTTGTAGCCCCATATACGTACCAGCTGAGTACGGGACATCCCACGTTCAAAGTTGTAAGCAATAAGTTCGGCTGACTTCTGGTTGTGCCTGATATAGTGTTCGTCTTCTGCACGGTTCATCCAATCCAGCATCCTAGCGCTTTCGAGCATGTTCTTTTTGGATTCTTTGCGGTCAGTCACGGGCGTAGGACTCTCACTTTGTTTGGTATCTCAACTCTATTTTCGGCGGACCTATAGGGCCATGCCGACGAAGCCTTGGGGAACGCCTTAGGGTAACGCAAGTTCCAGATAGCGTCCACGTACCGTTCATTGGTACCGACTTCTCCCCGTAGCTTGCTAAAGAAATCTCCAGCCTCCTCCAACATGTTCTCAGCCCTCCTGACATTCTCTAATGCACGAAGCGTAACCTGCGATATCGACTGCTGAATCTTCATGGTTTGGGGTCTCCATTAACCTAGCAAGTTTAACACCGACCATACACATGGCAACTTGAACCGGGGTCACTGGGTGTTGCAGCAACGTGCTCCAGATTGCTGCAATGCGCTCGTGGTTTTGCTTAATGGGCCCATATGACCTGCCCCGCTCCCGTATGGTATCGTGAGCCTGCATCAACATTTCAGCTCCGGTAGTCATCTACCTCTCCTTGCTGTTAAGGGTGGGTAGGCTATCTCACTATGTATTTTGCAATAAGGAGAGCTACCCTGCTTCTTACCAGCACAGAAGGTAAAGTCATAACCCGCCGGATCACCATCCGGCCACCGGCAGTTGTCAGCGGACAAAGACATAAGCACGTCCGAAGCGCTCCCCCTAGGTAAGTACTTTACTCCCGGGGTAGCAGGGGGCGGCGGAGGAGGCGGAGGAGCAACCTTTTTAATTGGCGCTTTCTTAGTCTTTGTTACGAAGCTTTCGGGTACTCTCGCTTCGAGGTTAAGCCTCCTAGCCTTACCAATAACAGCGTTTCGCGTGGCCCCGACTTTGTCCCCAATCTCCCTAGCGCTAGAACCTTTGCTCCACAACGCCTTAAGGATTTTCTCTTTGGCCTGTGTCCAGAATAGTATCATTTCAGGTTGCCCCCAGACTTCACGATATCCCCGCCGTACACATACGTACCCACGTGCTGCAACTGGAGGAACGGGTTGGCGTGGATTTTACCTCCGTGCTTCCTGAACAGTTCGCAGAAGTGGTAGTCCTCGGACAGTAACGCCCCACCTTCGTCGATGCTGGTAGCAAAGTACTCGTGGATCAGCGGCTTGGCATACTCACCGTTCTCGTCCTTAAAGGATGCTACGCGGTACGTAGGCACATGGGGCTTCAGGTGTTCGAACACCCCCCGCTTGATTAGCATGAAGCCAGTACCGGCGTGACGCACCTCGATCATGCCATCGGAGTCGGTCTCTGCGTGGCCTGTGCCGATCATGTTGAACACGAAGGACCCAGCGTAGTCCTGTAAGCCCTCCTTGCCGTCTTTCGCGGCCTTTTCTACCCGTGCCCAGTCCACTTCCTTCTTAGGGTAGATACCGCAGGCAACGTCCCGATCAGCAGCAAACAGAGTAAGCACAGCCTCGGCGGTGAACCCCACGTCTGCGTCGATAAACATAAGGTAGTCGTGGCCGCGTTCCAGAAACGTGTTAGCCAGATCGTTACGCGCCCGGGTAATCAGGCTCTCGTTCATCATCTGCGCCCAGTACACCTTCACGCCCATGTCACGCAGTTTGGACACAGCAGCGAGCAGGCCGCTTACGTAGTGCCCCGTGCACATGCCACCGTACATCGGCGTGGCAATCATAATGCTAGGCTTAGCGTTGGGGTCTTTAACGGCTACTTTGATTTCGTCGGTCATTTGGGTATATGCTTCTTGGTAAGAACTTCGTTGTATAGTTCGGTAGCTTCGAAAATAACGTCCTTAAGAAAATCCGCAGACAGTAACCAGTCGCTGTCCAAAAGCTCTTGGACGTGCCGTTTATTTGGCTTGGCTTCTTCCCCGGCAGTCCATCTAAAGTTTAACCTAACCTCGTCTCTCATTTCTCTTTCCTCACTATGTACTGGTAGCCCATGTGCACGGGCTTCAGTTGCTCTGCGAATATGTTAACGAAGGCATCAACAGCCAGCTTGGGTCTGTGCAGCACGTCGCGTTGTTCGCCCCACAGGTAGTCATCGAACACCATAACGCCTTTGTCTTTGAGCAGCGGCCAAGCTACGCAAGCATCGGTAAGTACGTCGGGCGCAGTATGCGAAGCGTCTACGTAAACGAAGTCGAACTGCGGTCCACCGGCTATCCGGGTAATTGCCTCGTAGGAAGTCATCTTGAACTTGAGCACCGCCCGTCTGGGGTGCTGCTCACCCAGCAGGTTCAGGTTGTGGTCGTAGTTATCTTCGGCGTCTGGCATCGCCAGCCCCATTTTAACGTGCTCCTCTGCGCCTTCCCACGTATCAACAGAGATAAGTGTGCCGTCGTCTTCGAGCATGTTCTCTACGATCCACGCCGTGCTACGTCCTTCGAACGCGCCCAGTTCCAAGAAACGTTTACGCTCCGGCAGCGTCGGTGTTAGCTGTTGCCATATTTCTGGGGCCCAGTGAAACCAGTCTTGGGTAAACTTGAAGTCGGTCATGGTTTAGGGGCTTTCTGGTTCGTCATTCCTGTAAACAAATCCGTCTGCTCTGGAGTAAGTAGGTGCTTCATTATCAGCTTGTGTATCCCGTCGAGTGTTATAGTGCGGCGGGTGGCTTTCAGCGCAGCAAGTTCTTCCTCGTTCGCATGGGCCATGCAATTACCTTCCTCCATTTCCCATTCGCCCCTGATAAACTCCTCAGGGTTGCTCTGCATACGGGCGATAAGTAGTTCGATAGCGGGGTGCATTAACAGTCTCCATAGCTTTTGCCCGCACCTGCTTCGCAGTTGAGCGGTAGGTCAGGTGCCCATGTCGGGCGAATACGCATAAATATCTGGATATTCTCCAGCGCAACATCAACATCACTTTCGGGAACTACGCACCCGATAGCGTCATGCACCGTCATGGCAACCTTGTACTTCTTAGCTATCAGCAGCATCTGTTCCCCAATGATAATGCGGGCCAGAGCTTGGCAGACGTTCTCCACCACCTTGCCGCCGTAGATACGGTTAGGCACAGTCGTCTTGCCCTTCTTGGTATCGTAGACGTACTCGGGCTTACCGTCCTCGTCCTTAGATGTCCGTAGGTTGGGGTAACGTAGGTACAGCCCGTTAGGTAAGAGGATACCCTTCGTGCCCTCCACTACCAGCAAATCATCGCGGCCAAACTTCTCCGTCAGGTTGCCAATTATAGTTTCTAGTACGGCCCCGGCCTTCCTCCATAACTTCGGGATAGCAGGGTAGCTTGTGCGGTAGGTGTCAATGATGCTTTGCGCTTCTTCCTCGCTGATCTCAACGCCAAAGGTCTTCAGCTGCTTCTTGAACTTGGCAGCGCCCATACCGTAGCCGCACCCAAGGATCGTGGTCTTGCCTACAAACCGTTCGTCCTTGGTAATGTTGGCCTCGGGCTTGTTGTAAATCTTAGACGCCATGATCTTGTACACGTCCTCGCCCTTCTCAAAGGCTTCGACCAAGTCCTCCTGTCCCGCTAGCCATGCCAGAGTACGTGCTTCGATCTGACTGCTGTCGCTGTCGATCATAACGTGACCCTTAGGGGCTAGCATTGCGAACTTAAGCGCTGACGCACGCGGCAGGTTCTGCATGTTCACCTTGTCATCGCCCCCCCACCGTCCGGTGTGCGCTGCGTAATAGCGTAGTGGGATGGGCAGCTTGCCCCGCTTGGCTATGCCTATGAACCGCTCAGTCCTTGTTTCCTCCAGCGTAGACTTCACGCCTAGCCGTGCGGCCACCAATGCCTGCACCCGTACATCTTCGTGCTCCAGCAGTGCCTTGAAGTCCTCGTCGTTCTTGCCAAGCGCAAGGGTCTCCTTACCCGTGGTCGGGCTGATCTTCGTTGGTGCGGTGACACCCATGTTCTTTAGCGCTAAAGCAAACTTTGGGTTGCTCATTAGGACTTCTTGGTTAGCAGCAACACAAAGAAGCAGGTCCCCCTTAACCTTCTGAACGTTAAATAGGTGATCCTTCAGCTTCACCACATCTAGTTCTAGGGTTGGCTCCGTAAACATACGTATGGTCAGATCGATAAGGCGCAGCTCAGACACAGGGAAGTTCGGGCCCAGCACGTTAAACAGCTTGTACGTTAGCTCGGTGTCGTTCTTGCAGTAAGCAGCGTAGCGGCGCAGTGCTGCCGCATCGAAGTCCAGCCTACGCATACCCAGCGCGTTGACGACCTCATCGCCCTTCTCGCCCAGCTTGTACTGCTTAACTAGGTTAGCAAGGCTGACACTACCCGCACCCAGCGCACGCGCCATAGACAGAGTATCCGCAATGCGCTTGGGCCGGATGTCGTACACCCAGCTAAGTATAGCCATGTCGAATACAGCGTTGTGGGCTACTGCCACCGCGTTGTCCCAGTCGAACCGGTTAAGGAAGTTCTTGGTATCGGCCCACGACCCGCTGAACCAGATGGCTTCGCCGTCATCCACCTTAACTGATACGCCGATAGTCTCGAACTCAGGCGAGCGGATGTACTCCTCCGTCGTTATCTTGGATAACGAGAAGCTCTGGGAGTAGTAAGTTTCGAAGTCGAGGGTGATGATCTGCACTATGACAGTTCCGTCTTCCGCAGCACGTTCAGCAGCACGGCTACCTCGCCTACGTTCTTCTCATTGACCACCAGCTGCATACCACCAGCCGCCTTGATAGCCGCAAGCTCTCGCTCCTGTAGCGCCGTGGTCTTACCCGCGCCCGCCTTGCACTCAATGGCTAAGAACTTACCTTGGTAGCAGCACACAATATCGGGTACGCCGCTGCGCCCCATACCAAATGTAGCAGGGAAGAAATAATAAACGCCGTGAGCCTTGAGTATCTCTACGACTTTAGCTTTAACTTTTTTCTCAGGTGTTTGTGCCATGAAGGTATCTTAATCGTGTGGGTGGACAAAGTCAAATAGAATTATTTCTTTGTGTAGTCGATATCGCCGTAAGCGAAGTCCGTCAGTATCTCCCGCATACGCTTGGTGTAGTTGGGGGACTGCTTATAGAAACCTACTACAGCGGGGGGCAAGCGGACGTTAACGTGTACTAACGCCTCGTCCTTGCCCTTACCCCGCCCTTTCTTCTTGTCATCCATCAGTCAGGTTCCGCCAGCACGTAAAAGGTTGTGGCGTTGAGCCTGAACCCTACGTCCTTCATGAAGTGGTTGTCCTCAAGCAGCTTGAGCATACCAATACCTAGCTTAATAGGTGCTGGCAGTGTGTCGCTTGAGTAAAGCTCTGGTTCAAAGTCTAGGCTCTTAGATACAACATAATCGCTACCGTCGATCATAACGAACCGCCCACGCTTACCGTGCAGGGCATTGTGTATTGTTGAGACTGTATCGCGGTCATCTCTAGTTTCCGGGATACCATTGATTTGTCCGGCATTACCGCCCGCTGCGATAGCAGCAGCAGCAGTTACCTCAAAGTTCTCAAGGGCATACACCGTTAGGTGACGTAAGAGGGCGCTAACCGCATTGTTATAGTCCATCTGTTTAAGACTGTGGCTAGAACCTAGAGCACCCGCCAACTTGTCATACGCCTCCCGCGATTTCTCTTCGATAGTCTTACCACCGAAGGACTTAGCCATAAGCGCCAGCGCTTTCTTAATGCTGCCTGTCTGTGCTCCGTCACCCCGTTTGCGTGCCGTATTGATGCGGTCATTATCAATGACGTACTTGGAATTGCAGATACTCAGAGTACCTATCTTCTCCCGGTTCTCGTACACGCCAAGCTTCGATATCTCTATCCGGTCGTCATAACTACGTTGGGGCACGCCCGAGAATACCCACTTAGGGAACTTCTTAGCGGCTTCGTATGCTAGCGGTGCCAGTTTGATATTAAGTTGCATGGGCTTGTCGTAGGTCTTGGTCTTACTCTTAGCCCAGCCAAGGTTGGATATACCGAAGTCCACGAAGTCAAAGTCAATATCGTTAAGCATGTCTGGTCCTACCACTCGAACTGATTAAGGATTGCGTCAACCTTGCCCTTGATCTCGGCACGTTCCGTTGCGCTCTCCTTGATGGTCTCAATGTCCGCACCAGCCATAGTCTGCTCCAGCTGGCGGCGTGCGGCTTCCAGCTTAGGATCATTGGTCACGTTGAGATGGGTGAGCATAGCACACAGGGATTGCGCGTTGGTGATAAACGTATTGTTGGAAGCAAACCGACGCGCTTCTGTCCCGTCTTCGCCAGCGTCGTCAGTCATCCTGTCAGAGATGTTGAGCAACACCTTGTGCAGCCGGTCCCAAGGTTCCTTCATGGCATCGGCCAAGCGGTCCTTGAAGCTATCCTCATAGCCACGCTTCACCTCGTCCAGCTCCTGCGCTGGCAGGTCCAGTCGGAAGTCACCGCTCTCGGGCACCGGTGAGAACACCAGACGGAACCCGAACTTGCTGTACACTTCGAGGGCAGAGGGGTAATCATCGGCGTTGAACAGGTTGCCTAGGTAGTTATGCGCGGTCTGCACCAGAGCGGGGTAGTCCTGAACGAACTCGTCCACCATTTTGAAGAAGGTCTCCCGGCGCAGGTTAGCTTCCTTCTTGTACTCCATGAACAAGCTAGTCGGCATAAGTCTCGGACCACGGTCCGCCCACGGCAACGTGCGCGTACTGTGCCAGTTCCTACAGGCAGCAGCGTAGTCAGAGATTGCCTTGCGTTGGTGAGTACCAGCCATAAGGTTCTTGCGGACTTGGGCAGCGTCCTTAACTGCGTAGGCGTTGTTAGTCACGCTATCGGTAGCGCCCTTGTCTACCTTGTTAGCGGTCCAGACGGAGATGTTCATCTCGGTCAGCACGGAAGATGATGTGATGCTCATTGTCGTTGCTCCTTGTTAGTGTGGGGGTACGGCGCATACCGTACCCCCGGTTGGTCCTACTTGTGCGCCGCTACACGGACACCCTTAACAACAGTGTACGCCTTGCGCTTCTTGCGAAGGGTCCGGCTCTTGTCGTTCTTGTCGGTATTGGTCCCCTGCCTCTTGCCCGTGCGCTGAGACGGAGAGACAGGCTTGATGGTAAACACCGAGGGTAAGAACTCACCACCCCGATCATACGAAATGATCTCGTTACGCATCGGAGATGGTGTTGCGAACCTAATCCAGTTCTTCTCGTTGCGGCGGATGTAGATACGCGAGAGATGCACGCGAACCTCCTCGACCTCCCATTCCCGCTTACACGCCTTAGCTACTGCACAGTTACCCGGCGAATGTTTCCTCGCGGCTTTGATATCCTCCGGCGTTATGTTCAGCATGAGGGGCTTCTTCGCGTTTATAACAGGCAAGCCTTCGATTGTAGTAATCACAGTCATTGTAGTTGCTCCTTGGTTAAGGGTGACGAATGTCATCCCTTGATTGGTCTGCCCGCTAGCTTCGCCATGCGGTACAGGTCGTCATGTACTATTTCTAGGCTATCAGTCTTGTCTTCCATTGGTACATCATACACGTGGTAAGTCTTACTCTTCGTAGCGGACGCATACGTAGTCTCGTACCGCTCTGCTTTGCTTAGTAAGTCTAGGATGTGCAGCGCATCCGCCGTATTCATAATATAATCTTTGTAGCCTATCCTCACGATTGCCCTAGCCATCGGGTCAGTTCTCAACGTGGATAGACTTACCATTTGGGGCAGTGATACCCCGTCCGGTGATTGCCCAAAGAACTGGCGCAGTCCATTCAGTACCCCAATCACTTATCGCTCCATCGGTTAGCATCACGATGCACTCGGGCTGCATGTTACGGTTATTGATGTAGTTCATAACGGCACGCGGATCAGTGCCGCCACCACCTCGCGGCTTGGTACTCTCCACAAGGGTGCTCATGTTGCCCTCGTCGTACTCCTCATGCCCCGACACGCTAGCATCCCAGTACATCAGGTCGATCTTCTCGGGATGTACCTCGTCAGTGATAGCCTTGACCTCACTGAGGAAGCGCGTGATATCGGCACCACTGATCGAACCAGACGTATCAACGCCCACCACGATACGCCCGACACATTCGCCCACTAGCGTAGGCATATACGTATCGCCAGACAGGAAGCGCCGGTTGACCCTGCGCCATGATGAAGTGTCCTTGGCATTGCAGATAGACTTGACGAACTCCCGCATCTGTTCGCGCCAGTCCACCGTAGGCGTAAGCATGTCGCCAACAAGACGATCCAAGTCACCAGCCCCATGACCGGCTTTCTTAGCGGCCATCAGTCCTTGGCGAAGCCCTTGGTCGATCTCGCGCTCAAGCTCTTTGCGCTCCTCTTCTGATAGTTCCTTAGCACCATCCCAATCGTGACGATCAAAAGCCCCGCCCCCATCAGAATAACAACGGCCAGCACCATTACCTTTGCCGTTCTTAGCATCCTTCTTCTCCTGCTTGAGTATATCGAACACCTGCTTGGTGTTCATGTTTGCGAAGGCTCTGTCGATAAGAACGAACACCTTGCCATCCCTACGCGGCGGCGAGATGTACTGCTCCTGCGGGTCCATGTTCACCAGCATCAGGTTGATAACGTAGTCACAGGCCCAGTTAGTCAGCTCGCTATCTTCTTCCCATAGCTTGCGCCACGTGGTCAGGTGCTTAAACGCCTTGTGCAAGTTCTCGTGCAGCACGATGAACGCCAGCTCCTTGTCTGTCAGGGACTGAATGAACTTGCGTCCGTAACGCTCGTCGCGTCCGTTAGTGCAAGCGGTAGGCTCGTTGTCCACCACCTCAGTCTTGCCGATCATCATAATGCCAGACCACAGCGCGAACTTGGGCTCACGCATCAGGCTGATCTTAGCCCTCTTGAGCTTGCGCTCTTCTTTGTCGGTTACTTCGTTGTCCATCGGGTTGCTCCTCGTTGGTAGGTTTTGTTAGAGTAAGTCCTCGTTCTTCTGCACCCAGTCAGCGAACTTCTTGCTGCTGAACGCCACGGCTTGCTTGGTCTTGCTCTTAGCGAGGTTGATACAGAAGGCCGCTTGCCACTCCGGCTCGAAGCGCTCCACGTACTCCATGAACGGAGTGATGTTGTTCTTGTCCAGCTTGGCTATCGCACCAAAGACCATGACGGCGCACGCGCCAGCGCTATCGGGCACGCTGGTAGTCTTGGGCGACTTCATGATGCTCTCCCACGTGGGCAGCTGATCCTGATACGCGATATAGGCTTGCATATCCCGGCTTGCTGCTTCGCCAATAGCACCAGACAAGGCAGCGATAAGACTGTCCTGATCTATCTCGCCTCTGGCTCGCACGATGTAGCTAGCCCGCTCCAGTGACCGGGGCGACACGAAGGATGTCTGCATCTTCTTGGGGTTGTAGATATATGGATTGTCCGTCTGGCCCTCGTCGAGATAGCTAGCCAGCGCATGAGGGAACTGCTTAACCCATGCCATGACAACCGGCTCAATGTCGTGGTCCATCGCCCACTCAATCCACTGGTCTGCGTCTGGTTTGCATACCGTCAGAGGGATAATGCGGTTACGGGTATGCGCCTTGAGACTGTCGCCCACCCCGTCACTGGATAGGTTACCCGTCAGGAACACGATGGACGTGGGGTCAATAGGGATATCGCCAAGGCGCGGGTAGTGCACCTCAAGTGAGGGGTGCAGCATGTTCTGGATGGGCGGCGAACCCTTGGGAAACTCGTCATACATCATGATGACGGGCTTGCCCTCCTGCAAACGGAACCGGCTGTTGGGGTAGTAACGTGTGACCTTCTTGTCGTGGTCGATAACCGGCATGGCGATGTCGCCAAGGTCCATGTTGGGTACGTCAATGTACGCGGGTAGGTGATTAGGCAGGGCGGCAGACAGGTACCCAAGGATGGATGACTTGCCGATACCCGGCTCACCTTGCAGTAGGTACCGGTTCTTGGGGGTGGACAGGATGATCTGCGCAGCTTGCTTAAGCGTTACCGTCTTGCCGAAGTTGATCGCGGCCATGTCAGTTGCTCCTAGTTTCCTGATACGTATCAGGTTTTTGTTAGTGGGTTAGTTGGGTTGCTCGTGGTCGTGGTCTTATTGTTACTAGAGT
>Ga0209088_10000832_pt1 | contig 20958 bp, 24 predicted proteins | sample S_140625_EF_Meta_FD_187324 | JGI IMG/M metagenome (GOLD analysis project Ga0209088, IMG submission 187324) | Freshwater microbial communities from Lake Simoncouche, Canada to study carbon cycling - S_140625_EF_MetaG (SPAdes) (version 2) | ecosystem: Environmental > Aquatic > Freshwater > Lake ... | reverse complement strand
GCTTCCCCGACCATTGGCAGGACGGCGCGGGTTACTTCGAACTCGTGGTGCGCGACCTAGTACAGGCGCAGGCACCCGCCGCCATGCCCCGCGCATCCATGCCAGACCGGCCAGACGATGAGCCGCTGGACGCGCCTGCGTTCCTGACGGAGGGCAGGCCGTGATCCTGCAATTGAACCCCACCATGCCCCTCACCACGCCGCTGGGGCGGGCGCTGTGTCACTTCCTGATCGACAACGGGGACGAACACCACCTGCTATGGGTGTGCATCCAGGACGACACGGGCGAGATATGGGTCTGGCCTAACACTGAGGTACGCGGGCGCGACAACCCGACAATGGGGAGAAAGTTAAATGAGCGATGATCTTGTGAAGCGGCTACGCCGTGCAGACACCTGTATCTTCCCAACAGAACGGGACCGTTGCCATTGTGGTGAAGCCGCAGATCGTATCCAGAAGCTGGAGGCGGCGCTGCGGTTCTACGCCTGCGACTGCAAACCTGACGATGGCTGCGGCATCGAATATTACGACGGCGGCGCTTATTGTGGTTACACAGCCCGCAAAACACTGGAGGGGAAAGATGACTGATGATCTTGTGAAACGGCTGCGCTCGTTGGGAAGCGCTGGACCGGGGCGCATTTCATTTCTTGCGTCAGAAGACGCAATGAAAGCCGCAGATCGTATCCAGAAGCTGGAGGCGGCGCTTGCGAAGATCGCGCAACACGACATGCAAGCAATTGCAATGGACGCCTTGCGCCCAAGTGAACGCATCCGCAAAGCACTGGACGCAGAATAATCCTTTACACCATCACGCTGACGTGCGATGGTCCATCGTCAACCCAGGGGGAGCCTGACATGTTTAAGATCGGTATCAACGAACACGATGAAATTGCGTATGTAAAGATCCAGATCGCGGGCAAGGCGATCCATGAAGCGGCGTTGCTGGCATACTATTGCGAAGGCCGCAAGAAGCAAATGTTTCATGACGAGATGGAGCGTGAGATTGAAGAACTGCTGATCATCTTGGGCGTTGATGATCGCGCAACCGCCTGCGCCATAAACGACACCGTTGAAACGCTGGAGTATCAGGTTGAGAACCTGCGCGCTGCGCTGCGCGTCATCGAAGACACACCGCCCCGCGAGATCGAAAGCGCGTGGTCTGTCGCGACCCGCGCGCTGCGCGAAGATGATGAACATGCGGCCCGTGCCGCTAAACAGATCCGGTGATGAGCCGGATTGCTGGGGCATCCGCCTCGGCGTAGATTGTGAGGTGTGTGTAGCCTAGTCCTAGTGTTTGTTCGAAACGCAACTTGCCCCCGGTCGCTCACGCGCCGGGGGTCTTTCGTTTCAGCGCCGCCCAGGCATAGGCACTACGTTACTCTCCGTGCTGCCCGCAGGCTCTAACAGGTTCCGCAGATAGCTCTTGGTTTGCGTCCGCGCTAAGTCAGGCGCGGCGTAGATGTGGCGCTTGCTGGAATGCTCGAACGATCCAATGCGCCCCATGTCCACCCACCCGGCCTCCTTAAGCGCGTGCAGGAGCGCCGCTTGCGGGATCTTGACGCCGCCAGGCGCGTTGACCGTCAGGAACTGGCACAGCTTAAAGAACGGCGTGGCGACAACGCCCTTGGCAAACTCGCCGGTCTTGGCGCGGATCTGGTCCACAATGTACGATTCGGCGATGGACATGCCGTTCTCGATCAGGTTCTCCTTGAACTCGGTCCACATCGGCGGCGCGGCTGGGTTGAATTTGGACACGTCGCGGTCAGCCAGCCATCGGGCAATGGTTTCGAACCCACCGGAGCGATACCAGGTCCACATCGCCTGCGCCTCGTCTGCGGGCATACGACCCGCCGCCGACCAAATGCAGAACCAACGGCGGTCGCCACTGCTGATCGAGATCGGCACCGGATCGTTCGTGAACGCCAGCACCATCATCCTGTTCACCATGTCATAGGGGTGCAGGCCCTTGCGGTTGATCGGCAGCGTCTCGGGCGGGGCGGCGATGATGGGCTTCAGCTTGTTGGCGAGGGTGCGGCGCTCCTTGGCGTCGGGCTCCTTCAACTCGTTCAAGATCAAAATCTCCGACTCCAGCGCATAACCCCACTGGGAGGTCAAACCGTCGTTGTCCACCAAACCTCGGTTCTTGAGCCCTGGGCCGCACACAGACCAAATGAATGGCGCCCACATGGTATCCTTGCCGGACCCTTCGTCGCCGCCGTGCAGGATCGCGTGGTTGACCTTGACGCGAGGGTTCTGGAGCTTGAACGCCATCACGTCAAGGCAGTGGTTCAACTCGGCTTCCTCAGGCACCAGCACCCGGCAATGGTCCAGCCACCGGGACACGTCACCGGACGCGACGCCGCTCAGGTCAGGCCGCGCGTCGCGCCAGCGGTTGCCGTACACGTCGCCGTCGCGCGACACCAGCACGCCATCGCCCGCAGCGTAGGTGATGCCGCGCAGCAGCCTAGCGTTGGCGGCGCTGCGGTTCTCGTCGTAGCAGACGCTGGCCTCGATGCGCCGGGCGCTCTTGCCGGTAACGTGGATGGACTTGCAGTTGACGTGCCGGAAGATAGCGTTGAAGCTGCCCCGGCTGATCTCGGTGCGGGCGTCCATGTCGAAATAAGCGTCGTCTTCCACGATGTAGGCGAAGCGTTCGTACCAGCTCGCCTTATCAACGCGTCCGACCTCCTTGCGCTCCACCTCGGCGATGACCTTCGCGGCCTCGTCAGGGAACGCCTCAGTGGGCGACAGCTTGGACATGGCCGCCTGCATATGCTGCGCCAGCAACTCGTCGCGCAGACCTGGCGAGACGCGCGGGCCGCCGTTGGCGTGAACCCACGACAGGAACGCCTGCGTGTTGAAGCCCTCGCAATGGCCGTGGTAGCAACAGAACGAGCGATCCAGCGGCTTGTAGCGGGCTCCGATCTGGCCGTCCGTGTGCTCGGCGTTGTTGGGGCACACGATGCCCATCCAGCCCTCGGGGTTGACGTGCGACAGCACCAGACCCTTGTCGTTGAGCCACTCCAGCACCGTGTCCTTGCCGGTGTCGCGCAGCTTGAACGACAGGACGCGCGCGGTGTCGGCCTCGGCAGGCGTCACGCCCAGCGCCTCGCAGATCTGCGGCAGCGTGTACTCACGGTCTGGATGGAACTCAACCAAACGTGAACGGAAGAGATCGCGACCAGGTTTCAGATTGACAGAACCGGGAATGCGAAAGTTACGTACAGGGTTGGTCGCGCCGGGGTCCGTGTAACCCGCCTCGGCGATGGCGGTGATGGCCGCGCTGAACTCGCCCTTAGACGGCTGATCGGTGAAGCCGTAGCCCCACTGGAACGATCCCTCGCTGGTCTCCATGATCCATGTCGGCGGCAGGGGCGGGATCTTGGACTTGGTGCCAATGTCGTCCAGCATCATGCACAGGACGTAGTCACAGTTCGCGGCGCTGGCGCTGGGCTTGCCGTCGAGGAAGCGCGACACCATGAACGAGCCGGTGTTGAGATACCACGCCTCGCCTTCCTTGCGCGGCTTGGTGGGCATGTACGCGGGCCAAGTGTACTTCAGCGAACCGTCGAGGAACGTCTGCTGCTCGCCGTCGCGCATGACAGGCTTCTGGCGTACCAGCAGCGCCGTTTCGCCTGCCGGAGCGAGCCCCGTGATGTAATCGTAGAATTGTTGTTCTTGCATGTCCTACCCCTTCCCCTTCCCGTAGCGTGTCATCGTATGCGTCTCGATCCCCAGCGGCAGACCTGCGGCCCATGCGGGCGGCGTACACATCGCGCGCTGCATGGCCTCCTCGGCTGCTACGGGGTCTGCGGTCTCCAGCACGATCTCGTCGTGGACGTGCAGCACGGGTTCGAACCCCTCTGCATCAAGCGAACGAAGAGCGTGGCGCAGGATGTCATTGGCCGTCGCCTGCGTGACGTTCTCGCAGGCCAGACCACGCCACAGGCGGGCGCGGGGCCACTCCTTGGCGTCTGCGGCGGGCTTCCATGCCGCCTTGGCGTAGGTGACGCCGTCTTCCTCCAATCGAGCGTATGGGTAGCAAAGGACGCGCCCAGACGGCAAAGCGTACCAGAGGTGAACGCCATCGAATAGGTACGTTATGCGCCCGGCGGTAAACTCTTTCCCCTTGTGGCGCATGGCGGCGGTGTAGCACCGCTCCAGACCTTCCCAGAACGGCATGGCCCACGGGTTCGCTCTGCGCCACCCGTCCACCATGCGCCGGGCTTCGGGCTCAGGCAACAACAGGCCGTAGATGCGACCCATCGCAGCGAACGCGCCGACGCCACCAGCGAAGCCGCAGGCCAGTTCCTGCACCTTGCCGACCTGGCGCTGATCGCCCGTCACCTCGGCGACAGGCACACGAAAGGTTGCTGATGCGTTCACCTTGTAAACGTCGCCGCCATTTCGGAAGATCTCCAGCTTGTCGTCGCCCCGGCCAGACAGCCACGGGTTGACGCGCGCCTCGATGGACGACCAGTCGGCCACCACCAGAGCGTTGCCGGGCTCGGCCAGCAGCGCCGGGCGCAGCATCTGCTTCAGCACGTCAGTGACGCGCTTGCCGTACTGGGGGACGATCTCGTCGCCCTGCGTCATCGCAGCGCGAACTAATTCAGGTTCCTTCGCGCACTTGCGGGGGAAGTTGTGGACTTGCAGTCCAAAGCTCGAAGCACGGCCCGTAGCTGAACCTCCAGAAAAGACAAACGCCCCGCGCACTCGTCCGTCATCTCGATCAGCGAGATTAGCGGCGCGTTGGAACTTCGCGACCGACGAAGCCCATAGGTCGTCCGCACATTGTATGACCTCAGCGACATCGGGCGGCACTTCATCAGGATTTTCCCCAGCGAGAATTAAAAGGTTGCCGCGCACGGACTTGTCGATAGAATACTTGGCCTCGCCGTCCTTGAAGACCGTCATCAACTCCAGCGCCTGCGGCCCAACACGGTCCAGCACCCACTGGCGCATCTTGGGGCTGCGGACGCTGGTGATCGCGCCGTCCGTCACCTCACGGACGATCTGCTGGATCTCGTCCAGCTCGACGGTGGCGTAACGCACGGCAGCGTTGCACAGCGCGACATCGACGCGGACGCCCCGGTCGTTGACGCGCTCGTTGACGTGGTAGTCGGCCAGCTCGTCCGCAGACAAGTCACGCATACCCTTGCTGATCGCCCGCATGGCGCGCACGTCTTGTTCGCAGTACTGGATCATCTCGGTCATCAGCGTCTGGTCCTGACGAAAGAACCCGTCAGCCTGCGGGACGGACAGCAGCCGAATCAGTTGCGAGCCCCGGTGGTCCTTCTTCATGGATGCGCCAGCAAAGCGCCCCACGTCTTCCAGCGAGCCGGGCGCGCAGTTGGCGCGCGCCTGCGCCGCCGTGCAGTAGAACTGCGCCAGCTTGGGCTCAGCGATCTTGTGATCGGGGCACAGCACGAACCAGAAGATCAAGCGTTCGAACGCGGCGTTGTGCGCGCGGATCTGGCCGGTGTGATTGGCGACAGCGGCGGGAAACGGCTGACCGGGCAACCAGGTCACCACCTCGTCGTCATCGAAGGCGTAGGACATGCACAGCACCTGCGTGCTCATGTCTTGGGCGTAGTTGTACACGCCCCGCGAAGGCAAGTCGCACTTGCTCCGCGTCTCGAAATCTAGCCAGAGAGTTTTCATGGGCTGTAGATACTCACGGGCGCCAGCGGGGGGAGGACCACTGGCGCCCGCTTTCACTCCTCCTTACGCGCTGCGACGACGGCGACGCGACTCAGAAGGGGTGTCGTCCGTGACAGCTTCCGCTGCCTCGGGTTCCGCAGCCGCACCATCCATCCCGACCCACTCAATAACTTCGAAGACGGGGGTATAGATGCGACCGTAGGACTTGTGGACGTAGTGTTCCTTCTTCAGGCGCACCACGGGGACCGGCTTGGTCTGATCCTTGTCGACCTGGGCGGCGATGGCAAGCGCAAGCTGCTGCACCGCTTTCTTGCCGCCCACGGACGTGACCGTGTAGCGGCCTTCCAGATCCTTGTCCTCGCCGGACATGCACTTCAAGGACAGACCGACCTGCACCTCCCAACCGCGCTTGGCGGCAGGCGGCGCAACGTCAAGTTCAGGCAACGGCTGTGACACCGGCACCATCTTCTCGCCGAGAACCTCACCTTCGCCCCAAGCAATAAAGCCGTGGACAAAACTGAAGGGATTGATCGCCCAAGTCGAATCATCTTCGATCTCGGTCTGGTCTGCGCCGAACACCCAATGGCCGGTCTTGTCCATCTTGATGATGACAGAACCCGCGCCGTCAGGGACGCCTGCGCTGATCGAACGCAAGCTAGAGGCAAGAGACGCAACTGAAGGAAGGTTAGCACCACCGAACACTGTAAGATTTGACATTACCATTTCTCCTTAGACGAGTTTACCAAGAGCGGCGGACAGTTGTGCGCCGATCTGCAACACCGCCGGGCGAGGATCATCCTCTGACGCCAGCGTGTTACCTGATGAGACAGCAACGACGTGATCCGCAGGCAGCGCGAGCTTGTGCTTCTTCAACACCTTCTCGGCTTGTGCAGGACTCAGCAACTTCGTCTCTGTCAATTCTTTTACATCGAGCCCCAGTTCGCACATGGCGTCAAGGGCCTTTCCTTCATCCATCCACTGGCGCATGGCGCGCTTGGGGACAAGTTTGTAGCCAGGCACCGGCAGACCAGCCTCAAGCATCTGCATCGCCAGCGCGCGCACCTCTTTGATCCAGCCTTCCAACTGGTCCGCCATCTTGAGATGGTCCGACACGCTGGCGACATCGACGCCCTTCAACGCAGACACCACCGCGCGGTCCGCCGCGCCAGTCATGATGGGGCACACCGCCTTGGCGGCGCACCAGCGGCACCAATCGCCCTGCGCCAGCGGCGCGTCAGGACGCTGGGCCACCTTCACGGCCTGCATCAGTTCCTTCTCAAACAGTTGGACGCGGCGCGGGGTCGTCTCCCAACGCTTGACGTAGGGCGGCTGCACGATGACCAGTTCGACCTTGGTTGCGCCTTCGAACGCCCACTGGGCGGCGGGGGTCCGCATGGCCGCAGCGGCGTAGAACATAAGCTGTGGATTCTCCTCCACATCGACGGCGACGCCATCGCCGAATTTCCAATCGACAATGTACGCCGTGTCGCCAATGCGACCGACGATGTCGGCGGACCCGAACACGTCGGGCAGCAAATCGCCGAACCCGACGACCACCTCGGTCTCAAACTCCATCTGCCTGTCGGGGTCGATCTCATTCAGCGCCGCCAACGCGGGCAGCAGCTTGTTGTCGATCAGATCCTGATCGAGCGTCACGTCCGCATGGACCGCGCCGAGGAAATCCTGTGCAGTAGCCTTGCCGTCCAGTACGTCCGCGATGACGTTGTGGAGCAGGGTGCCGGTGTCGGCGTAGACGCTGGAAGGCTTGGGCGGCATCTGGGCGACGAGCGCCACGGAGCCAGGGCAGTGGATGACGCGCTTGGCGGTGGACCCGCCGACAATGCTGGAATGTTGAGCCATTAGATTACCTCAGTGGATTGTTGACTGACAGACACTAGACTTTCTTTTACGACCATGCAATACATTTTTTTATGAACGAAAGCGAGATCGAACGATATTTTGTGTGGGCCGTCATGCTACGGCAAGGGCTCACTTACAAGTTCAAATCCCCCACGCAACGGGGGGTGGCCGACCGAATCGCGTGTATGCCGGACGGTCAGACGTGGTTTGTGGAACTCAAGACAAAGGGCGGGCGTCTTGCGCCGCTTCAAGAATTGTTTGCAATGGACATGCGGCGGCTGGGGCAGCATTACGCTTGCCTCTGGTCCAAAGAAGGGGTGGATGAATGGGCCTCACGTTACGACCTTACCAAGAACAAGCCGCCGATTTCCTGTTTGAACGAGACCGCGCAATGATCCTTGCCCCGGTAGGGGCTGGCAAGACGGCCATCACGTTGACGGCCATGACTGAGCTGATCGCGGAGGGGCACGTCAAGCGGTGGCTGGTGCTAGCCCCCAAGCGCGTCTGCACGGATGTGTGGCCGGTCGAGCAACCCAAGTGGGCTCCAGACTTTGAGATCGCAGTCGCCACCGGGACGCCAGCGCAGCGTCAAGCAGCGTTTGACAGCGCCGCGCCTATCGTCGTGACGAACTACGACAACATCCAATCGTTGCCGGATCTGTCCGGCTTCGACGGCGTCGTCTTTGACGAGCTGACGCGGCTCAAGAACCCCAGCGGCAAACGCTTCAAGGCGCTGCTGGCGCACCTTGACAAGATCCCGTTCCGGTGGGGCCTGACCGGCTCGTTCACATCCAACGGGCTTGAAGACGTGTTTGGCCAGTGCAAGGTGATCGACCAGACGCTGCTGGGCCGGGCCAAGGGCGCGTTCCTTCAGAAGTACTTCGTGTGCGTCAACCGCGACTTCGGCGACTGGCAGCCGCGCAAGGGCGCACTGGAGCAGGTCATGGACGCCATTCGTCCGGCGACCTTTGTGCTGGAGCCAGGCGAGTACAGCGACAAACTGCCGCAGCTACATGTTGTGGAAATGCGCTGCGACATGGCCGACCGCAAACCCTACGAGAAAATGAAACGCGACTTCGTGCTGGAGTACGGCGAGGACCGAATCATTGCGGCGAACGCCGCCGCCGTGACGAACAAGCTCCAGCAAATGGCGTCGGGGTTTGTCTACGACAGCAAGACGGAAGCGTCGGAGGAAAAAGGAAAGTTTCACATGAAACAAAAGGTTATCTGGTTTTCGACGCACAAGTTTGAATTGATCGAGGAAGTCCTGAACGAGAATCAGCGCGCCAACACGATCATCGTCTACAACTACAAGGAAGAGCTGGCCGAGTTAAAGCGCCGGTATCCACAGGCGCGGACGATTGACGACTTCAACGCCATCAAGCGATGGAACGCGGGGGAGATCGAGCTGCTGCTGATCCACCCCAAGTCGGCGGGGCACGGCCTCAACCTCCAGTTTGGCGGCTGCAAGATCATCTTCTTGTCCATGCCCTGGTCGTTGGAACTGTTTGAACAGACGGTAGGGCGCCTGCACCGCAGCGGCCAGACGAAGGATGTCTGGTGCTATTTGCTGATCTGTAATAAAACTATAGACGAACGGATCTGGATCGCGCTTCAGGACAAGCGGGCGATCTCAGACATAGCACTTGAGGAATTGAAGACATGAACTGGCGCGAGATCAACAAGGTGTTGCCTGATCTGGACGAGAACACCATCAAGAAGATGCTGGACGAGGAGCGCGTGGGCGAGCAGCGGCAGTCGGTGTTGATCCGCCTGCACCAACGCTACACGATGTTGCGGGCGGCGCGGGAGCGCATGGAGATCCTTGGGGCTGTAGAGTTTCCCAAGGTGATGGCGCTCACTTAGCGCACCAACCTTCGCGGCGGGCGTTGTTCTGCTTGACCTCGATGATGGTCGCCGTGGTGTCCTTGGACGACCAAGACACGTCCTTCCAGACGGTGCAGACCGCGCCGTTAGTCTCGACGGTGCTGGTCAGGGTCACGCACCCGGTCAGGGGAAGTGTTAACAGCATCGCCAAAACGAATCGCATTGCCTGTCCTCCGTAGCACGTCCGCAGTCGCAGCGGCCTCAACCTCGGCCACCGCATCCCTGCGGATCTTGTAGTAGACGCCGGATAGCACCATTACGATGATGACGCCCATGACGGCGTAACGCCCAATCGGCGTAAACAGCAGGCTAAACACCGTGTTCATCCATGTTCTTCTTGCGCCAGTACCAGATAGCGGCACCAAGCCCCACGACAGCCGCCATAGCAACAAAGTTCGGGTTGCTGAGTAGACCAGCGAATTGATCTGCGACGTCAGACGCATCCTTCGCCTGCGCTGCGACCTCCTTAGCGACACCCACGCTTCCGAGCCCTGCCGTGAGTAGCGCCGCGTTACCTTGCTTGCTGTCCGCCATAGTTCTTTTCGGAGGAGCATCAGGTTCTGCACGGTCCTCTTGCTCATCATGCGCCTGATCCTGTGCGGTCCACCATGCACCCGCCGCCTGGCGACGGCGGACGAGCCCCGGCAGCACCTTGCCGCCGCCCTTGGTCCATTTCATCAACTCGGCAGGCACCGCGTCAAGATCGCCAGCGTTGACCTTCTTGAGCATCGTGGACGACTTGAGGTTGCCGACGCCCGCGTTGTAGGCAAAGTCCACGAGAACATCGAACTGGTTCTGGGTCAGTTTGACCTTGACCAGATCCATTACGGCGATCTCGTACTTGACGATGTCGCGCTTGAGGATGTCTTCGGCGTCCGCCTGCGTGATGATCATGCCATCCATGACCTGGGGCGCGCCCGCAGCCGACGTGTGGCCGTAGCCGATGGTGCAGACGCCTGCCGGGCAACGGTACGCCTTCAGCTTGCAACCTTCGAACTTCTTGAGAAGGGCGTCAAGACCGCCTTGGCTCATGTGCATGACTACTTCCCTTTTTCCAGCAAAGTGATGCGTTTGTCGAGCGCCGCAATTAGTTGTGCCATATCAAAGCGAATAGCGGCGCGGGCCTGCGCGGCATCCGCCACCATGTCCATACGGCTCTTTTCAATAGCCGCCATCGAACGTTCGCGGTCGAGCGTCATGGCGGCGCGAGCCAATGCACTCTCCCGATCCACCTTGCTGATTTGATCGCTCAAATGCTCGCGGATCTGCGCCATGTCGATGGTGGTGCCTTGGGGCGGAATGGCCTTGTTGTCGGCGTTGACGACGACGGCCACCTTGGACTTTAGTTGAATGATTTCGTTGTTAGCACCGGATAGGGCGCTCATGAGATAGACAACGCAAGAGAACAGGATCGGGATGCCCGCGAAGGTAATCTTCTCGACCAGCGCGCCTTTACTGGCGCTCGCCGCCATCTCGATGGCGAACTTTTCCTGCTTTTCTTCCGTGGTGCTCATTTGTCAGCCTTTGCGTCCAGCTTGTCATAGATGCGCTTGAACATGTCTTCGATGTGGTCCATGCGCTTGTCCAAGTCGAACCGGCTGACGTAGGACTTGGGCAGGTCTACCTCCAGATCATGAAGGTCTGATCTCAGCTCCTTGACAGCGCCCCAGACCTCCCGCGCAAACCAGCCGCCGATGGCGATGGAGACTGTGGACGCGATGTTCATCAGTGTCTGCGTGTCCATCAGGGGGCCTATTCAGTTGTTGGAGGAGCGTATATGAGCGCCTGCGGAACTGTACGCCCTGCAACATCCGTAATAAAGGCGTTCATAGGCGCGCGAACGTCGCCGCGACGCATCCCCGCCGCCAATTCATTTGCGTACCCACGCGACATGAAGTTTTGCAATCCTCGCGCGCCCATACCGATTCCGGCTGTGCCTGCGCCAAAAGCCATAGCAGTTGGGTTGTCAGTAGCGTAACCGTAGCCTCCCATCGCGGCGGGCAAAACGGATCGTATTGCGCCGGATTTTGTAAAACCGGGGCTAAACGAACCTAAGAATTGAAGTGCGGTAGAATTTGCGCCGCCTTCTGCGATATCTGCAATTGCCGCTCGTTCTTCAGGATTGAAATATCTAAGCCGACTAGGGCTATTGGTTATCTTGCCAAATTCACTTTTAAGCGCGGCAGAAAAATTCTTTTTTTGCGACGCGCGGTCTACGGCTTCAAGAATATCTTCGCTTTTAGCCCAGCGTGAATACCCGGCGATACCGCCCATAAGTGCTTGTTGTCCTTCGGCAACACTGCCTGCTGCGGCAGTGGCATTAGTCGGCGTCGTGATAAAATCATCCAGACGATTTTGTATGACGCCGAGTAGGCGACTGGCTTGAGGCGATGCGCCCGCATGAAGATCACCAATATCTTGGCGAAGATGATGCAATTGATCTATGGTCGTAGGTTGCCCTTGACGTTGTTGTATCAAATTAAGCGCAGCAGTAACGGGGGCTTCGCGGTTGGATAATGGATCCCAATTATGCGCGCGTAAAGCAGTTTCAGCTTCTTGCGAAAACGTATTGAATGCCGCCGGATCGTAACGAACGCCCGAATTAGTAGCAGTTTGAAAATCTGCGCGCGCCGCTGCCAGCGCCTCGTCACGAGATACATTCAAGCCTCTGGCGATATTGCGGACGCCTTCTACTGCGCGAACGCCTGTATCCAACAAAGCTGGCCCAGCCTTACCGCTAATAATACCGCCCGCCAAACTACTTGCGGCAAGAGCATATGGGTCGGTAACGCCAGCTTCTTTCATGGCGACAGGCGTAGCGGCGGCGCCTGCGCCGCCAAACGCTTGCGACAAAGGCTGTTGAGCAAACCAATTAGCCACACGTTGAACGCCGGGACGTAAAGCGTTATTTGCGATGGTTCGCGCCGCGCCCGCGCCGCTCAAACCGCTAAGAGCGCCTTCAGTAGCCGCTGCTTGAAACTTTTCTTCCGGCGTTGTCGGTTCTTGGTACATCCCGGCTTTGGCGTACATATTATGCAGCGCCTCAGAACCGGATGGCACGGGCCTAGCGCCAAACGGCGTAGCCGCTACGTTGTAAAGACTTGACGCAAAGTCAGTCAACGCTAACGCGCCCATGCCCGCCACTGCACCCGCAGGAACAGTAAACGGCGCGGCGGGTCCGCCCAACGCGCCCATAGCCGCGCCCATGCCTGCCGCTGTTGCATATGGAAGCGCCGCCCCCGTGGACGTTTTTAAAGTGCTTGCAAGTTGCGCCCGCCGCGCTTGACCAAGCGCAGCGACATCATCAGGAGGCGGCGCAGCAAAAGGGTTATCCGCCGAGGGCGTAGCATACGCAGCAAAAGGATTATCTGTTGGCGGCGCAGCATAGATCGCAAAAGGGTTCTCAGCCATTTATCGCCCCAATACTTTAGCCGCTGCGCCGGGGCCAAAAATTTCGTCAAATTGGCCCGCCATAGACGGATTAGCTTTTAGCTTTGCGATAGCTTCGGGATGGATAGCACCAGCAGATGTTGCGGCGGGTTTCGCGGGTGAAGCCGAAATTGTTCCACCGCTTCGCTGCGTAGCACCAACGGTATCAGATTGGGGATTCTGCGTCTTTCCGCCAGTAAGGTCTTTTTCAGTTATCTTTCGGCCCGTGCCAAACCGTTCGCTCAAGTTGTTGAGCGTATCAACAATTGATCCAATGGGTTGCCCTGGATTACTTAACGAGTCCAGATACGCGGTCATTTCTTTGTTAGAGTCGATATTCTTTGACGACAAGCCAGTCGCGCCCATAAGCGCCGACAACATTGTCTGGCGCAAATTAGACAGTGTGGTGATGGGCGCGGCGCGATCCGGTGAAAGTATTGTGGTCATTCCCGGTGACAATGTGGAACCAACTGCTTTTGCACGGTTAACGAGCGAAGTTTCGCCAGGCACGATTAGCTGTTGGTTTCTACCCAATGTCTGGTATTGGGGAATCATGTTGAGCATGACTTTATCAAATTCCTGACGAATTTTAGCTTTTTCAGCTTCATCAGCATCCGCTTTAATTTGTATGGTCTGTTTTTCTTGCGCGCCTTTTTCAGCCAATTTTGCTTCGCCAGCGCGTGCGGTAAGTTCTTCAATTGTAGTTGCAGGCGGACGCGTAGGCATAGCAACCTGCGAAACCGTAGATATTGGCGCAGGCGTCGGCGCGCCCGGTATTTGAGGTTGCAACGACAACATCGCATTCTGCGGGGGCGCAGCGCCAAACATATTAGCCATAAGCGCGTTGTTGACCGTAGGTGCGCCGGGCGACATGGGCGCGCCGCCCGCAGGCACAAACCCGGCGGGAGCGCCGCCCAGACGTGCGTTGCCAGCCGTCATGGACGCAGCCAAACCGGGCTCACCACCAAACTTGCTGTTGGCCCAGTTTTGCAAATCCCCCACAGTCTTGTTTTTGAGCGCAAGAACTTCTGGGTTGGCCTTGATAGCGTCTGCGCTGACGACTTGCGACAGCGGCGTATTAGGGTCGGCACTGAGGACGTTACGCGCCCCGCCAGCACCAAGGAAGTGCGCCAGATAAACATTGCCGGGCGTGGGCTGGATGCCTGCGCTTGCCAACGATGCAATGTTGTCCGTGCGGAACCGTTGTTCCAGCGCGGATTCTATCGGGGTGCCATCAGCCAACTTGGTGCCGCGCAACGTCAGAATTTCCGCAGGCGATTTATTCGCCAACTCAGGAAACACTTTTTTGGCCGTATCGACAAAAGTGCCATTAAGGAATTGACCAAATCCCTGCGCCGTTGAACGGGAATTTTTATCCCTGCCTTCGGCAGCGTCAAGGTTTCGCGAATATGCGTCACCAATAGCGGGGGCAGCAACGGTAGTCTGCTGCCTAACCGCAGCAGGTGTATTAGCAGGGACGGCAAACGGCGCGCCCGCAGCGGTAGGCGCAGGCTGGCCTACGACGTATGTATTAGTATCCTTGTTAAAATTAAGGGGCACACCGCCGGGGCCTGTTACAACAGTCGTTTTATTTTGCGCGGCCAATTTCTCTGCGGCTTGCGCCTGTGCGGTTTCCTGCGCGGTCTTCATTTGCCCATTTAGAACGTCACGGTCAAATCTTTCGGGCCATACTTTAGCCAGTTCGGGGTACTTATGCACCGCGTTAGCGCGCACAGCGTCGTATGACGCCGCAGCTTGCGCGTCATCTTTATACGCCAACGATTTGTTTAACAATTCCGTAAAATGCTTGTGATCCGCAGCCATTGCGGTCTGTTTTTGCGCGTTGACTTCGCCCAAGGCTTTTTCATTTTGAAGAGGAATCTGGCCTACCTGCGCCCGCAATAGCTCTTGGTTAAGGCCCGCTGTTTTGCGCGCGTCCGCTTCTTTTGCATAAGTTGCAGCTAACGCAGGCGAAAAACGTGCGACTTGGTTTATGCCTTCAGGCGAAAACAGGTCCACACCCGACGCCGCCATTTGACGCAACTGGTTCTGTTCCTGTGCGGTTCGCCGCACCTCGGCCAGTTGGGCCTGATGGAGTTGCATCTTGTTAGCCATTTCGGCCATAGCAAGCATATTCGGTGCTTGGTACTGCTGGAGCTGCGGAAGCGCGGCGCTATAGTCAACCATCGTTCTGTCCTTAATTTCCGGAGGGAACGCCGCTCATGAACGGGCCTTGGCCGGTATATCCAGCGGAACCATACGCATACGGATTTTGGTTGCTGATCCGGTTCAAATAATTGTTCATTGTATACGAACTCATGCCCTGATTGAGCGCGTTCGTCACCGCGTTAGATTGGTTCAGGTAGCCTGACGCTTGTGCATTGCCCGCTGCAACATCCGCCTGCGCAATGCCTTGACCAAGCCCTGTGTAGGTATTTCCAAGGTTCGTACCCAACGCCCCGGCCTGCGCCGCCGATCCAGCAGCGGACGCTTGCCCGCCAGCATACAGGCTTTGCAACGACCCAAGCCGCGCATTACGGCTGGTCATGTAATTGTTAAACGCATTTTGATATTCGCCAGAAGCTTTACCTGTAGCGTAATCAAGAATGCCTTTGTCGTTTGCGCCCGAAAATGTTCGCCCTTGCGACGCATCGCGGGCTTTGATTGCCCGTAGTCCTTGGTCAAGGCTGAATTGATAGCCAGGAGACGTGGTAAAGTCTGCCATGCTAAAATCTTTGGCGTATTTGCCATACTCCGGCGAAGTCGTATCACCGCCGATGCCTTGCAACGCCAAAAGTTGGTTTTGCGCGGCGACGCCGCCTTCGCGGTACGGTTGCAGGTCCGTGCGGCCCTGCTGGTACATTTCCTTTTGGGCGGCAATGCTGTTAGCCGCCATCTCTCGCTGAACGGCGGCGCTTTGCGCTGCGGCATTCTCTTGAGCATTAGCGGCTTGGCTGGAGCCGTAGATACCCGCGCCAGCGCCCAATACGCCCGCGCCAAGGATAGCTGCACCAGTTCCGCCCAGCGCGGCGACTGCAAGACTTGACATTTTAGTCTCTCCTTGAGGCTAAACTGAGCCCTTGTCGGTAATCCAATGTGATTTCGTCACCTAGATCGCCGCCTTTGCAGCCCACAATATCACATGTAGCAAAAAGATGTATATCCCCGTTGTCCGCCAGCACGGCGACCGCGTTGGGCCGCTTGCTGTGGTTTGTGTATCTTCCGGCAGGCGTCCGCATCCCGTCAAGACGCCCCGGTGCGATCATTTCGCCTTTTGCGATGGCGGCGGTAGCAAACAGACCCTTACCTTCGATAGGCGACGGTCCAACCATGACCTTGTATGAACCTACAGGAAACGGAATTTGATCAGAGGGATCTTCGGAGATCTGCCGCACCGTGTCGGGGTCAAGACCATACTCGGCGATAGCCAGATGAAAATCCGCGATGTCTTCGGGGTGGCTGAAGCTCAGCAACATTTGCTGGTCACGTTGCGCGATCTGCCATGAATAGCTTTTGTCCAGATACGTCGCCTCTAGCGTGGCGACATCCGTCTCGGTCGTAGGATAGATGTTTTGCCAGATCACCGTCTCGACAGCATAGGCAATCTTGCGCCCTGGCGGGCCTACAAACACTTGCGGCGCAACTAGCTCCGTGCGCGTTCCATCTTCGTTGGTCAGGATGATATGCCCAGCCAACATGATGTTTAACTGAGGCATTTTCTGTTTGTGCCCAATCACAAAAGTATCCGCAGGAATGGTCAATTCGCGGATGTAGAGACCCGGCGCAAACCGATGAATGACCGGGCATTCAGGCTGAGGGTACTTCAATAACTCTGCTTCAAGCGCCTGCACTTGCGCTTCCGTCACCGGCGGGCGGGGCGCGTCAAGTTCCAGCGTGTTGGCTTCAGCAGGCAGCATACGTCACCTCATGACAACTGTTTGATGAACGACGGCAGCACCTCGGCCTGCGCCCGCACCATCTCGTTTCGGAAGCTCTCGGTTGCCGCAGCGCCCTGCCGCGCCTCCTTGGCAATTTCAATCTGCAACATGGGCATGGCCGAGATGGCGCACATCCACTCGTCAATCTCCGCGCCGGTCTGCGGATGCGTCCCGCGCAACTGCGTAAACCAAGCGCACTGGAGCTGGACGCACTCTTTCTTGATCAGCGGGCAGAATGATCCATTTTTGAGCTGCATCGTCAGTCCTTGGTCGCGATGATGACATCGACGTAAGACACGGCCAAGTTGATCGCCGTGCCGGTAAACGTGTGGGTGTGCGTCGCGCCGCTACCTTCCGAAGACGAAATTTGGTTTCCGCCAGCTCCAGGAGAACTTGTAAGACCACTAGCGCCGCTGCCAGAAGCCGCGCCAGCACCGTACACCGTATGCGTATGCGCGGGCATTTGCGCGAGAGTAAGAGCCGTATTGCCGACCGTACCCGCAACCGCCTGCGACGCAAATGCGGTCGTAAACGCCACAGACCCGCCGCTGCTGGCCGCGCCAGACACCACGCGCAGAGCCTTGTTGTCGTGCGTGGTGGATTTGGTCCAGCCGGTGGGCGCAGCTGTCTGCGCGAACAGCATTGCCGTGCCAGTGGGAAGGTAGGCCCACGCGCCAGTAAACACGCCAGGGCTGGCAATCTCCAATGCGGACACGGGCGTAGCCGTTCCAATGCCAACTTGGCCGGTGGCGTCGATAATGAACGGCGTTACGTCAGGATCAGCGGAGTCTTGCACCTTAAGCGCCGCGCCCGTGCCGGTCTGCGTGATCGTCAATGCAGGCGAGGATGTGTTGGAGTCAATGGTGACGTTACCCGACAACACGGGCGACACCGCAGCCGTGGGGGCCGAAATGTAATCCACCGTCCAGATCAACGCGCCATCCGCGTCTTTCAGCACAAACTTGTAGATTGCACCGCCCAACCAAACGTTAGCCTCGCCTCGCGAGTCCAAGATAATCGGGTTAGTGTTGGCCGTCGTCGCTGTCGCGTCCGTGTAAGTGGCCTGCAACGTCGTCGTACCGGCAATGTAAGTGTACAACTGCCCGCCAACCAGCGGCTCGCCTGCTGCGTCAACAAAAGCTGTTTTGGGAGATGGAGTGAGAACAGCCATTATTCACCTATATTTGCAGCTACGGTCAAGATGACCGATGGGATGGCCGGTACAGGCGCAGCAGCCGCCGCAGCGGCTATTTGAACGTTTGTGTCGGAAGTAGACCACATTAACCGGAAATAGTCACCTGCGCTCATGCGAATGACAAAGTTCCACGCGGCAACCAACGCGGTCCCACTTCCGGTCAAAGTTAATTTGGTGGCACTTTGCGCTACTGACGTGCCGTTTACGTCCGCCCAAATGTACACGTTTTTAGTTGATGCACTTGTGCTGACCAGTTGCAGCGAAAACTGAATATTGTACGAGCCCGTGCGGTCCACATAAACCCGCGACGTTGGCGTTCCAATGCTGACGCCTTGGGTCAAACTAGTGTTGTTAAGCGTGATGGCGTAAGCCGTGTTGATGACGGCGGCGGTTTGCGTAGTGGTGTCGTAGAACGCCCCGCTGCGAAGCGATCCGCTGCCAAGGATAGCGTAGAGGTTGTAGAAGTAACGATACCACCCGCGCGTGACGTAGTTTGTCACTGTGTCCCAAATGGCAACACGCGGAGCCGGTATCTGTGTGATGTTATCAGGCATTGGTTGGGCTCACGATCAGTTCCGCACCCATGATGGCGATCTTGACCGGATCAGTCCCCGACACTTCGTACACGCGGTCGCGGAGCTTCAAGGTCATGCCAAGCCTGCGCCACAAGACGCGGCGCCCGGTCTCGCCGAGCTTGCCCATTGACCGCCAATGTTCGTTGGACCAAGTGTGCCCGCCGTCATCCGACCAGCGCAACATGACCTGCGGATCGGAACCTTGCACAATGATCTTGCTTGTGGTCTCTTCCGATTCGCCGCTGATCGCGCCCGCAGACGCGGCGTCAGACGAAATGCTGCTGAGATAGGTCGTCGTTGCAGGCGTTGCGCCGTCCAAACCCACACCTACCTCGCAATCGAGTTGCAAACTGTGTTGCGTGGTGCGCTTCAGGTTGTTGGTGCCGGTGGGCAGCGCCCGCCACGAGCGCAACCATTTTTGGACAGAGCCCGCTTCGGTGTAGATCGTGGGGTCATAAGCATAGATCTGGCCGGTCAGATAGTCGCCGATTACGATCTGCCCGTTGAACGCCATCTGGCAGTTGCCGCGATGACGAGTGAACTGGTTGTTGAGCCAACCGGCGCGCTGGTGCCAAGCTTGGGTAGCCACGTCGTAGACCCAAGTGATGTTGGCGCTGGGGAAATTTAGTACATAGAACGAATGACCGTCCTGCTGGTAAGTGTAGGCCACGGCGTCCGTGATGTCGGCGTATTGCTGGATCTGCCATTCGACGGAGTGCGTCGAGATACGGACGCCAGCGTAGCCATTGGAGCGGTATACCATGCCGCGCCCGCGAGCGTCTGAACTAAGCCAAAACACGCCATTGTCAAGCTTAGCGACGGAGAATGGCGCAGCGCAACCAATCTCGATAAACGCGCCTTGGATACGCGACAAAGGAAAGTCCGGCAGACCAGCATCGTACCAAACTTCGATGGAGGATTGCCCAAACAGCCAGATTTCGCGGTGGTCTACGATCAAAGACACCAGATTGTCAGGCGAACCTTCGGCGCTGGCAAAGTCGAGAGGGTCAACGGACGTGCCATCGTACAACGATGTAACCCAAAACTTCTGGCTGTTGGGCTGGTTGTAGACGAAGTACCCGTCAATGAACCCGACAGTCACCGCGCCCGCAAAATCAACGTCCGTGATCTGCGCGAACACGTCCGTACTGGAGTTGTAGATATATCCAGTAGCGCCCGCAGCAATGAACAACTGCGTACCGTTGTCCACCATCGACACTTGACCGGTTCCAGCCACGGTGCCTTTGGACACGACGTTATAATTGCTGTCGATCTTATAAAGCGATGTACCGGACACGGCGTAGCCGTAGTTGCCAAACTGCCAGAGCCCGCGTACCGGGCCTGCGCCCATCGTAGCAAGATAATTCAACCCTGGCGCGCGTTGAAGGAACGCGGGTTCTTTTCCAGCTTCCGGCACAACCTCTGGAAACATGTTGATCATGCGGTTGTCCGCAGCGTTGACGCTACGGGCTACATATGCGGAGCCAAGGATCGGGCTCTTCATCAGAAGTTACCTGCAAAGATGTTGAACCGCTGGCGGGTGCTGACGATGGCGTAGGGGATCGACATGATGTCGTCAGGATTGTTGATGCGTTTAAGATTGCGTTTGGAATACATCGCAATCCGGCTGACCGTACCAGACGGCTCCACGCCAAACTCCGGAGCCAATTCGCAAGCTAGATTGTACCGAAACGCCCGCAGATAGCCCGGCGGGAAGTACAACGGCGTTGCGATGGTGGCAGGCTGGGTTAGTTGCGCCGCCGATATGAAATGCCATTCCAGTACCTTGGTGGGCACCGGGTAGATGTGCATGTCGATGTTAGGGTAGTTGGTATTAATCCACATTACCTGTGGAAAAGTACTGGTCACGGTTTTAACCGCGATGCCATCGTACTGCTGCTGATTGATCAGCTTGATGCCGTAGGAAATGCCGGTCGAAGCGTCCACAAAATACGTCGCGTCGTCCATAAGGACAGGACGGTCGCCAACGAAGTCACCGGAAGGGCCAAGCGTCTGACTGATAAGCCCCGGCAACCACGAAAACACCTGCTCTTGCGTTGTGAACGTTGAGAGTTTTTCCGTGCCCCAAGAGTCGATCATCTGATTGAGCGCGAACAACGCGTCTTGCGACGTAGCCGCAGATGGTGTCTCGCCTTCGGCCAAGACGCCCAGAAGGCGAAGGGCTCCGTTAATCTGATCCCCGGCTGTCGTCATAGCTGGCTATTCCCTCATTCAGCGGCCTGCGACCGCGCCGCCGGGGTGCAAGTTCATTTACCGGCTCTGACGTGTCAGAGGGCGGGGCTTCGCCGGGAGTATAGCGTTTCCAGCCGCTCTCTTCATCATAAATCGCTTCGGCTTCCATAGTGGCAACTTTGGTGCCGTGGACCGGGTGGCGCATGTAGATCATAAAA
>Ga0209088_10000831_pt1 | contig 20959 bp, 11 predicted proteins | sample S_140625_EF_Meta_FD_187324 | JGI IMG/M metagenome (GOLD analysis project Ga0209088, IMG submission 187324) | Freshwater microbial communities from Lake Simoncouche, Canada to study carbon cycling - S_140625_EF_MetaG (SPAdes) (version 2) | ecosystem: Environmental > Aquatic > Freshwater > Lake ... | reverse complement strand
ACTAGGGCGCGAACGACCTTGACGCCAGTAGCGTCGTCCATTGACTGAATCTGACCACGGCGAGAGTTGAGGTCTCCGATAACGTCACCCATGTATTCCTCTGGGGTACGCACTTCGACGGCCATCAACGGCTCGAGTAGTACAGGTTGTGCCAGACGAGATGCTTCTTTGTAAGCAATCGATCCAGCAATCTTGAAGGCCATTTCAGATGAGTCAACATCGTGATATGCACCATCAAGAAGAGTAGCTTTGACACCCACAACTGGGTATCCGGCCAGAGTTCCAACTAGCATCGCATCGCGAATACCAGCATCAACGCTTGGGATGTATTCACGAGGAACACGACCACCAGTTACTGAGTTAACGAACTCGTAAGTCTTGTCACCCTCAACTTCCATAGGCTCCAGTTTGATCTGGATCTTGGCAAACTGACCTGAACCACCGGTCTGCTTCTTGTGGGTGTAGTCATACTTTTCAACAGTGCGCTTTAGAGTCTCGCGGTAAGCAACCTGAGGCTTACCAACGTTAGCCTCAACCTTGAACTCACGACGCATTCTGTCAACCAGGATGTCAAGGTGGAGTTCACCCATACCTGAGATAACAGTCTGACCAGTTTCCTGATCCTGCTCAACGCGGAAAGTTGGGTCTTCTTCAGCAAGCTTCTGAATAGCAAGACCAAGCTTTTCCTGGTCGCTCTTAGTCTTTGGCTCAATAGCAACAGAGATAACTGGCTTAGGGAAAGTCATTGACTCAAGAACAACAGGGTTAGCAATGTCACAAAGAGTGTCACCGGTGGTGGTGTCCTTGAGACCAATAGCTGCATAGATGTGTCCAGTTGTTACGGAGTCAACAGGGTTTTCCTTGTTGGCGTGCATCTGGAACAACTTACCAATGCGCTCTTTCTTGTCCTTGGTTGAGTTCAATACTTGATCACCCTGGTTAGCGTGACCTGAGTAAACACGAATGTATGTCAAGCGACCGAAGAACGGGTGAGTCATAACCTTGAACGCAAGAGCTGCGAAAGGTTCGGTTGCCTTAGGCTCGCGGCGTACCATCTTCTCTTCGTCACGAACATCGTGACCTTCAACAGCTGGAACATCCAGTGGTGAAGGTAAGTAGTCGATAACAGCGTCAAGCATTGGCTGAACACCCTTGTTCTTAAACGCAGAACCACAAAGGATTGGGTAAAGAGTTGAAGTAACAGTTAGTTGACGGATAGCACCCTTGATTTCAGCAACAGATAATTCTTCGCCAGCGAAGTACTTCTCCATAAGAGCGTCATCTGCTTCAACAATGGTTTCAAGAAGCTTCGCACGGTACTCGTCAGCTTTCTCTTTCATGTCAGCTGGGATCTCTTCGATGGTGTACTTTGCCCCTAGTTCAACATCTCCACGCCAGGTTAGAGCGCGCATTTCAACAAGGTCAATAACACCTTCGAAAGTTGATTCAGCACCGATAGGAAGCTGGATAACTAGCGGTCTTGCCCCTAGACGCTTGATGATGGTGTCTACTGTGAAGTAGAAGTCAGCACCTAGCTTGTCCATCTTGTTCACAAAACAGATACGAGGAACGTCATACTTGTCAGCTTGACGCCAAACAGTCTCAGACTGAGGCTCAACACCTTCTTTACCGTCGAAGACAGCAACCGCACCATCAAGAACACGAAGTGAACGCTCAACCTCAACGGTAAAGTCCACGTGTCCAGGGGTGTCAATGATGTTGATCTGGTTCTTGTTCCAGAAACAGGTAGTAGCAGCTGAGGTAATGGTAATTCCACGTTCCTGCTCCTGCTCCATCCAGTCCATGGTTGCAGCACCATCGTGCACTTCACCGATCTTGTGGGTGATACCGGTGTAGTACAAAATACGCTCAGTGGTAGTTGTCTTACCAGCGTCAATGTGCGCCATGATACCGATGTTGCGTACCTTGTTTAGGTCCGTTAGAACTTCTTGGGCCACGATGGTCCTCCGAATTAGATTTGGGTTTACTTACTTAATTGAACAACCGCTTGCTAAACACGAGGTTAACAAGCGGATGTCCGAAACTTCTACCAGCGGTAGTGAGCGAAGGCTTTGTTTGACTCAGCCATCTTGTGTGTGTCTTCGCGACGCTTAACAGCAGCGCCAAGACCGTTAGATGCATCTAGGATCTCGTTCATCAAACGCTCAGTCATAGTCTTTTCGCGACGAGCCTTCGCGTAGCTAACCAACCAACGAAGAGCCAAAGTGTTTGCACGGTGTGACTTCACTTCAACTGGAACCTGGTAGGTTGAACCACCAACACGACGTGAGCGAACCTCAACGGTTGGACGAACATTGTCTAGTGCCTTCTTCAGAAGAACGACTGCATCCTGACCACTCTTCTCAGCTGCACCAGATAGTGCACCATAGACGATTGATTCAGCAACAGACTTCTTGCCGTCAAGCAAAATCTTGTTAACCAAAGTGGTTACAACTTGTGAACCATAAACCGGATCGATGACCACTGGCTTCTTGGTTACTGGACCTTTACGAGGCATTACTTACCCTTCTTCGCACCGTATTGGCTTCTAGCCTGTTTACGGTTCTTAACTGCCTGGGTGTCTAATGCACCGCGGACGATCTTGTAACGAACACCAGGTAGGTCTTTTACACGACCACCACGAACTAGCACCATTGAGTGCTCTTGGAGGTTGTGACCTTCACCTGGGATGTAAGCGGTAACTTCAATACCATTTGAAAGCTTGACACGAGCCACCTTACGCAGAGCCGAGTTCGGCTTCTTAGGGGTGGTGGTGTAAACACGGGTGCACACACCGCGGCGCTGTGGGCTGGCCTTAAGTGCTGGCGTCTTAGACTTTGTAGCCTTGGCGCTGCGACCCTTGCGGACCAACTGCTGAATTGTTGGCACTACTTCTCCTTGTTTTTGCTCGGTTACCCGAGTTTTTTATTACTCTTTTTGGCTTCACAACACGGCAAGTCGCCGTATCGAAAATCTGTTTTGGCCCACCGGAGCTAAATCACTCAGATACCAGGGCATGATTTGGTCTAAACACAAACCTTGCCTAGCCTACTGAAATAACTCCAGTGGGTCAAACGGAATTTTTACTCTTCTTTTTTCTCTGCCCAGTCGTCAAAATCGGCGCTAAACAGGTTGGCTGCGGCAAAGCTATCAGCCGGTTCGGTAGCCTCTGGGGCCTCCCAAATACGGTTTGGATAGCGGGCTGCCTTAGCCTCTTCAGTGGCCTGAACCTCAACATCGCGGTATCTCTTGAGTCCAGTACCAGCTGGGATCAACTTACCGATGATGACGTTCTCTTTTAGACCCTCAAGCTTGTCTTCTCTGCGATCTAGGGCTGCCTGAGTTAGAACTCGGGTAGTTTCCTGGAATGAAGCTGCAGATAGCCATGATTGAGCTGCCAAGGAAGCACGGGTCATACCCATAACTTCTTGACGGGCTGAAGCCGGCTTTGAACCAGCTCGTTGAGCTTCACGGTTCTTAGCCTGGAAGCGGGTACGGTCGATAACCTCACCTGGGAGCATGTCTGTCTCACCAGATTCGATAACGGTAACCTTACCCAGCATCTGACGAACAATAACCTCAAGGTGCTTGTCGTGCAGTGGAACACCCTGTGAACCATAGATCGCCTGAACACCACGGATGATTTCGAATGCAGCCCACTTAGGACCAAGCACTGAAAGCACAGCGTGAGGGTTAGGAGTTCCATCGATCACGTATTCACCTTGACCAACCCAGTCGCCTGGTTGAACTAGAAGCTCGGATTCGATGTCCCCTGAATTGATGGTGGCAATCTTGTCCTTTGGAGATAGCTTCTGGAAGGTCTTAGAAGTTGAACGGCTGAACGCGTAGTTCTGCGCAATCTTCTCTGCTTCGTCATAGCCTTCTTCTGAAGGAGTGATGAAGACATCAACTTCCTTCACGATGGCGTACTTAGCAACTAGATCGTTAGCGTTTAGAACCTTACCTGCTTCGATCTTTGCCTTCTTCATCTTTGCAAGAGCATCAGAATCAGCAACAGGGTAAGCAAGTAGACCATCAGCAAGAACTTGACCGTTGACAACTACGTCGCCAACTTTTGCAAATACGCGCTGCTTCGACTTGTTACCGTCGTGAGCAAAAGCCACTAGTTCGTAACGAACCTTAGACATTGTGCTCTTAGCCTTCTTGTTTTCAGCTTGAACTTCCTGCAACTTAGCGTCAGAGAGGTTAATACCTGGCTCAAGACGAGGAGTAACAGTGCGGTCAACTTCAACTTCGATGAATTCGTCGGTGACCTTGGTAACGGTTCCAGCTTCTGCAACGATTACAGCTTTACCAGCCTTAGTCGTGTCAGCAACCTTTGCGCCATCCTTGTCATCAACTGCGAAAATCACCTGAGCATAGATCTTGTTCTTAGTGGTCTTCTCGTCCTTAGCTTCAACCTCTGCAATTTCGCGGATGGTTACGTCTCCTCGGCAAACGATGAACTCACGGCCAGAAGCCTTAAGTTCAATACGTCCTGGCCAGAATGCTAGAACACCGACCTTACCCTGACGCCAACCTGGACGTGCCTCAAGCAAGTCAGTAACACCAGTAAGACCCTGAGTGATGTCATAAGAAATCAGACGCTCAACACGAACCTTCTGACCACCGATTGACTTCAAGATAGTTCTCTTGGTAGTAGCAGATGCAGCACCACCGGTGTGGAAGGTACGCATAGTTAGCTGAGTACCAGGCTCACCGATTGACTGAGCAGCAATGATACCGATAGCTTCACCAAGCTCAACCGGCTGGTTGGTAGCTAGGGAAACACCGTAACAAGCAGCACAAACACCAGAGAGAGAATCACAGGTGAATACTGAACGGATCTTTACAGTCTCAACATCAGCAGCCTTTAGGTTGTTGACGACCTGAAGGTTGATTGAATCATTGCGCTTAGCAACAACTGTTGAACCTACCTTCACATCTTCAGCCAACTGACGCTGCATAATAGTGGTCTCAATTATGTCGTCTACCCAGTTACCGTCAACGTCCTTTAGAGACTTCTCTAGGAATTTTGTTGTACCACAGTCGAGATCGCGAACGATAACATCCTGAGCTACGTCAACTAGACGACGAGTTAGGTAACCTGCAGCAGAAGTCTTCATCGCAGTATCAGCGTTACCCTTACGAGCACCGGTTGCGTTAATGAAGTATTCGTTAGCGGTAAGACCAACAAGGTAGTTACCCTTTACAGGCATCGGAGCAAAGTCACCAGATGAAGTTGCAACTGGTCCACGCATACCTAGAACAGAACGAATCTGAATCCAGTTACCACGAGCACCTGATTCAACCATGATGCGGATTGCGTTACCCTGAGGGATTTCATCCTTCAATAAGGTTTCGATTTCAGCAGTTCTCTTGAACCAAAGAGCTCCAAGTTCGTCACGACGCTCAAGGTCAGTGATACCACCAAGGTCGAATGATTCTTGAATCTTGGTGTGTTCTTTTTCACCATCTTGAATCATCTTCGCGCGTAGCTTGTCAAACTTTCCTTCAGAGTCGAAGTTAGCATCAGAGATAGCCATAGAAACACCTGAACGAGTAGCCCAGTAGAAACCAGCATCCTTGATGCGGTCAAGTGCTTGAGCCACTTCAATACGCTCGTGAAGTTCAACCATCTCAGTCAAGATCTGGCTGATCTGCTTCTTACCGACCTTCTCTTCTTTCCAAACAAAACCAGCAGGTAGTGTCTGAGCAAAGAGTGTGCGACCAAGAGTTGTTTCCTTGATAACACCATCGAGACGAATCTTCACTAGAGCCTGAAGATCCAGGTTGTGTGAATCGAAAGCTAGCTGAGCTTCAGCGACAGAACCGAATACACGGCCCTCGCCCATTCCACCTTCTTTGACAGTAGTCATGAAGTAAAGACCAATGATCATATCCTGTGAAGGAGTAGCAACCGGCTTACCATCTGAAGGCTTCAAGATGTTATTAGATGCAAGCATCAACAAACGAGCTTCTGCCTGAGCTTCAACTGATAGCGGTAGGTGAACAGCCATCTGGTCACCATCGAAGTCAGCGTTGAAAGCAGCACAAACCAGTGGGTGTAGCTGGATAGCCTTACCTTCAACTAGTAGTGGCTCAAACGCCTGGATACCAAGACGGTGAAGAGTTGGAGCACGGTTTAGTAGTACTGGACGCTCGCGAATAACTTCTTCAAGAACATCCCAAACCTGTGGACGTGAACGCTCAACCATACGCTTCGCACTCTTGATGTTCTGGGCAATACCCTGATCAACTAGACGCTTCATTACATATGGCTTGAATAGTTCCAACGCCATCAACTTAGGAAGACCACACTGGTGCATCTTTAGCTGAGGACCAACAACGATAACTGAACGACCAGAGTAGTCAACGCGCTTACCTAGAAGGTTCTGACGGAAACGACCCTGCTTACCCTTTAGAAGATCAGATAGTGACTTCAGTGGACGGTTACCAGTTCCGGTAACAGGACGTCCACGACGTCCGTTATCGAATAGTGCATCCACTGCTTCCTGAAGCATGCGCTTTTCGTTGTTCAAGATGGTCTTAGGAACAGCACCTAGATCAATGAAACGCTTTAGACGGTTGTTACGGTTGATCACACGACGGTAAAGGTCGTTTAGATCTGAGGTAGCAAATCTTCCACCATCAAGCTGAACCATCGGACGAATCTCTGGTGGCAACACTGGAAGAACATCTAGCACCATTGAGGTAGCTGGAGTTGATGACTGTAGGAAAGATGAAACAACCTTCAGACGCTTAATAGCCTGGGTCTGCTTCGATCCCTTGAATTCAGCAATCTGCTTCTTCAGTTCATCAGCCTCTGATGCAAGATCAAACGCCGCTAGAACCTGCTGAACAGCAAGAGCACCAATTTCAGTGATTACATAGTCACCGTAGTAGTAGTCGAAGTAATCGAATAGTACGTCATTCTGAATAAGTTCGCCCTCTTCAGCCATCAAGAACTGGCGCCAAGCCAAGTGCTCTTTCTGCAAAGAGTTCGGACGCTCTAGACGAGCATATTCACGAACAATCTTTTCGGTCTTCTTACGGAAATCGTTGATACGAGTGTTGATTACCTTCTGAGCTGCTGCTTCACGAGCAATAGCTTCTTTACCTTCAGCAATAGTTGCTGTGAAAGGCTTGTCTAGGTAACCCTTAGGGTCATCAATTTCCATCTTGATCATTTGCTCAATGCTCTTTACGAACTGTGCATCAACCCAAACTGGAGCTTCCCAAAGCTTGACTGCAGTCTGCAGTGCAAGACCTGAATCAACTAGGAAATCAAACTCTTCCTTAGCAACATCCATCATCTCGCCGAAACGACCTTCAAGAGTCTGCTTCACACGCTGGGTGTAGTCATCCTTGATTAGAGCCCAATCGATTTCCTTGCCCTCAGTGTCAACTTCCATGACACGGTAAGCAGCAAAGTAAATGATCTTCTCAAGATCTTTAGGAGCCATGTTTAGTAGGTAACCCAAACGGCTAGGAACACCCTTGAAGTACCAGATGTGGGTAACAGGAGCTGCAAGCTCAATGTGACCCATACGCTCACGACGTACAGATGACTTAGTTACCTGAACACCACAGCGCTCACAAACGATGTCCTTGAAGCGAACACGCTTGTACTTACCACAAGAACATTCCCAGTCCTTGGTAGGACCGAAGATCTTTTCACAGAACAGACCATCCTTCTCAGGCTTTAGAGTTCTGTAGTTAATGGTTTCAGGCTTCTTGACCTCACCATTTGACCATGAGCGAATGTCATCTGAAGTGGCAAGACCAATTCGTAGGGAGCTGAAAGTTTCGACGTCCATATTTATTCTTTTCTCTCTAGATTTCGCTTAGAAGTAGGTTGGGTCAGTGTCGTTAGACAAAGATTCGTTACGGGAAAGGTTGATGCCATCCATGCCCTCAGTGGCCATGTCTCGCTCGTAGTCTTCATCCTTCAAGGTCACAATCGCACCCTCAGCGTTGAGAACCTCGACGTTTAGAGCAAGCGACTGCATTTCCTTTGCAAGAACGCGGAATGATTCTGGGATACCAGGAGCCTGGATGTTCTCACCCTTCACGATGGCTTCATAAGTCTTAACACGACCTGTGATGTCATCCGACTTGATGGTAAGCAACTCTTGAAGAGTGTGTGCTGCACCATAAGCCTGTAGGGCCCAAACTTCCATTTCACCGAATCTCTGACCACCAAACTGAGCCTTACCACCTAGTGGCTGCTGAGTGATCATTGAGTAAGGACCTGTTGAACGTGCGTGAATCTTGTCATCCACTAAGTGGTGAAGCTTCAAGATATACATGTAACCAACAGAGATAGGCATTGGGAATGGCTCACCTGAGCGGCCATCGAACAATCTAGCCTTACCAGTCTTATCAACTAGCTTCTGACCATCACGGTTAGGAAGAGTTGAGTCTAGAAGACCGATGATGTCATCTTTATGTGCACCATCGAAGATTGGGGTAGCAACATTAGTACCAGGAGCTGCAGCATGCAGTTCCTCAGCAAGATGCTCTGCCCACTTAGCTCCAGGCTTGATCTGCCAACCCTGTTTTGCAATCCAACCTAGGTGAGTTTCAAGTACCTGACCGAAGTTCATACGACCTGGAATACCTAGTGGGTTCAAGATGATGTCAACCGGAGTTCCATCTTCAAGGAAAGGCATGTCTTCAACTGGAAGGATCTTAGAAATAACACCCTTGTTTCCGTGACGACCGGCAAGCTTGTCACCTTCGGTGATCTTACGCTTCTGAGCGATGTGAACAACTACACGCTGGTTAACACCAGCAGCCATCTCATCGTCTCCTGCTTCAACATCAAACACCTTGACATCGATAACAGTTCCAGCTTCACCGTGAGGCACCTTCAAGGAAGTGTCGCGAACTTCGCGGCTCTTCTCGTTGAAGATAGCTCTTAGCAAACGCTCTTCAGCTGAAAGCTCGGTCTCACCCTTAGGGGTAACCTTTCCAACCAAGATATCTCCTGGACGAACTTCAGCACCGATACGGATAATTCCACGCTCGTCTAATTGAGCTAGAGCTTCCATAGATACGTTTGGAAGATCTGCAGTGATCTCTTCCTTACCTAGCTTGGTATCTCTTGCTTCAACTTCGTGAGCTTCAATGTGAATTGAAGATAAAGTGTCTTCCTTCACCAAAGCTTGGCTCAAGATAATCGCGTCTTCGAAGTTGTGACCTTCCCAAGGCATGAAAGCAACCAACAGGTTCTTACCTAGAGCTAGTTCACCATTCTGAGTTGCTGGACCATCTGCTAGAGCTTCGCCAACTTCAACTTTCTGACCAACAGATACGATTGCACGCTGGTTGATAGCAGTTCCCTGGTTTGATCTCTCAAACTTACGAAGAAGGTACTTCTCCTGCTTGTTGTCATCTCCACGAACAGTGATGCGGTCGGCGTCAACTTCTTCAACAACACCAGCACTTCTTGAAAGAAGAACTGCGTGTGAGTCCATTGCAGCAGCGCGCTCCATACCAGTACCAACTAGTGGAGCTTCGCTACGAATCAAAGGAACAGCTTGACGCTGCATGTTTGCACCCATCAAAGCACGGCTTGAGTCGTCGTGCTCTAGGAATGGAATCAAAGATGTTGAAACAGAAGCTAGCTGACGAGGTGAGATGTCGATGTAATCAACAGTGTCGTTATCAACTTCAACAACGTCACCCTTGTAACGAGCGAACACCTTCTTGTTAGCAAAAGTGCTGTCAGCATTTAGTGGAACATCAGCTCCACCGATAACCTTGCCATCTTCAGCAGCAGCATCGAGGTAATCGATCTTGCCTGAAACCTTGCCGTTGACAACTCTGTTGTATGGAGTCTCAATGAAACCAAAAGTGTTGATACGTGCATAAGCAGTTAGGGAACCAATAAGACCAATGTTCGGACCTTCTGGAGTCTCCACTGGACACATACGACCGTAGTGGGATGGGTGAACGTCACGAACCTCCATTTGAGCTCTTTCACGTGCGATACCGCCAGGGCCTAGGGCCGAAAGGCGACGCTTGTGAGCAAGACCGGCAAGCGGGTTGTTCTGGTCCATGAACTGAGATAGCTGGCTAGCACCAAAAAACTCTTTGATAGCTGAAACAACTGGACGTAGGTTAATCAGGGTCTGAGGAGTAATAGCCTCAACATCCTGAGTCGACATACGCTCACGAACAACACGTTCCATACGGCTAAGACCAATACGAACCTGGTTCTGAATCAATTCACCAACTGAACGAATACGACGGTTCTGGAAGTCATCAATATCGTCAGATGCAATCTTGACATCAACTTTCTTACCAGCCATCTTCAAACCGAAGGTCATGTTAGATGTGATATCTGCCTTGTTCTTCAACGCCAAGTCGAAAACCAAAAGATACTTCATAGTTGCAACAATGTCTTCAACTGTTAGAACAGTGGTGTTCTCTTCAACATTCAAACCCAACTTACGGTTGAGCTTGTGACGACCAACACGAGCAAGGTTGTAACGCTTCTTATCAAAGTAAACGCTCTTCAACCATGCTTCAGCTGCATCAGCGTTACCTGATTCGCCACGAACCTTGCGATACATCTCTTTCAAAGCATCTTCTTTAGTGATGATCGGAGTTGTGAACGCACGAGACTCGTCGTAATCCAAAGTGTTGTTGACTAGGTCAACGTCAATTTCCCAACCACCGGTTGAAGTAACTGCATCTTTAACATCAGCAAAAGCAGCAACAATCTCATCACGAGACATTCCCAAAGCTTTTAGGAAGATGGTTGCAGAAACCTTAGTCTTGCGGTCAACCTGAACCTGAAGAATTGGCTTACCGAAACGTGAAACGCTCTTACGGTCATCCTTAACCCATTCGGTTAGGAACTCAAGGTAAGAACCACGAGAAGGAATGATCTGAGCCTTGTTGTTACGAACATCCAAGTTACCTGTGGTGTTAGTTGATACCGAGAAGTAAACACCAGGAGATCGAACAAGCTGAGAAACAACAACACGCTCAGTTCCATTAACAACGAAAGTACCTTCAGTTGTCATGATTGGGAATTCACCCATGAAAACAGTCTGAGACTTAATTTCACCGGTCTTGTAGTTTGTGAACTCAGCCTTGATATACAAAGGACGAGCGTAAGTCTTACCCTTAACCTTGCACTCATCAGGAGTGTAGTTAGGCTCATCAAGAGTTGGGTCCTTGAACTCAAGGCCCATCTTTGCCTCTGACGGGTTGTTCGGGTTGTCTTCGATAGGAGATAGCTCCTCGAATACTTCCTGCAAACCAGTCTTAGCATCAGAACCAACCTTGTCACGCCATGGCTTAGCACCAACGAGCCATTCAAAGCTCTCGGTCTGCAGGGTTAGTAGGTTAGGAAGCTCGATCGGTTCACGAGTTTTAGCAAACGATAGACGTTGTGCTGAACGAATGTTTTTAGTGGTCTTCTTGGCGGCCAAGAGATATCCCTTCAAAGGCGGTTAGCTGAAGTAAAGAACGGTCTATGGGATTTAGCCCCTAAAAGTTTGCCGCCGAAATATGCGTGCAAAATAGCGCAGCCGAAATATGCTTGCGCGGTTTTGGGGGTCAAACACCTATCTTATAGGGGTTTATTCCGTTTGTGCAACAACTATTTTGACCAATATGCCCATTAAAGATAATCAGGCCCCTATTTCTAGGGGCCTGATCCTACTTTTGAGCTCGGTATTACTGGGCGTTTAGTACTTCTACGCCTTCAGAGTCAACACGAGTGGTCTTGTAACCAGGGATGGTTGCGATTACCTTCACGGTGATCGTGGTGTTAGCGTCCCTAGCAGTCAAGGTGTATGAAGAGTCGTAAGCACCGTGGATTACACGACCATTACGCTTCCATACGTACTTGAACTCAGCACCGTCTGGGTATTCTCCAGCTTCAACCTCTAGAGTTTCGCCAACTAGTGGGTCACCTGAGATGGTTGGGGTTGGAACCTCAGCTAGGGTACCGATCTTGATTGAGCGGCTCTTCATCTTGAAGGTTGCGTCCTTGTAACCGTCTGCAGTTACCAAGATGTCAACGCTCAAGCGGGTCCTGTAGTCCTCAGCTGTTAGTACGTAGGTGTTCTCGTCTGCTGTAGTAGAAGCAAACTCCTCACCGTTACGTGACCAAACAATTGCAACTTCTGCTCCGTCAATCCATGATCCAGCGTTAACCGTTACGGTTCCACCAGTTACGAATTCACCCGAGATAGAAGGCTTGTCGCTGTACTTCAAGACACCAGCTGCAACAGCAACTCCGGCACTTACCTTCTCTAGTGGCTCATAAGCCTCAAGAGTTCCAGTGATTCCGACGCTAATTGAAGCCTCGAAGTCCTCTGCGGTTAGGTCGAATGTCTCTGATGTAGCGCCGTCAACAGCATCGCCGTCACGGTACCACTGGTAAGTAAGCTCTGCGCCATCGATCCAAGCCTTGGTGCTTGCAGTCAAGGTGTTACCAACTGCAGCCTTACCCTTGATGCTTGGGGTTGGAGCCTTAGCAATAAGACCTGCTGAAACTTCAATTGCCTTACCTAGGAAGTTAACCGCAGGGCTACCAGCCTTAGTTGCGACAACAAAAGCACGAACATCGTGACCAAAGTCATCAACGGTTAGCAAATACTTAGCCGCAGTTGCACCATCGATAGCTTCGCCGTCACGGTACCAGGCGTAAGTCAACTTAGCTGACTTCTCGAACTGTGCACGAGGAAGTTTGATCCAAGATCCAACACGAAGCTGTCCATCGCCTGAAGTTGAGTTAGGGACAACTGACAACTCTGATGAAGCGATGATTGGGATAGTTACTGTTTCAGTAGTTTCACCATCTTGAGCTGTAACAGTGATTTCTAGCTCTCCGTAACCAGATGCATTTAGACCTGGGCCTGCAGCAGTGATGTCACCTGAGACGCTGAATGTTACAGTTGCAAATTCGTTAGTCGGCTCAACAGAGAACTGTAGGTCGCCAGCATCAACTTCGATTGCCACTCCGTCTTCCCAAGTTATTCCGTTGACATCGATGCTTGAGATGCTTGCATCAGCTGATGGAAGAACATTAAGTGTTACTTTGTATTCAACAGTTAGAGTCTCGTCAACTGAAGTAACAGTTAGAACTAGATCGTTAGCACCTAGAACCAATGAGTCTCCACCAGTGATTTCATAAGTAGCTTCTGGGTCTGTTGTCTCAACAGCAACCTCAACAGATTCTGAACCGGCTTCAACGTCAACAACGTCTCCGTCTGAAACTTCAGTTCCATTTACGGTGAAGCTTGCAGTGGTCACATCACCAATAGCAACTCTTAGCAAGACATAGAAGTCTTCAGTAGCTTCGCCATCAGGTGCAGTAATAGTTACTACCATCTGGTTTTCGCCAACTAGGAGATCAGTGTTACCTGAAACTTCGAAAGTAGCTTCTGGGTCAGCTGGTTCTACTAGAACATCAACTTCATAGGTCTTTGAAGGAAGATCGATTTCGTCTCCATCAACAGCCTGGAAACTCTGGTCACCATCTGCATCCATCCATGAAATAGTCATGGTGTTCAAGCTGGCATCGTTGCTTAGAGCAACAACCAAAGTGATCAAGTATTCCTGAGTGGTTTCACCATCAGCAGCAGCAACGATAACAACTAGGTTGTTCTCTCCAACTGACAGGCCAATGTCTCCGTCAATGATGAATGTTGCATCAGCATCAGTTGTAGTAACTTCAACTTCAACTTCAGTTGTGAATGGGTCAAGGTAAATAACGCCACCGTCATCAGTTTCTTCGCCGTTTACAATCAGGCTCTCAAGTGAGGTGTCTGTGTTAGGAGCAACAACGATAACTACGTAGTACTCGCCAATAGTTTCGTTGTCAGCTGCGAATACGGTTACGTGTAGCTCGTTCTCACCAGGAACTAAGTCAGTTCCACCAATGATTTCGTATGCAGCTTCTGGGTCTGTTACCTCAACGATTACTTCAACTTCAGTAGTTAGAGGCTCAACAGTTACGTAGTCTCCGTCTGCAACGTCAACACCGGCAACAGTGAATGTTGAAAGTGAAACGTCAGTGTTAAGAAGCACGTTTAGTGTGACTGAAATTTCGCGGATGGTCTCGCCATCAGCAGCAGTAATCACAATCAACAAGTCGTTAGAACCAGAAACCAAATCAGTAGCACCGATGATTTCAACGGTTGCATCTGTGTCAACAGTGTCCACCTGAACATCTGCATCTGTAGTTAGTGGTTCAAGATCTACGGTGTCGCCATCAGCAACGTCAGCACCATTAACAGTCACGCTGTTAGTCGAGGTGTCTGTGTTTGGCAAAACAAGAACGTTGAAAACGTAGTCAGTAATTGTTAGACCGTCTGCAGCAGCAACAGTAACTGTTAGCGCGTTATCTCCAGTAGCTAGATCTAGATCTCCAGTGATGAAGTAAGTTGCGTTCACATCTGTTAGAGCAACTACAACATCAACAGAACTAGTTCCCCAGTCAACTAAGAAGTTGTCGCCGGAAGAAACTTCTTCACCGTTAATGGAGATAGACGCCGAGGTGTCGTTGCTCGCAAGAACGTTAAGAATGACTGTGTAGTTAACCGCTACTAACTCTGTGTCGGTAACTGTAACGACTAGATCATTTGATCCAGTTGTTAGTTCAGTTCCACCGACAGTTGTAACAGTTGAAGTCGGGTCAGCCGCTTGAGCTACTACAACTACAGAAGTTGTATACGGCTCAAGATCAACAGTTGCACCATCGGTGACTGCTGCTCCATTGACTGTAAAGGTTTGCAGGTCGGTGGTCGCAGCGAAAGCTACTGAACTACCAAACCCTGCTATGCCCGCCGATGACGGCAACAGTAAAGCAAAAATAGTGATGAGTGAAATACGTTTTGATTTAAACACGTTATGTCTTCCTCTGTCAGGTGTCGCGGAGAATATCCGCTTATGACTTAGATTAGGGCAAAACTGCCTGTTCTTTCACTTCTTTACCATTTCGCAACCTATTTATTGCCCAATGTTGCGAATAAGCAAAAATGGTGCCTATTTGCTTTTGCTGAGGAAAATTCCAAATTGATCCGCAATTTCAACTCCATTTTCAGCTGGAAACCAGATTTCATCGAAATTAGGGTTAAACAGAAGCACTCGAACAGATTGATCCCCTGGCTGCCCAAGCACAACCCTTTTCTTGTACTTATAAAGGTATGTACCTTTATACCCTTCGAATATCCACCTAGTTGTCTTTCTATCCCCTAAATTGTCTAGCTCAGGGATATTTTCTAAATCAACTCGGATAAGACTGCGAAGATCTACTTCAAATTCATTACGTTCAAAGATTTTTTGCTCGAAATAGGTTAAATCAATGATGGCTTTGTCATCAATGAACCGGACCGCAGCCATGAAACCTTACCCCTAATATTCGCTATTGCGAATAAGAATAGGGGATTTCAGTGCTCTGTGAGGCTAAAAATGCCTAAAAATCAGGAAATTACTTCGATAACTGAGCTATTAACCCAGCGGAATCCTTAGAAGTCAGGTAAATATGATCAAAAGCAGGATTATTTAGTGAAATCTTCACCCCTTGAGCCCCAGCTCTGCCAACGACCAAGACCTTCTTGGAACCCATCCGGTATTCACCAGTCAGTCCAGTCCCTAAAAGACCTTTACCAACTCGAACCCCTAAAACAGCCTTGCTGGGCAACTTAATTGCCTCAACCTTTACAACTCTGGCTAGTTCAAATTGAATTGATGCTCTGCCAAGACGGTAAGACTCAATGGAAGAGAGCTTGATCTCTGCCTTGCTCGCGCTAAAGACGATCTTTGCCATTATTCTCCCAGGATGATGTATTCGCTATTTCGAACAACAATAGTCAATAACGACCATGCGCGAAAGCGGTTTCATGAAAAGTTCATCAAGAGTTATCTAAATGGCGGTGACGGTGGGATTTGAACCCACGGTGGGCTTTCACCCACACAACTTTTCGAGAGTTGCACCTTCGGCCGCTCGGACACGTCACCGCCAAATAGGCTACATCATTACCTAGAGCTTCCGAAGCGATAGCCAGAGATCTAGTAACCAAGACCGGAAGACCTTTAAAAAGAGAAAGCTCGGGAACCCTATAAAGAGTTCCCGAGCTTTCTATGTGTGTTAGTTGTTGACCTGGTACTTGTCAGCCTGAGTTGAAGCAACATCGGTTGGCTTGTAACCAAGGTAGGTAGCAGCAACTCTTACAGAGATAACTGCTCCACTGTCCTTAGCGGTCAAGGTGTATGAACTGCTGCTCTGGCCAAGAACAACGCGACCATTACGGGTCCAGCTGTACTTGATTGAGCTAGTAGGAGCACCTAGAGAGTAACCACCAACAGCGATCAATCTAGTTCCGCTTCTTTCGATGGTAACTGCAGCTGGTGCAGCTAGTGTTGCGGCCTTGATTGCTGGGGTTCTAACAGTAGCTGCAGTTCCAGTGAAGTTAGCTGCAGAGTATGTAACCACTACAGTTAGCTTTCCACCGAAGTCTGCCGTGGTTGCAGTGTATGAAGAGTTAACTGCACCCTGGATGGCAGTTGCACCGCGGTACCACTGGATTGCAACGATTGCACTTGAGTTGTTGGTTGAACCATTGCTCACAGTCAGTGTTGCACCAGTTACGTAACCTGAAACGTCAGCTGTAACAACTGGCTTCTCAGTTACACGTAAGGTACCTGCAATGACAGTTACTTCAGAGCTTGTCTTAGTCAAGTCTTCGTAACCTTCTAGAGTTCCAGTAACAGCAACAGAAACTCTCTCACCAGCGCTCACGTTAGCTGAATTCATTACGAATTCTTCACCGGTAGCACCTGCCTTAGCAACTCCGTTTACGAACCACTGGTAACCAAACTCAACGCCTGTTCCCCACTTCTTAGGAATAGCCTTCAGCGTGCTGCCGAAATCAGGCTTACCCTGGATTGCAGGAGTTGAATACAGAGCGATTAGACCCAAGGATACTTCGAGCTTCTGACCTACGAAGGTCTTCTTCACGCCGTTAACCATGCCTGAAACTACAGGGCGTAGTTCGCGCTCTAGATCTTCAGCTGTTAGCAAGAGTCTGCTTGTGTTCTGGTTAGGTAGCAATGCACCATCAGCTAGCCACTGGTAGCTCAGCTTTATGCCCGCAGGGAACAGAGCTGAAACAGTACCTACTGTGCTCTTTGCATAAGTACCTACGCGAAGAGTGTCAGTTGGAGGGTTAGATCCGGTCATTACATCAAAGTCCCTTGAAGCCAGGATGTTGAAGGTAACTGGGTCCGCAGCAACACCGTTCTCAGCTGTGACAACTACTGACACAGTCAAGTAACCAGATGCTACGAACACTCCGTTAGAGCTAGTTGCTGAACCGCCGAAGGTGTCTGCTGTTGCAGCAACGGTAACAACAACAGTTGCACCCACATCAGCAGTATCAACTTCGATGTTCAATGAACCTGCATCAAGCTCGGTTAGTTCTGCATCAGTGTCAACTAGTTGACCGTTGATTGCGATTGCTTCGATGTCAGATACATCAGAAGGTACAACAAATACGTTCACTGTGTATGTAGCGGTTCTACCGTCTGCACCAGTAAGGACAACGATCAAGCTGTTGTTTCCAGCGCTTAGGTTGGTTCCACCGGTAACAGTGAAGGTTGAACGAGTGTCAACAGCTTCGATCTCTAGCTCTGGGTTAGCTGTGTGTGGTTCTAGTTCAACTCTTCCAGTTAGACCGGTTAGGACAACATCTTCGCCGCCTACTGTGAAAGTAGCTAGTGAAAGATCAGCAGGACCTACGAACACAGTGAAAGTGTTCAGCAACACTGAGTTGTCAGGAGCTGTGAATGAAATGGTAACTGTGTTGTTTCCGAAATCTAGGTCCTTGTCACCTTCAACTTCAGCAACCCAACCATCGAATGGAGCGGTCGGAGTTACAACAACAGTGTCAACAGAACCAGGAACAGTGATAACACTGCCAGCTACTGCTGGTACTGGCTCAGTTGAGCCTTCCCATTCAACTTCGATACCGATAACACCAATGCTGATGATGTAGTCACGAGTTGTCGACTTGTCATCACCGGTTACGGTGATGGTTACGTCAGTCTGACCTGGCTCAAGAGTGATGATTCCGGTAGCTGCGACATAAGTTCCACCATCAACAGTGAAAGTTGCACGAGAGTCTGTGGTCTCAAGTAGCAAGGTGTTCTGCAATGTTGAAGTAATGATTGATCCATTGTCGGCAACAGTTGTGTTGTTGACCTTCAAAGTCTTCAAAGTTACATCTGGGTCTCCAACAACAAGGGTGATTGCGTATAGCTGTGTGGTCACGTTATCAGCTGCATAAACAGTTACTAGCAAGTCGTTTGAGCCCTGAAGTAGTTCAGTCGAGCCATCAATTACGTAAGCAGCATCTGGGTCTCCAACTGTAACTGTAACTGTTACCGAAGAGGTCTGGTAAGGAAGATTAACTTCATCGCCATCGCTGTATTCGGTTCCGTTTACTGTGATAGTTGCAGATGTGTCGTCCTGAAGAGCAACGACCAAAGTTAGGTTGTATTGCTGAACAGTCAAACCGTCTTCAGCGGTTACGAAAATAATTACAGAGTTTTCGCCAGGAATAAGGTCGCTACCACCGATGAGCTCATAAGTTGCACCTTCATCAGCTGTGTAAACTTCGATGTCTGGGTCGGTTGTTCCTGCATCTAGCGGAACGATATCGCCATCGTCAACCTGGATGCCATCAACAGTCAAGCTTGCGCTGGTGTCTGTGTTCTGGTCAACAACTACAGTGATCAAAGACTCATCAGCTTCGCCGTTAGGTGCAGTGACCCAAACGCTGATTGTGTTATCTCCAGTAGTAAGACCGGTAACTGTTGTCGAAGCGACACCATTGACTACTGCAACTGCAACGTCGTTCACCTTGACAGTTGAGTTTCTGTCAGTAGGTGTAACAACTACAGGAACAGAGGTTGTACCCCAGTCAACGTTTGTGCTTTCCGCGTTGATCAGTTCTTCTTGGTTTACAACAATCACAGCGGTGTTGTCGTTGTTTAGAACGTTTAGTGTTCTGACGTACTCAGTCTTGATAGTTGAATCACTGTCATCAGTAACCACAACGGTAATTGTGTTGGCACCTAGCACCAAAGCGTTGGAACCAGTAACGGTAACTGAGGTGTTGACAACATCTGTCTGTGTTGCAACTACGTCAACTGAAAGAACACCTTCGGTGTTGTTCAAAGTTGAAACGTCAGCACTAACAGAAGTAGCTGTTAGTGCGTTTTCGCCGTTAATTGTGAAAGTTGAGAGGGTAGTTGAAGATGCAGCGGCTTGAGCGCCTGATGCACCGAACATACCTAAGGTTGGAACTAGAAGCGCTACTAATGTGAGCCACGCGATTTTCTTGCTTTTTAACATGTCTTCCTCTAGCTAAATGGGATGGGAGATTACAAACTAGATTTTATGAGTCCATTAACTCCAGACTCGGTGAGTTTCATATCTGTAAAGAGACTGCTTGCCAAAAGTTATTTTTGGTAAAACTAAGTTCATACTTAGTTCACATTCCGTTAGGTTTCTAAACTTGCTAAAAAGACCTAAGCCCTTAGCGCTTTTGAGAAAAGAATTCCCTCAATAAAGACCCACACTCAACACCAAGAACATCAGGAATGACTTCAATCTCAATTCCTAACCTCTTATCTCTGACTAAGTCATATAAAGATCCAGAAGCTCCAACCTTTTCATCCCAAGCCCCAAAGACAACCCTGGATATTCTGGCTGCCTGGATCGCTCCGGCACACATCACACAAGGCTCTAAGGTAACCACCAGAGTCATACCCTCTAATCGCCAATCCCCCAACAATGAACTAGCTTCTCTAATAGCAACGATCTCAGCATGAGCTGTTGGGTCAGCCAACAGCTCTTTCTCATTTCTACCCCGAGCAACAATCTCTCCTGCAGCATTAACAAGAACAGCTCCAACTGGAACATCCCCTGAAACATCCATAGCTATCTGGGCCTCTACCAGAGCAGCCCTCATGTATGGAACCCAAGTCTCATTCAAACTAAACACCTCACTAACGCTAGATTTAGCCTATGCGTATACACGTTGCAGACCATCCTCTCATCACCCATAAGTTGACTGTTCTTAGAGATAAGACCACTCCTTCTCCTGTCTTCAGACAGCTAGTTGAAGAACTTGTCACTCTGCTTGCCTACGAGGCAACCAGAGAAGTTAGAACAACCAAGGTAGAGATAGAGACACCTGTCACCAAGACAGAAGGACTAAAGCTCTCTCACCCAAGACCTATCATCATCCCAATCCTGCGAGCAGGATTGGGAATGCTTGAAGGCATCGTCAAACTACTTCCAACAGCTGAAGTTGGTTTCTTAGGTATAAAAAGAGATGAAGAAACACTTCAGCCATACACCTACGCAAACAGATTGCCCGATGATCTAACTAATAGACAGGTATTCATCATTGACCCAATGCTCGCTACCGGTGGAACACTAATCGACTCAATAGATTACGTGTTTGAAAGAGGAGCAACAGACGTTACCTGTATCTGCCTTATCGGTTCACCTGAAGGTCTCAAAGCAGTTGAAGACCACATAGGAAACAAAGACGTCAAGATAGTTCTAGGAGCACTAGACCAAAAACTAAACGAAGTCGGTTACATAGTTCCAGGACTAGGTGATGCGGGAGATCGTTTGTATGGGTTGGCGGATTAGTTCTTAGTTCTGCAGCAAGTTTTAACACCGATAGGAAACAGAGTGATCAAATCAAAACTTGGGACTACCGTCGAGAGACCTAGAGGCCTAATTTTGGTCCAAAATCTTCCAGTTCCATTTGATCGTAGAGTCTGGCAAGAGGCTACGACTCTGCAAAAATCCGGTTGGGACATGAGTGTCGTGTGCCCAAGTAATGACAAATTCCCTCCTGGAAACTTTGTAATTGATGGAGTAACCGTTCACAGGTTCAGTCCTGCTTGA
>Ga0209088_10000829_pt1 | contig 21004 bp, 37 predicted proteins | sample S_140625_EF_Meta_FD_187324 | JGI IMG/M metagenome (GOLD analysis project Ga0209088, IMG submission 187324) | Freshwater microbial communities from Lake Simoncouche, Canada to study carbon cycling - S_140625_EF_MetaG (SPAdes) (version 2) | ecosystem: Environmental > Aquatic > Freshwater > Lake ... | reverse complement strand
ACAAGAAATTGCTTCCTGAAGGCGATAAGAACATCTTTGATGAGTTTATGTTGCGTGGTCAGGCATCATCTGACCCTGTTATTGCCGCTGACATTGCAAGACTTTCTAGGTCGCCAAAGTATCTAGAGCTAATTACCGCTTTGAATGAAGGTGCTGCCAAGAAAGCCGTATTGGGTATTGAGCCTAAAGCTGCTGCTTTGACCCAAGAACAGGCAAAAACTGGTGTTATTCAAGGCATTCAGAACAAACTTGAAGCCATTAGAGACAGTAAATCTACTGGTTTATTTGAGAAAGCTAAAGGTTATGGTGCAAACCTTCCATTGGTTGACCCATCAAATACGTTGGCAAACATTGACAACCTAGTTGCTAGGTATTCTGCACAAACAACACCAAATGCGGATCGTGCTGTTCAGGTACTGCGAAATATTAGGGAGCGTTTGGTTACAGAAGTTCCTGTTAAACCAGAGCAAGTTGCTCTCAGGGGTGCTACTGGCCCTATTGAAATGACAAACAAGCGCACTGTTGAGCAAGTACAAGGTGTTTTGTCTGAGTTTGGCAAGAAAGCATCTGCTGGCGACAACTTAATTAAAGACTTGTCTATCTCTGATGAGCGAATTATCTCTACTGCTATTTTTGGTGGCATGAAAGACGATTTGAGAAACGCTATTAAAACATCGTCAGGCAATGATAAGGCGGCTTTGAACCTATTGTCAGAAGCCCGTAATCGTGTTGAGAAGTCAAGCACCGCTTATCGTGAGGCAATCTCTCAGGGTATGCCAGCTTATCTGCAAAACAAAACACTTGCAGAAGTGTCTCCTGAAGAACTTTTGGTTACTTACAAAGCATTGACTCCTAATCAAAGGGCATCAATGCGCTCTTGGATTGATAACACCGATGCTGCTGCTTTATCTGTCCTTGACAAGCAAATCTTTGATGACTTTGTAAGCAAGGCTAGAACACCAAATGCTACTGGTGTTGAGACTGTTAACCTAGAGTTGATGGCTAAGAACTGGCGTGGTCTTAATACTGTGGACAAGGATGCTTTGGTTACTGCTTTGGGAACTAATGCAACAGAGTTTGGCAGTCGCATGAAAGATGCTGAATTGATGACTCGAAAGATGAGCATTAGTCAGCCAACAGTACCTCCCATTATTGGTGGCGAGACTGTTCGTGAGGCATCTGCTGTTTTGGGTGCTGCGGGTGGTTATGCAACATCTAAGGTTGGTCAACTTGGTTTGGATATTGTTAACTCCTTTAGCAAGGGTGGCTTGAACGAAGATCAACTAATGAAGGCTTTACTTACTCCTGAAGGTGCTCAATTCTTGAAGACTGCCGCTTTAAGCCCAAGGTCTGCAAATGTTCTGTCAGATTTGACGAAAATGGAGAATGCAAATCCTGTCACTAGATTTGCGGTAGGAACAACTGCTCGACTAGGCCCGCGAATGGCTAGTGCAGAGCAACCTACTGTTCAAACACAAGAACAAGCAACTGCTGGTCAGGATGAACTTGCTGCCTTGTTACAAGAGCAAGCATTGCGTCAACAACAACCTGCTCCTGTGGAGCAATAAATGAAAGACGGGCTGTTTGCTATCTCAGTAGCAGCCCTCGTTCTTTGTTTTGTAATCTTTTGTAGTTATATTATTGTTTGGGCATTTCCGTGATCGCCTTTCTCTTGGCGGCAACCATAGAGTACCGATGTATTAAATGGACTTGGGTTGGAGATGTGTATAACCGAAGGGTTATCTGTCTTAAATGGGAAAGGATTGAGAAAAAATGATTGATCCGATAACGGCTCTAGCTGGCATACAGTCAGCAATCAGCATGGTCAAGAAGGCAGCCAATGTTGCCAATGACTTAGGCTCACTTGCGCCCATGATTGGTAAGCTATTTGACGCTAAGTCTGTAGCTACAAAAGCCATGCTTCAGGCCAAACAGTCTGGCAAAGGCTCAAACATGGGTACGGCTTTGCAGATTGAAATGGCTTTAGAACAAGCCAGAGCATTTGAGGAAGAGTTAAAGATGCTCTTCATGCAGACAGGAAAGATTGACGTTTGGCAGAAGATTAAAGCCCGTCAAGCAGAGATGGACTTGGCAGATGCCAAAGAGATAAGTGCATTGAAGAAAGCAGAGAAAGCCGCCAAACAGAAAGAACAAGAACAACTAGAGATTGGCTTGGCAATCGGTGGAATATGCTTTGTTTTGTTTCTAGTCTTTGTTGGTGTCAATGAGTTGATGACATTCTGTGAAGCAACAAGAAGGTGTGGTCGGTGAATGAGTATCAAAAGACCTTTGACTTGTGCCTCAAGATATTCGTTTACGGATTAGTGGCTTTGTATTTCTTGGGTTTTCTGAAGTTCTTACCTGATGATCTGTCTGACAGAATTGTCAATCTTCTACTTGGAAAGGTTGGTCTTGGTAAATGAAGTACTTACTTGTATTTGTAGCTTTTATGCTACATGGTTGTGATGAGAAATATCGATATTTTTGCCAAAACCCTGATAATTTCCATGCTGAACAATGTCAGAAACCTAGATGCCAATTCACTCAGACTTGCCCTGAGTACTTGGTTGCCCCAATCTTGGAGAAAAAAATCAATGATGTCCAACCAGAAACCAAAGTTAACAACTGAAGAAATTGAGGTAAGAATTTGGGGGTTTGTTGTGATTGCAGTCACACTTATCCTCATGTTTATTGTTGCTGCTTTGCTCTATTCTGTGACTTTTGTCACTCAGCCAATCAAGAGCATGGCCCCAATTGACCAAGCCTATACCAAGATGCTGAACGACATTGTTCTGCTGATCGTGGGCGGTATCGGTGGTGTTATTGGCAAACGGGCTATGTCTAGTGCTTCTAGGGCGTTTAACCCTCCAATGCAACCAATGTGTCAACCAATGGGTTATGGAGGCTCTATGGGCGGTTTTAACTCGTCCTATGCCCCTCCGCAATCTGCGTATGGTTTGCCTAGTCAACCTTTTGGTGCAATGGCTGTTTGGAAGAACCCTGAGTTGGATGAATCTTGGACACCTGGCCCTCCTCCGACAACCCCTCCAGATCACTTAGAAGATGACCAAGAGCGTGAAGAACTGGCTCAAGCAAGAAAAGAGGCTGAATAATGTTTCCTATACCTTTACCTTGGTTAATCGTGGGTGTTTTGGTATCTCTCTTTGGTACATACCAAGTAGGACACCACTATGGATGGCTAGAGCGTGATGGTGACATGAAGATTGCCATTGCCAAAAAGAATGATGAGGCTCGTCAGATCGAGCAAAACATGACTGAAAAACTTTCTCAACAATCTGCCAAACTACAGGAAGCCAATGATGCTATCAACAAAAAAACTACTGCTCTTGCTGTTGCCAATCGTGCTGGCAAGTTGCGCCTCTGCCCCCCAAGTAACTTACAAACCGCCTCAAATACCGCCTTTGCCAGCGCAGATTCAAAAGCAACCAGCCAATCTGACAGACCGACTAATGAACCTTCTGATGCCGAAAGAGCAACCATCGATGCCATCGCAGAAATAGTTGCCCAAGGGGATAAGAATACTGTCGCTTTGAACGCTTGCGTAGACTCGTATAACCAGATGAGAGACCTGTTGAATGATAAACGCTGAACAACTTAAACAACTTCACATTGGTGCGGAGTGGGTAGATGCCCTGAATGCCACTTTTGAGCGTTTTGACATTATGAATCCACTAAGAAAAGCGGCTTTCATTGGTCAATGTGGGCATGAATGTGGAAACTTCAGAATCCTTGAAGAGAATTTGAACTATCGTGCCGAGGCTTTGCAGAAGTTATGGCCTAAAAGGTTTGATGCTGCCAAGGCTCAGATGTGCGCTCGTAATCCTAAGTTGATTGCCAATACTGTTTACTCAAATCGCATGGGCAACAGGGATGAGGCTTCTGGTGATGGGTATCGTTTTCGAGGCCGAGGATGTATTCAATTGACAGGCCATGCAAACTATTTCCATGCAGGTCAGACTCTAGGGGTGGATTTTGTAATGCAACCTGAGTTGGTGGCGACTCCCATGTATGCTGCCCTGACTGCGGGATGGTTCTGGGACACCCACAAACTGAATCAATACGCTGATTCCAAAGATTACAAAACTTTAACAAAGAAGATAAATGGCGGTTTTATAGGGATAGAAGACCGCATAAAGCACATAGATCACGCCTTACTTGTGTTAGCTTCTTAAATTAAATTGTCATAAATACTGTATAAGGTGTTGAAATGCCTAACATTCCTACACCAGAAGATGCAAAACTTTTCGCACAAAGTGTCAGAAAGTGGCAGCAAATTCTTAGTCTGGGTGATTGGAGAATTGAGAAAGGAAGTAAACCAGCTAAAGCTGCTATGGCTTCTGTTGAGTTTAATGCTTCTGCTCGATTGGCTACTTACAGACTAGGTGATTTTGGTGCTGAGAAGATCACGCCTGAGTCTCTAGATCAGACTGCTTTACATGAGTTGCTTCATGTGTTTCTGCACGATTTAATGACTGTAGCGCAAGACCCTAAATCATCTCAAGATGAAGTGGAAATGCAAGAGCATAGAGTCATTAACCTTTTAGAAAAGTTACTTTCTAAGGATTCCAATGGGCGCACATAATGAAACCTGTACCGACATGGAGTTTATCCAACTATGGGGTCAACTTCAATCTGCTACAAAAATAGGTCAACATCTTGGGATCAACACCAGAGCAGTTCATTTGCGTAGAAGGTGGATTGAAAAAACCTATAACATGACCCTCAATTCAAAAGACCATCGAGGTGATTTTTATAACAAAAACAAACCCAAGTCATTTTCTCCTTTAAAGCAAATAGAACTTGGAATATTAGATGGAAACATACTGGTGTTCTCAGATGCGCACTTCATACCTGGCCAACGCACAACAGCGTTCAAAGGGCTTCTATGGGCCATCCAAGAGCTTAAACCAAAGGCGGTGATATGTAACGGGGATGCTTTTGATGGAGCGTCTATATCAAGGCATGATGTAACTGATCAACCCCAGACTTCTGTCATTCAAGAACTAAAAGCCTGTCAAGGTGCATTAGGCGAAATTGAGGAAGCCGCTAAAGCTGCGAGACACAATGTAAAGCTCCTGTTTACATGGGGAAATCACGATATTCGCTTTGGCAATAGATTAGCGCAACACGCACCACAATTTAAAGATGTTCAAGGGTTTAAACTAACAGACCATATCCCAAATTGGGACTTCTGTTGGGCGGTGTGGCCTACTGAGGATGTCATTATCAAGCACCGATATAAAGGTGGAATCCATGCTACACACAACAATACTGTCCAATCGGGAAAATCGGTCGTGACGGGGCATCTGCATTCATTAAAAGTCACACCATTCAGCGACTATAACGGGGTTCGCTATGGAGTAGATACAGGAACATTGGCTGAAACTGATGGTCCACAATTTACTTATGCTGAATTAAACCCAAGCAATCACAGGTCAGGTTTTGCGGTGCTTAACTTCCACAATGGCAAGATGTTATGGCCTCAGTTGGCAAGTAAATTTGATGAGGGCTTGATTGATTTTAGAGGCCAAGTAATTGATGTAGGGGCGTTCTGATGAGTGCCTGGCTAATCATTCTGACGGGGGCTATCTACGCTTATATTGCTGGTGAGCAGCTCTTGAAAGATAACCCACACATGGCTATTGTGTACGCAGGGTACGCCTTTAGCAATGTGGGGCTTTATCTGTTGGCAAAGTAATTTATTCGCTATCGTCTAAACCAGCAACAATTACTTCTTCTGCTGCGTCTTCTTCAAACTCATCTTCAAGTTCGTCAATAGCTTCATATTCAATTTCCCATCCATTTTCCTCTTGGAACTGGATAAATTCTTGAATGACTTGAATCTTCTCAAAGTCGTGAGTTTCAATAATAATTTTCTCACTACCTACCCAACCAAATTCCATTTCAAATTTCATGATGTTCTCCTGACGCAACCGATTGTTGCAATTACATAGTAAATTTGATTTATGACACTCAAGTGTCCTTCTGGAAGACTCCATTGGGCAAAAGAGTACCCCTACGATTCTTGATCTGATCGTATGCTATTTCCATACAGTCTACCAGATTGATGTCTTGAAGAGCGCAGTAGTTAATAAGACAGACCATGACATCACCAACAGAATCAACAATAGCTTCTTTGTCTTTTTTAATTGTGGCATCTGCGAGTTCTCCCATCTCAGATACTGCCTTGAGTAGCTGAGACTCTGGGTTGCTATTAGGAATGATTTTACGGGCTTCAGACCATTGCAAAATCTTTATTTCAATTGCTGCATAACTCATCTCACTCTCCTTAAAGGTTGAATATCTTTCTCTGGCGGTGGTGGAAGCATCTTCTCACTTGGTGGAGTCCATCCATACTTCTTCCAGATTGCCTGGACATCTGATCCTGTAGACCATTTAAATTCTTTGTTTGGTGTAGATGGATAACTGATCTTTGAATAAGGTGGTTTTTCTAACATTATTTCGCTTTCATCACTCGTTGATTTCTGCCAAATTTGCCACGTTTGACACCCGTTACTTCAATTAAATCCTTGTCTAACAAAGCACGATACCTTGCTGTTATTGAGGAATATGGGTAATTTGGATACATCTCTAGTATCTCATCTGAGATACACCCGTCAGGAAAGCCCTTTATAGCCTCGTAGACAAGAGTTTCTAGCTTGGTGGTATCAACTGCTTGAGCCGCCTGATGGCTTGTTGTAGGGTCTTCTCTTCTAGCCAGTTTAAACGCTGGCGTACCAAAGAATCTTTCCATTGATTCTTTCATGCTTCCAAAAATATCACTCATTTATTCACTCCTATTGGGTGAGGGGAAAACTGCTCGTCTGCAAGCTAGGAAAATCCTTTGCACAGCTCTCCCCTCGGGTTTATATTAACTCAAAACGGCAGGTCTTCGTCTTCAAAACTTGCCTTCTTAGGGGCTTGTTTGGGCTGATAGTCTTCTTTGGGTGATACTGCTAGACCCATGAACTTACCTGATTTGCCCTCTTTAATCCATGCAGATAGCCAGTAATCCTGACCGCCTACTGTAATATTTCCTTTGTAATCAGGATGTTTCTCTGACTCTTTTTTGTCGTTCTTGAACAAAACGCCTGAATTATCTTTCTTTTCCATCACATTTCCTTTGCTTTCTTTAACGCACTTCTTACTTTACTGGGTAGGAGTGTCCACAATGCAATCTTTTGTTCTGCATCAAGGTTCTCTCCTTCCAACTTATCCCAAGCTGCCTTGGGGTCACCTTGCTCACAGGTAGCAATCAATTCAACTGCCATCTCTTGCAAGTACTGTAATTCCTCTAGAGGAATATTATCTTGTGCGCCTTGAGTAGGTGTAATCACTACTGATCTGCCCTCTTCAGGTAAGTCTTCACCCGCATAGATATATAGACCCAAGCCATGCAGACTCAAAGCCTTTGTCATGCACCTCATAATGGCAGTGTTTACCGCAAACGCATCGGGAGTGGGAATGGCCTTGTTTCTGTAGTCCATCACAGGCAATTGACAGGTCATTGGTTTGCCAAACATGATAGCAGTAACGAACACCATTGCCGTACCATTGATATCCATAAAACACTTGTCGCCAAACATCTCTACTTTGTAGGTAGCGGTAGGATCAGCTTTGAGAGCTTCTGCCCATGCCCAAGCCCATGATAGGTAAGTCAGGTTGTTTTTCTTCTCTGTATGAGAATTAACATCTTTTTTCAGTAACGCTTCTATTGACATATTAACTCCTTTGATTTTCGTTTAACTCTTGTTGAATAATCTCTTTTTGTTGTTCAGGATACAAATCCTTAAACTCGATAAAGTCTGCTTCTTGGCAGCAAACTATTTTATCCCCTTTGATTGTCAAACAATAGGGGCAGTAGTGTATGTCTGAGAACTCTGACACATAGGTTTGGAATAGTGTTTTCATGTGAGACTATCGAAAGCCATTTCCCACACAACATCACCAGCCAGATCAGTAAGTTTGTTCAACTCATCGTCTGTCAATGGTGTTCCATCTTCATAACATCCACTTGAAAAGTAGGCATCAGAGAAGTCTGGAAAGTCTCTGCTATCTACTCCATCTACTTCTAGGTCAATGACCTTTTTTCCATTAAGAATCGGCATATTTACTCCTGTTAAGCGTGGGTTACTGTTTGCCCACATCGATAATGTGCCACACCTTTTTATTTTTTTATATTAGGATAAACCCTAATAGACAAGCATAAAAACAACAGTAGTATTCTGAGCATGAAAACTGAAATACTTGAACAAAGATGCTCCGAAGCCTTGCATGGGTACGCCCAAACAATGGCAGGTGCTTATACAACCGAACCAGAGGACTTTGATGCGGCTGTAACAGCCTTGCTTGCCAGAACGCTAGAACTCCATCTAAACCGCCCAATCAACCTAGAAAGACTCTTTAAATGACCCAAGAAGCCATCATTAAATGCCTCCAGAATGGATCGCTAACATCCTATGACATGGAGAACTTGACAGGCATCCCAAGGAATTCACTTGTCGCTGCTTGCAAGAAAATGATTCGTAAGAAGGAACTTACGGCTATAAAGATTAAGATGGGTAGGTCTTGGATAATGAAATACACCCTAGAACCACACATGATTGAGGCCACAAAAGCCGCCAATGATGAGCCATACAACAAGCTAAACCCCTTTGACATACGCAACGCACAAGGTATCTTTACCAAGGCTGAGTATGCGGTTATGAACTCACAGGCTATTCGTTTGCTTGGCAGACCAAAAACTAACGAAATCACAAATAATCAATATATTTGAAAAAAACTTCTTGACACACTAAAAATTTGTGTACAATAAAGTTGTTGCCGTGAGAAGCGACCAATTGAAGCCACTTAATTCTACTCTCGCCCTTGGTTTTTGCTCTAGGGTTCTCACCGAGGGTAGAGCTAAGTGGCTTTTTTTACGTCCATCTCTCTGCATCCGTACTCCACACGATAGCAGCGCATTTGCATGGATGGCTTGGAAGAAAACACCGACATCAGGAAACACCCCCTGTTTGCCGACCAGCGTAGGTTAAGCGACTGGTAAAGCATTTGGTACATGGTGGAACAAGGCCAAATGTATAAGCGAATTAACTCGTCATGCGCACTTGGGGCGTTTTGTATTTAAGTCAATAGGAGTCAATAATGAATACCATAATGCTTGGAGAAGGTCGGATAGAAACCCCTCTATCCACCCTTGGAGAACCTATGTCTAAAGAAAACAACATGGATAACTTTGAGAGATTCTGGAACACATGGCCTAAATCATTCAGAAAAGGCGGTAAATCTGCCTGTAGAGTGAGATGGAAGAAGTTTTACTGTGAAACCTGTGCAGATCAGATCATCAAGCACATAGAGTGGATGAAAACAACCGATGCTTGGAGAAAAGACGATGGCGCTTTCATTCCCGCACCTTTGGTATATCTGAACCAACAAAGATGGGATGGGGCAGAGATTCCTGAATCCTTCGGGATCAAAGTTGAAGTGCAAATTGATCCTGCCCTTGCCAAGATTGATGCTGACAACAAAAAAGCCGTACCTATGCCCGAACACATCCGACAGGCTATGGTTCAATTAAGGAATAAATCTTGAACTACTTTCAGGCCATGAGACTGCTAGACAGAGTAAAAGAGGGTGTTCTGATTCCCTTGCGCCTCATAAATGAAGCGTTAATCCTAACTGGCGACTTAGATGAGTAGGGTATATACCTATGGCATACAGTAGAAAAAACATCTCTAATGCAGGAGACAGAGTTGTTCTAGAGAAAGCCGAAGCAAGGGAAATATACCGAACTTGGCAATCAAACAGAGATAACGATTTTGTTCGTGCCAGGCTTGAGCGTTGCGAAAAGGTCTATGGATCAGGAGCAAGAGATCGGGTCAGGTTTTATATGCGTCAAATGAAAGAAGGACAAATTGAATGAGTTGGCTTTATTCGCAGGTGCTGGTGGAGGCATTCTTGGAGGACACCTCCTTGGATGGAGAACAGTCTGTGCAGTCGAGTGGGAGCAGTACCCCGCAAGCGTACTGTGCGCCAGACAAAATGACGGGCTTCTCCCGCCTTTCCCGATTTGGGATGACGTTCAAACCTTTGACGGAAAGCCGTGGAGAGGAATTGTTGACGTTGTATCTGGAGGATTTCCATGCCAAGACATCTCAGTTGCAGGAAAAGGAGCAGGCATTGACGGAGAACGAAGCGGAATGTGGGGAGAAATGGCGAGGATCATTTACGAAGTACGACCCCGATTTGTCTTTGTGGAGAACTCACCAATGCTCACTTCTCGGGGGCTTGGAAGAGTTCTTGGAGACTTGGCCGCAATGGGGTTTGATGCGAGATGGGGAGTGTTGGGAGCAGCAGACGTTGGAGCAAACCATCAGAGGGATAGATTTTGGCTGGTCGGGAAAATGGCCAACGCCAGTTTCGAGCGATACGGGACTGAGAAAAACGAAATACAAACAAGGTGGGACAGCGTTAAGCTTGGCAATACAAACATGGCCGACACCAGATGCAAATTGCGGTCAACGTGGAACACAGCCGAATTGGACACCAAAACGCAAATCGGGACATTCGGCGCAATACACAATCAACCAAGCAGTACGGGATTCGGAACAAGGCATTGGTGGCAAACTGAACCCAATGTGGGTCGAGTGGCTAATGGGTTGGCCTCTGGGGTGGACAGACTTAAAGCCATTGGTAATGGACAAGTCCCCTTGTGTGCAGCTACCGCATGGAGAATCTTAATATGACATTCATGGTCACTTTTAAAGTAGACGCTAACCCTGTTGGCAAACAAAGGGCTAGATACGTCAAAAGGGGTAATTTTGTCAGTACCTACACCCCTGAGAAGACAAGAACCTATGAAGCCTTAATCAAGGATGCTGCAATTGAGGCAATGGGTAGCTCAGAACCGCTAGAAACCCCTGTGAGCCTTTATTTGTACATCAGAGTACCAATCCCTAGATCATGCACTAAAAAGCGTCTAGAAGCCATTTCTAATGGGTCAGAGAAGCCAACAAAGAAGCCTGATGCTTCAAATATCCTAAAAAGCGTAGAAGATGGCATGAACGGGGTTGTTTACCATGACGACTCGCAGATCATAAACATCCACGTTACAAAGGTTTACTCAAGTCTGCCAGGCGTTGATATTTGCGTTAAGGAGTGTTTGGAATGAGCAACCCATTTAAAATTATTGAGCCAACTTGCATCAGCTTCTCAGGAGGCAGAACATCGGCTTATATGCTTTACCGCATCCTACAGGCTCACGACATGAGCCTCCCGCCCGAAGCAATTGTGTGCTTTGCCAATACAGGCAAGGAGTGCGAGGAGACTTTGGAGTTTGTCCATGATTGCGAGACAAATTGGGGTGTCAAGATAAATTGGCTAGAGTACAAAGCCCATGAAACCCCAAAAGAGCGTTTCAGGGTTGTGAATTACGAGACTGCAAGCCGAAATGGTGAGCCTTTTTTAGACTCAATCAAGCAAAATGGTAAGTTTAATCTGCCAAACCCTGTTGCCAGGTTCTGCACAATCAACATGAAGATTCGAGTTATTCATCATTATTTGAAGTCTTTAGGATGGAAGCATAACGAAAACATGGATTGGGTTGGCATTCGGGCAGACGAACAACGAAGGGCAGCCAAGATTGAGAGAAGCAGAACCCCACTTGTGGCGGCAGGAATCACTAAAGAACACGTTGGCGAGTTTTGGAGGAATCATGCATTTGACCTTAAATTGCCAAACAACAATGGGGTAACGATGCATGGGAATTGTGATTTGTGCTTTTTGAAACCCGCCCATCAAATCCAATCCCTGATCCAAGAAAAACCCGAAAGGGCTTTGTGGTGGATGAACATTGAAGAGCTTGCTAGTCAATCAACTGAAACCTTTGGGGATGGAGCAAAGTTCCGAAAAGACCGCCCAAGCTATGCCCAAATGCACAAATATGCTTTGTCTCAGACAGATATGTTCGACAAAACCGAAGAGGCAATAGCTTGTTTTTGCGGAGACTAAGGGTTTATCCCTATTCAAAACATTCCAAAACAGGAATAACATTTAATTTTTAACAGGAGTGAATCATGGAAAAAACTTGGGAATTTGACACAACTACAGGCGCAGGTAGCGAGATTGTTACTGTCGTTTATGAGTATGAAAACGATGGAGAGACAACCTATAACGAGTCCATTAAAGAGGTTTGGTTTGAGGGCAAAAACGTCATTGGGCTATTCTCTGATGAACAATTCAAAGAACTAGACATTGAGGCAGCCATGCGGTTTCAGAATCACAAACTCAACTATAAGTTGGAGGATGTATGACTAACCAAGAAAGAGATTTGTTTGTTAAGGCTTGCAAACTTTTAACTGTTGCCAGTTTTTATAGCGACAAAAACACACAAGAAAGCAAAGTTGTTGCTGAACAAATACAGGATGCATTGATTATTCATGCATCAAATTTATTGGCAAAACATAACGAGGTTGTATGAACGAACCAACCAAAGCCATCCAATACCTAATCGATACCGCACCTTTGTATGCAAAAGCAAAAGCGGATCGGATGTACTTGGAGGAGTTCAGAAAATCCCGCAAAGCCCAATTAATGGCAAATGCGGGAATTGAGGTTTTGGGTAAACAAGAAACCTATGCTTATGCACACGCTGATTATGTTGAGATATTGGAGGGCATTAGAGAGGCGGTAGAAAAAGAGGAGAATTACCGATGGCTAATGACTGCAGCTCAAGCGCGAATTGAGGTTTGGAGAACAAACCAATACTCAGCCCGAATGGAAGTAAAAGCCACACAATGAACAATAAACTGAACGCCAAAGAGAGGTTGCACCTTGCAAGGGTTAAATCCCTCCCGTGTTCAGTTTGCCAGGCATCACCGCCAACAGAAGCCCATCATTACAAACAGGGCTTGCAATATACCTGTATAGCCCTGTGCGTTGATTGTCACAGAAATCCTGTTCTTGGATGGCATGGACAAAAGAGGGCTTGGGCTATCAATAAAATGGACGAAATAGACGCATTGAATGAAACGATCCGAGGATTGTGCGAGGGAATGCCAGCCAAAGGGTCTAAAAGCCCTTTCTAGACGTTTTTAAGGGCTTGTCCATACCAACCATGCCAGACGTAAAAAAACCCTCCGTAGAGGGCTTTGGTGTTTAGCGTTTACCGCTAAGTATTCGGAGGATTAAGGCAACACAAGCATAAATCATGCGCCCTCCAATTCCAAGCGGTTAGCCTTATATTGCAAATAAAGGGCATTTTCTTTGCACAATTCAACTTCATGTTCTACCAAGCCAATAGTTAATTGTTCCGCTAATTTAACCGCCTGATTTGCTTTTTTATCAGTTGGAGCGGTTATAGCCAAAAACAGGGCTTGGGTTAATGCTTCAATTTGTGTCATTTTGTCTCCGATATTAAATGATTGTCACGATAACAAGAATTAAACGAGGGAGAACCGATTTTAATTTCAACAACATAAATATCATTTCCATATTCATGCCACCAATCATTCGGCATCTGATAATCTTTTGCGTGATTATTTAATCCCTTTTTTAGGTGTTCTCTAGCTAGTATTTCATTTTCGGCATAAGCTTCAAAATGAAAATTCCAACTATCCAAAATGGCTTTGTAAAATATTTTAGACATAGTGCAGCCCCTTGATTTGAACAAAACCCGAAGTATCTTTTTTAGCTTTCCCTTTGGCATAAAGGGCAACAACTACGTTTTTGGGTTCTATGTGTCTAACGTCTGTGTCGTCACCATCAATAACTTCCCAAGATCGGAAGCTTGAAGGAATGTCCTCTTTTCTTTGAAACACTACCGCAACCCTAGAATTATTTTTGTTTGTCAGCCCTTTGATTGAAATGGGTTTGGGTGTAATGTTAGAGAATGAATAGGTCAAATCATAATTTCCATACGTTTTGCCCTGTAAATTTCTTGATGGGTGTTTTGTATAATCATAAAATTGGACATCGGGAAATAACTGAAAAATTGTTTGACCGATTCCATCACTATCCCCATCAAACAAAATAGGGAAGTTCTCCCAAGGGATGTCACTAGTGCCATTTAAACGTACCAGGAGCTTTTGGTCATTATTTCGAGCGGACGTATAGTGCAAACGCCAAATATCCGCACAAAGGGAAAGTAAAAATGCCCTTTGGTTGTTATACCAAAAATCGGTTTTGGCTTGTCTAGCCTTTTGAACCGAATTAAATGCACCTCTACCCGCAGAATAGAGGCAGCCATCCATGCAACCCGCTAATTTAGCCAAAGGGCATAGATTCTCATCGGGTGTTAGGTAGAGGATAGCGGTTAGGTAACCAAGCTTTTCCCCTTTGACAGTTTTTGTGGACGCTGTACCCAATAGGGTTTTGTAAGGTAAGCCCTCATTTTGGAGGACAAATTTGTATGGATTTCGCATATTGACACCTGTTAAAAAATATTTTGATAATCAGCTCTTAATAGGAGCAAGATTAATTTCGTAAATTTCGGGATAACAAACCTTAATATAGTCTGTTGCTTTTTCCATAGCCTCTTCTAAGTTGGAGCTAAGAATCATTTCGGGTTGACCTTGGTCAAACAATTGGATTGTCCCGTCTGTGAATAATGTGACTTGAATAATCCCATCCCCATCACAACAGTAAGAACCGATTTCAAATACTGTTTGTCCATTATCTAAAGCATAACCGCCAACCCAAAAATTCCAACCCTCGAATTCTTGAGGGATAAAAAATTCTGTTGGCTTGTCACAAAACTTGTTTGTGTTGTAGACAAAGCATTGACCTAATCTTGTCTCTTGGATTTTTTGGTCTGTGGTTATGTCGGTATAAACCGCACAAATATTTCCTCGAAAAGCTACAGTTTGTTTAACCCATTTTTTCATGTGAACACCTATTAAAAGTTGATTGAGAGAGAGAATTTTAGAATTTAGGGCTTGCCTGGTAAATTAGGGTAAACCCTATGATTTAGCTGCAAGCTTCTATTTGACCAAAATGTCAAAGTAAGCCAACAACCCTATACAAAGGGTTAAGCCAACCAAAATGGCGGTAAGAATGTCTTTGTGGTTGTCGTTCATGCTTTGCCCCTGATTTCGCTAATTTTGGCAACAAGCTTGTCCCAAGAGTTGGTTTCAAATTCACTGTCAAAACCTAAAGGGTCACTAGCATTGTCTATTTCTTGAATGACGAGGGTAAATTGTTGACCTCCGCATTCCCGCATATTTTCGTCTGCAAAATCAACCCAAACAACCATTTCTTGTTTTTCGTTCAGATCGCAAGAAAAAGATGGGCAGACATCATTGTGCCAAGAGACATCTACAAAGCCATCGGGTAATTGTGGGATGTCATAGTCAAAGTTGGGGAATTCGTATTTGTAAGTACAACGCATTTTTACACCTATTAAGAGTTGATAAAAGAGAGGAAAATTTGACCCTCTCATATATATAGCAGGGAAGAATCGTGCCAACTCTCGTAACTTGTTGATTCTATTGACTCCTCCAAAACCCTATGAGTACTTACCCTTAGAATTAAAGTATGCAATAATTAAATTAATTCAATTTATTAGGATATTTGGACAATGGCGAGACCCTCAAGCCCTAACACTAGAAATTTCTTGAGAATCCTCACAGACCCTCAAAGAATCATTTTGTTGTCTGCGGGTCAAGGGGATTTAACCAAGGGCTTTGAGAACGTTCTAGACCTGTACCAATGGGCATATAACAAAGGGTTTAGACCCAACATGGATTTGGATTCATTAGGAATCTCGGTAAACAACCAACAACCCCAAACAGAGGATTCAATGGTAGGGTAAACACTAATGGAAGAGCAAGTAGAGGGAATGCGAATAGTTCTCAATAAGATTCAAGTAACCCTAAAAAGGTGCATCTGCTATTCGCACCCTTCTGATTGCAAATAAGAATCATTCGCATTTAGACCTGGTTAGGGTAAACCCTGATCTGTATGTATAGACAGTCCTGGCTGCTTGTACAGTAGTAGAAACCCTTAGGTAGAAACCCTGGGTGTATGGAAAGACAGGGGGGGAGGGGGTAGGTTGGGTTGGTAGATATTTGTGGAGCCACCATCCCTCAGAAAAAGCTAAAATGAACTAATCCATTCCAAGGAGGACAAAATGGAAAAAAGAGGAAGAGGAAGACCAAAGGGGAGCGTCAAGATGACCATACAGAGGTTTGCTGACAATCCACCCCTTGTACTACCTAAAACAGACCATCAACGTCTCAAGGAGCTTAAAGAGCTGATGATTAGGAGTGGAGGTAAGGATGTGGCTCAGAAGGTTATTGAGATAGCCCTTAATGATGAGCATCCCCATCAATTGGTAGCTTTGAAGATGTGTCTTGATAGGACTCTTCCTGTTTCTTTGTTTGAAAAGGATAAGAGTCAGAGAAGTGCTGTAACCATCAATATCACTGGTTTGGGACAAGAACCTGCTGTGATAGACACCATTCCTGATGCAGAAGATGTAGAGGCTAAATATGGCTGATCTGAACTTCTCTCTACTTCCTTGGCAACAAGAGGTATTTAAGGATACGACTCGGTTCAAGGTTGTGGCTGCTGGGCGTAGGTGCGGTAAGTCACGTATGGCGGCAGTTACCCTACTGATTGAAGGACTCAAGTGTCCACAAGGCTCTGCGGTTCTTTATGTTTCACCGACTATGGGACAATCAAGACAGATTATCTGGGACTTACTGCTAGACCTTGGCAGAGAGGTTATTCAGAGCAGTCATGTGAACAACCTAGACATTACCCTGATAAACGGAGCTAGGATATACGTTCGTGGGGCAGATCGTCCTGATACGCTCCGTGGTGTCAGTCTGACCTATGCCGTTCTCGATGAGGTAGCCGACATCAAACCCGAGGCATGGGAACAGGTCATTCGAGCCAGTTTGAGTGATAAACGGGGCAGAGCACTCTTTATCGGCACTCCTAAAGGACGCAATTGGTTTTACGATACCTTCAAACTAGGCGAGAGCGAGGATGATCCTGATTGGAAGAGTTGGCACTTCACGACTGCTGATAACCCTCTGATTGACCAAAAGGAGATAGAAAGTGCTAAAAAGACCCTGAGCACCTTTGCTTTTAAACAAGAGTACATGGCTTCGTTTACCAATGCTGGCTCTGACCTATTTAAGGAAGAGTGGATTAAATACGGGGTTGAGCCTGATTATGGAAGCTATTACATTGCTGTTGACCTTGCGGGATTCGAGGAAGTTGCCAAACAAGCGGCTAATTCTAAGAAGCGGTTGGATGAGTCTGCTATCTCGATAGTAAAGGTTACAGACGATGGGAAGTGGTTTGTTAAGAAGATTGAACACGGAAGATGGGACATCAGAGAGACTGCTGCCAAGATTCTGATGGCTATTCGGGACTACCGACCCCTTAGTGTGGGGATAGAGAGGGGGGCGCTAAAGAACGCTGTTTTGCCCTATCTGAGCGACCTTATGAGAAAGAACAACACCTTTGCCCATATCGTAGATTTGACCCACGGGAATAGAAAAAAAGCAGACAGAATCATCTGGGCTTTACAAGGTAGGTTCGAGCATGGCAGAATTGTGTTAAATTCGGAAGAAGATTGGGATGAGTTCGTAGACCAGTTAATCCTGTTCCCTGCACAAGGGGTTCACGATGACTTGCCTGACTCCCTTAGTTACATTGACCAACTTGCAGTTACATCTTATATGGAAGAAGATGACTCCGAGGAATGGCAACCAGTAGATATTATTTCAGGGGTATAAGAATGGAATTCCAAGAACCTAGTGAATCAGACAAAGAGTTAGTCGCTTTCGTAGTGAACCATTGTGATCGTTGGAGAGACTATCGAGACACAAACTATCTATCTGATTGGCTAGAGTATGAGCGTATCTTCAATGGTGAGTGGGATGTCCAAGACAAAACCCGTGACTCTGAGCGTAGCCGTATCGTCACTCCCGCTACCCAACAAGCAGTAGAGACACGCCATGCCGAAATCATGGAAGCCATCTTTGGTCAGGGTGAGTTCTTTGACATCCAAGACGATATTCGTGATGTCAATGGTAGCCCTCTAGACGTTGAAGCTATCAAGGCTCAACTGATGGAAGACTTCAAGGTTGATAAGATTCGCAAAGCAATCGACCAAATTGAGCTACTTGCTGAACTTTATGGTACGGGAATCGGTGAGATTGTTGTCAAAACAGAAAAAGTCTTTGTTCCTGCTACTCAGGCAATACCTGGTCAAACGGGTCAAGCCGCTATCGGAGTGGTAGAACAAGACCGCATTGCAGTCAAGATTGTTCCTGTTAACCCCCGTAACTTCTTGTTTGACCCTAATGGAACGTCTATTGATGACTGTATGGGCGTGGCTATTGAGAAGTATGTCTCTATCCATAAGGTCGTCAAAGGTCAAGAAGATGGCATTTATCGCAAGGTAGAAGTCGGAACTGACTCTATGGATTCTGACTTAGAGCCTACTCAAGAGATTACTCAGTACGAAGACGATAAAGTAAAACTTCTTACTTACTATGGACTAGTTCCTAGAGAGTATCTTGAGAACCTAGAAGATGGTGAAGAAGTAGAAGACTTATTCCCTGAAGATTCTATCCAAGACGATTATTCCGATTTGGTCGAAGCAATTGTCGTGATTGCCAATGATGGGACTCTTCTGAAGGCAGAGAAGAACCCATACATGATGAAGGATCGCCCAATCCTTGCTTATCAGGACGATACAGTTCCTAATCGCTTGTTGGGTCGTGGTACTGTTGAGAAGGCTTACAACTCACAAAAAGCTATAGATGCCCAAGTTCGTTCACACTTAGATTCACTAGCCCTCACAACTAGCCCAATGATGGCTATGGATGCCACTCGTCTCCCACGGGGTGCTAAGTTTGAAGTTAAGCCAGGCAAGGCTATCCTGACAAACGGCAATCCCAATGAGATTCTGTTCCCATTCAAGTTCGGCAATACTGATGGCTCGAACCTGACAACTGCTAAAGAGTTTGAGCGTATGCTTTTAATGGCAACAGGCACTCTTGACTCTCAGGGAATGGTATCTGCCGTTGCTAGGGATGGTGGTCAGGGCGGTATTTCGATGGCAGTAGCCTCGATTATCAAGAAATACAAGCGTACCTTGGTGAACTTCCAAGAGGATTTTATGATCCCCTTCATCACCAAAGCCGCCTACCGCTATATGCAGTTCGATCCCGAGCGTTATCCTACTGTGGACATGAAGTTTATTCCGACTGCTGCCTTGGGAATCATTGCTCGTGAGCATGAACAACAGCAGATGATTGGTTTACTCCAAACTCTTGGCCCGAATACGCCTGTTTTGCCTATCATTTTGAAGGGCATTATGGCTAATTCTTCTCTATCAAACAGATATGAGTTGATTGGTATGCTCGACAAGATGTCTCAAGCTGATCCACAAGCCCAGCAAGCGGCTCAGATGCAACAACAATTGGCTATGCAACTGGCACAGGCTCAGATTGCAGTCCAAACGACTCAAGCGGAGCAGAATAAGGCTGAAGCGCAAAAGTTATTGACTGAAGCGCAATTGATGCCTATTGAGTTGCAAGCAAAGAGTATGGCGGCCAACACCAAGAACCTCCCTACTGATGACGCTTTAGCTTCAAAAGAGTTTGATAAGCGTGTCAAGGTTGCTGAACTGATGCTTAAAGAAGCGGATATTCAGAACAAGGCTAAGATTGTTGAAAAACAGATGACTAGACAATGAACCAAGAACTTCAAAAGTACTATGAAGAGAGATTTTCCACAATGTCCACACAAGGTTGGATAGATTTGATGGAAGATATTGACAAAATGATAGAACCTTTGAATAATATTTCAACAATTGCAGATGAAAAAAGTCTACAATTCAGAAAAGGTGAGTTATCAATCCTTATTTGGCTGAAAAACTTAAAACAAGTCAGCGAAAGAGCATTTGAGGACTTAAATGAAAAGAATGTATGAATTTGCCTGTGTAAATGGGCATAAAACTTCGAGACTTACTGTTTATGAGACAGCGAGTCTTATTTGTGAGTGTGGTGAGGAATCTCATCGCACTTTATCTGCGCCTTATTTTAGGCTTGAAGGATGGTCTGGTTCATTCCCAACGGCTCACGCCAAGTTTGATAAAAGCCATAACGACAAGTTGAAGTCTGAGCGCAAACTCAACTCATAAGCAATTATGCCGAGTTGAATCTCCTACAACCGATTGACGGCAGGAAAAGGAAGAAGTATGTTAGTTGACAATGACAAAGAAGAGTTGGGTGAGTTAGAGATCGAAGAGCAGAGGATTGAGCAAAAGCCTGAACTTCCTGAGAAATACAGGGATAAAAGTTTAGACGAAATTGTGAGGATGCACCAAGAGGCTGAAAAGCTCATTGGAAAGCAAGCACAAGAAGTAGGCGAAGTCCGTAAGTTAGCCGATGAACTCATTAAACAGAACCTTGGTTCAAGACAACAGCAGACTAGACAGGAAGAGCCTGAAGTAGATTTCTTTGAGAATCCACAGAAAGCAATTCAGAGGACTGTTGATAATCACCCCGACATCCAAGCGGCTCGCCATGCGACTCTTGAGATGAAGAAGGCACAAATTCAGCAGAGGTTGGCACAAGAACATCCTGATTTTGGCGACATCGCTAAAGATCAAGAGTTTGCAAATTGGGTGAAGTCTAGCCCTGTTCGCATTAAGTTATTTGAGCAAGCCGATGCGGGATATGATTATGATTCAGCCAATGAGTTACTATCTACCTACAAGCAGCTTCGTGGTGTTAAGAATAAGCAAGTAAGTGATGCGGGAGAAGCATCTCGAAAGCAAACTCTTAGAGCCGTTGGAGTTGATACAGGTGGTTCTGGTGAATCATCAAAGAAAGTATATCGAAGGGCTGACCTTATTCGGCTGAAAATGCAAGATCCTAACCGCTATGAAGCGTTATCTGATGAAATCATGGTAGCGTATCAAGAGGGTCGGGTCAGGTAAAATTTAACTATTTGGAGA
>Ga0209088_10000828_pt1 | contig 21017 bp, 12 predicted proteins | sample S_140625_EF_Meta_FD_187324 | JGI IMG/M metagenome (GOLD analysis project Ga0209088, IMG submission 187324) | Freshwater microbial communities from Lake Simoncouche, Canada to study carbon cycling - S_140625_EF_MetaG (SPAdes) (version 2) | ecosystem: Environmental > Aquatic > Freshwater > Lake ... | reverse complement strand
GCAACTATGTCACTTGTTCCAACTATTGGTTCTACTGAGACCGAAAGCAAAATGAGTATTAATCCAAATGCAATGTACTATGAGATTCTACCGAAGTTATTCTCACTCTTATATAATAATGCAAAAATAAATAAAGACTTAAATCTTCAGTCAGTCTTTGGCAAGTATACAACTGCAGAGGATATTAGCACACTCTTTGATACTCTAAGAAAAGAAAACCCTGTTGATTTAGCTACATTTCAGAACACTGATGGAGTACCAGCAATGATTAAATCTATTATAGATTTATATCATTTATTACCTGTATTATTTCCTGAGACGTATGGCAATTTAGCTGTTGCTGGTGCTCCTGCTGTTGCTGGTGCTGGTGCTGGTGCTCCTGCTCCTCCTGCTCCTCCTGCTCCTCCTGCTCCTCCTGCTCCTCCTCCTCCTCCTGATGGTGCTAGTGCCTACAATCTAAAAGAAAAGATTAAGGTTGTAGTTGTAGGGTTCGGCTTTGAGGATCCAATAAATAATAAGATCTTAGATGCTTTTCAAAGTGCTAATGATTTTTATCTAACTAAGAATTATGATGGGGCCGCCGAACAGATTAATACTGCCTTAAAAGAAATTAATACTGGATTAGAATCATTATTTGAAAGACTGATTACAAGTATTGCTACATTTATAGCAGAATATGCAAAACTCCAAGAATTACGTAAGATAGCAATGGACGCTTTTAAAAAGAGACCATTTGAAGTATTTAATTATAAAGATAAGGTTGATGCTATTTGGCTAACTTTAACACCAACAACGACAGGTGATTTAGCAAGTATAATTAGAAGTATAAATGTATTTATTGCTAAAGAAAAAGAAATTGATACATCAATTATTGCATTAGAAGCAGCACTAAGTAAAGATAATGCAGACCATATTGCTGCGACTGCTGCTGCTGTAGATGCTGCGACTGCTGCTGCGACTGCTGCTGCGACTGCTGCTGCGACTGCTGCTGCGAATACTAAGTGCGCTGAAAGTACTGCTGCTGCTGTTGCTGCTGCAGTTGCTGCTGAAAAGGCCAGTACTGCTGATGCAGTTGCTGCTGAAAAGGCCAGTACTGCTGATGCAGTTGCTGCTGCTGTTGCTGCTGAAAAGGCCGCTGCCACTGCTGCTATAGATGCCGAAAGGGCAGCTGCAGCTAATGCTGCTGATAAGGCCGCTGCTGCTTTTGCTGCTGAAAAAGCTGCTTTTGCCGCTGAAAAGGCCGATCTTGTTAGTAAACAACTTAAACCAACTCAAACTGCAATAGAGACTAGTGAACTTGAATTACTAAATGAACTTGTTACAAATCTACTAGGATATATGGAGGCTGGTGGTGATGTTGAAGACCTCTCATCTAATCTAGAACTTCTACAGCAGCTCACTGCTGCTAGAGAAGCAGCAGTCGCAGCAGCAGCAGAATTGGATAGTAAAGAGGAAGAATTAGTAGATCTACGAGACCGAGTAAGACAACTATCTGGCACTAACCTCGCAGATATTCTCAAAGGAAAAAAAGAAATATATAAGACTATTTCACAAGCAATAAAAAATATATTAATTGAATTAATGAATAAGGCGAATCCACCATCTGAAAGAATGAAGGGTGAAAAAGATGAAATTGATACTTTAATTAATGAAATTACTGGCGATGAGTATAATGAAAATATAAATGAGTCCGACTTAATTACTAATTTACAGTCTGCGATGACAAAACTTGCTGAATTATCAAATAGTGGATGGAAGACAATATTTGAAGAGGATGAATCCGATGAAGACCCTGCGGCTACAGCAGCCATACGTGAACAAGCACTAAGAGAACAAGAGGTAGCAGCGGAAGCAGCAGCAGCAGAAGCAGCAGCAGCGGAAGCAGCAGCAGCAGAAGCAGCAGCAGCGGAAGCAGCAGCAGCGGAAGCAGCAGAGGAAACTCAACGGCTAGCAGAAGAAAAAGCAGCAGCGGAAGCATTAGCAGCGGAAGCAGCAGCAGCAGCAGCAGAAGCTAAACGGCTAGCAGAGGCTGAAGATAAACGGCTAGCAGAAGAAAAAGCAGCAGCGGAAGCAGTAGAAGCTCAACGGCAAGCAGAAGCAGCTGCAAAGGCTCAAAGGGAATTAGAAGAAGCGAGAACCGCAAGAGAACAAGCAGAAGCAGAAGCAGCTGCGGCAATGGCAGCGGCAGCTCAAGCTAATCTTAACAGGAAAACAGCGGCAGAAGCAGAAGCAGCAAGAGAAGCAGAAGCAAAAGCGGCAGCAGCAAGACAACAAGCAGCAGAGGCAGTAGCAAGAGAACAAGCTGCAGAGGCAGCAGCAAGACAACAAGCAGCAGAGGCAGTAGCAAGAGAACAAGCTGCAGAGGCAGCAGCAAGAGAAGCAGAAGAAAAAGCAGCTGAAGCAAAAGCAAAAGCAGAAGCTGAAGCAGCAGAAGCTAAAGCAAAAGCAGAAGCTGAAGCAGCAGAAGCTAAAGCAAAAGCAGAAGCTGAAGCAGCAGAAGCTAAAGCAAAAGCAGAAGCAGCAGAAGCTAAAGCAAAAGCAGAAGCTGAAGCAGAAGCAGCAAAGGCAAAAGCAAAAGCAGAAGCTGAAGCAAAAGCAGCTGAGGCAGAATTAGATGAGCTTATGAATGAGGCAAATGATTTAATAAGTACTTCTAAAGATATACTTACTGAGAGTTTTAAAAATAGCTTAAATGATCCAGATCAAAAAATTAGAGATCCAGCTGTAAAATCAAAAAACTTCTTAATTACTGGTTTAGAAAAATCAAACCACGATTTACAAGAAGGAATTTCAAAACTACAAGCCACACTTGCTAATAGTAGTGCTAACGCTAAAATACAAGCCGCTACGGAGCTACAAAAAGAAATACAAAAAACCCTAATGGAGACTAAAGCATTTGGACAGGCTAATAGATCAGGTGGTGCAGATGCAGATCCTGGTGCTTTTCCTAGAGGAGCACCTGCTCTTTCTGCGGCTAAAACTGCTTCTTCTGCGGCTGTACCTGGTCGTTCTGGAGCATCAGCACCGGCTGCACCTGCTCCTTCTGGGGCAGCAGGGCAGGCTGTACCTCCTGCAGGTTCTTCCTCTAATTCTATATTTATTGATATGACACGAAAAACAATTAGAGAAAGACAAGCTTTAGCTTCAACATTAGGGATAACTGTACAGCTGCTTGATTTTTTACTAAATCTTCATACACAATCTGATTTTCCTGGTATTGAAGAACTTACTGAAAAATGGGTAACAAGTAAAGCATCAACAGCAGGAAAACTTCCACAGTTTATTACAACAGAAAACAAACAGATTAATGATCAATGGTTTGCTCTTAGCGATAATAAAAGAAAGGCATTGGTTGCAGACCTGCCTATTTTTTGGCTGATAAAACCAATAAAATCAGCTAATACAGACCCTGCTATAATAGAGTTTAAAAATAAATATAATTTAAGTGCATCACAACTTTCGAATACTTTAATAGCTTTACAAGCTTTACATAAAATTAATCAAAGCGGTGGCGGCAGAGCTGATACTCCAGCTCATATTATCCACAACTTAATAAAGAATGCGTATATAAAAGCGATTGAATCAAAAGATGCTGAAATAGCAAAAATAGAAAGTACACATATACAAACAGGAGGTACTCCTAGTTCTACCTATGCTTCCATTGGAAAAGCATATCAATTAACTCATTTATCTGATCTGGCAAAAATTGAAAAAGATGAAGCTATAATAAAACAGTTACTTGATAAAGAAGCGAATTACAATGCTTTAGTAGCAGAACGTAATAAATTAACTACAAATCTGAATGCTTTAGAATCTGATTTTGAACAATCTCAGCGCGATATGACTGGGTTTGCTACACAAGTAGAACAGTTAAAAACGCAACTAAAACAACAATCAAAACAGAAAGTAATTGAATTGAATGCTAGAGATGCACTCCAGGGACTTGGTGCTACTCGTGTTAGTGCAGCAAGGGCGGCGCAAATAGAAGCAAATAAACGTAGATCTAAGCCAAAAGGTTGGTATGGATCAGGTGGCGCCTACACATCAGCCCGTGGCCCCGAAGAACTCCCGAATATTCTTAACGAGCAAGATGCGTGGAACAAGGTCAATGATGCATACAATAGTCTTGAGCCCGAGTACAAGACGCTTCTGCCCCCTCCTGAACCCGCACCTCTCTCTTCTCTCGCAACACCTTTCCAAAACTACATCAATAATGAAGCGGATCCTGAAGCGCTTGAGGAGGCCCGTGATGCACTCGGTATGGTACCGCCTGAGGAGATTGATAACTACATCAACAATACTGAATACGAAAACGAAGCACAAGGCAATTCTGTATCTCAGCGCGTAACGCCGATGTACCAAAGCGCATTGCCGAGAGTTAAACCAGAGTGGGTCACGATTATGATCCGCGCTGATATTTTACAACAACTCTTACAAAACAAAATGGCTACAGTAGATGGCATCCGGCAAGTCTGATGAGTACTTTCCCATTAGCTTAAAAGCAAAATACTCCTTTTATTCAGCTTTAGTCTTTTTTCTATTGGCAAATCCTGAAACATACAAAATGACACAGATGCTGTTTGGATCATTTCTGACGGTTGCGACTGGAGGCTGCCCTACTCCGTCTGGTCTATTTCTTCACTCGGCTCTATTCTTTCTAGTTCTTCTTGGCTTGATGTTGTTTCCTCGTGATTCATAGAATCACGCGTTGGATTCTGCGAATCTACCTCGCGACTCGTAGAACAAATCGCATTCAAATCCGCAATAACACTTGAATTCTTTGACCACGAAATGCCTTTGTGTTTCTGTAAAAACACATACGCTTCTCCCGCTTCAAACGCTCTATCTTCAGACCATCCTAAACATAAACCTGTCGCTACAACACCTAGTAGTCTCCGTTTATCGGTGCTTGACCAGCGAGGATCTAATGGTCTCGCTGTAACACTATACAATCGACCATTTCTAAATCCAGCTGCCCACATTCTGTCTTTACTTCGTTAGCGTCGTTTAGACTAGAGTCTAAATTATTGAACACTATCAGAAGATGACAACTGTTGCGATTGCCCTTGTTGTTGCGATTGTTGTTGCAACTCTAACCTATCTTGCGATTCTCTACACCGGTGGCGGTCTATTATCTATGGATGGTATGTCCTCTATGGACGGTTTCACGGATACCTCTGGCCCGACCTTCACAATGTACTATATGAATGGCTGCCCGCATTGTGAAAAGATCAAGCCCGACTTCCAGAAGTTCGTAGCTGCAGGACAGACTGTAGTCAACGGAAAGGCTGTCAAGGTCCGTATGCTTGAGCAGGGTGAGGCGACCAGCGAAGTCAAGTCCCTCGGCATTCAGGGTTTCCCGAGTTTCTATCTTGCCACTGCTGACGGCGGCAATGTGGAATACACCGGTGAGCGCAATGTACCCGCCTATATGGATTTTATCAAGCAGAATGTCTCCTAGACAATCGTACATTTGGAGCAGTCTGAATCCATGTTTCAATCGTTTTTCGCCCTATAGAAAGCAGCATCAGCCGATCTTCCCGGCTTAATTCAAAATTCCACGACGGATAATGATCAATCGCGATTCGGCAAATCTTATGTGACCACTGCCGATACACTTCTTGATTTCTTCCTTGAATAAGGCACAGTAGTACCTTATTCATATAGACCAAGACATCTGCAAATCCTTCTGTCTTATCTACTGTTATATCGGAACCAAATCCTAGAGCCAGCATTGTTCGACGCTCATCCTCATTTAATAAAAATACTGGCAGATTTCCGTGAATTCCGCCATCTGTTAACAGATTTCCTGTGACCGGATCTGGCACAGGACAATAATAGAATGGCAGAGACATTGACGCTCGCAGAGCATCTACAATCCGTACAGTCGGTGTAGTCGCAAAGGAGAATTCACGAGGTTTTTCTGTTATTAGATCACCAGCCCAGCACCGAAAGCGAATGGGCGACCGAGTCTGTAGATCAGCGAAGGTTATTGATGGATCCACCTTGACGGCAACACGCAGAATTGACTCTAGGAATTTCACGAGATTTGTACCGTCATCTAGGCCGAAGGTTTCGGGGAAACCAATTAGACCTTCAGGCGTCAGATTCCGAATGACACCAAAATCGAGTTCAAGAATTAGTAGTTGAATTGTTTTAATAGGAATCTGGAGTGCCATCATAAACGCTAGGAAAGCACCGGCACTGACTCCGCAGTACTCTTTTACAGATCGCAGATGTCCTTTTTCTTCTAGGTGCTGTAATGCTCCTACAAGAGAAATTACTTTGACACCTCCGCCACTGAGCACAATGTGTCTCGGTGGGATCATTAGGAAAGTATAAGGAGTATATTTTTATATGGTGAAGAATAGATGCCTCCTAAGCCAGGTACAGGTTCAAGAGCAAAATCACCAAAAGGTCGTAGGCCTGCAGCAGCTGCTGCTGGGGAAGAAGAAAATAATGATAATTCACCTTCTGCTAGGCCACTTACAAAAGATGAAAAAACAAATGCAAGAACCTCTTTTGGAATATTGATGGGATGTATGAACCCACCAAGTGTATCAAGTTCATCAAGTTCATCGAGCTCGTCATCATCAAGTTCATCGAGCTCTTCTGCAGCATCACCACCAATCATTATTCGTAGAGAAAATTTTGATCATTTAGTGCGATGGAATCTAAAACAGCGATTTAGTAATTGGGATGTTTGTAAAGATTTATTCAAATCAAATGCAAATGTATACTCAAAACAAAATAGAAATGTTCAAGAAGTAATGAAATTATTATTCAATACTGGAGCTGATCCTTGCAGTGCGCTGGACTCAGGTTTATTATCTATTGAAAATGCTGTTAGGCAAGAAGTTAATGCAAACCAAAGTATTCTTAAGCTACCGATTAATTATTTAGCAAAACCTGAAGAATATGGTGATAAAAAACTGCAATTACCTCCTAGCAAAACAAAATATATGTGTGATTCAGGAAAAGGAAGAAATTCGGTAAATCCTGATATGACTGATTTAGGACCTGCTGCTAATTGGACTGATCCTTTTTCAAGAGATCGTGTTGATTTAAGAAATGGATCATATCCTCCAGTGAATACGTGTCTACATGTTGAGAATGCTGTTTGGGAACTTTTTATTAATGCTGGCATATTTACTGATGTGTATATTATTATAACAGAAGATGCTGCTTGTATTGTAGTATTTACTATTAAATATAAAGGAGTTGCTCGTTATGGTGTACATATTGATCAAGCGTACAAAGCGAGGCCATTATCTGATTTTGGAATATTAGATTATAATGATGCAAGTCATTTCTTTAATCCTGCAAGAGGTGGACTAAAGGGAAATCCAGCAAAAAATACACTATTTAATACTGAGGGATCAGCTGATACTATTGAATTAATTGCATTTACTCTTGTAAAAGAACTATTAGGTGATGCTTTTTTTTCAATTCTAGGATATGGAATTGAAAACCTAATTTTCCTAACATTAGACAATATGGCAGGAGCTTTTGCAAATATGACAGGTGTAGATAATTTACAGAAAATATGGTCTCCTAAACATTTTGAAGGCCAGGAATCATCAGAAGCTGTAGCCTACCTTCATAGCAATAATCCTATGGATGATGCAAGAAGAAATAAACTTCGAAGAGTAAAAGATATTATACATCATAATTTAAATATAAAGACAAAAATAATAGCTTGGACTAGACTTGAAAATAAATCTTTTGCAGAAAAGCGAGTAAATTCTAAAGTTCTAAATTTTTTTGGAAATGTTGTAGAGTATATTACTCGTATTAATGATTTATTACGCTATGCATATAATGTTGTTATTGATGAATCAAATGTAGGACAAGCAAAAGACTATGTTGCTGCACTTAAGGCTGCTGCTGCTGGTGCTGGTGCTGGTTCCAGTTCCAGTTCCAGTTCCAGTTCCAGTTCCAGTTCCAGTTCGAGTGCTGCTGGTGCTGGTGCTGGTGCTGGTGCTGGTGCTTTTGGTGGTGATTATACTGAAAAGCAAATATATGAAGCGTATGCAAGTAAATTTGTAGAAGCAGGAAGAATAACTACTATTCCAACACAATCATTGGAAGTCGTGTATGATTTAACAAACTTAAATACATCTGTAAAAAAATTTGATACAACCTATAATCGTTTTAAGGTAATTGATATTATTTTAGGAACTAGAGGAACTGACTTACAGCTTCGCGGATTAGGAAATCCATTTTTACTTATTCCGTTTTATATTCTACCGCTTGAACCACTACCTCCTAGCCCTCCTGTAGGTAGAGGAAAAATTGCTCATAATATAATAGGAGCAGTTCCTTTACAAGGAAAGAGAGAACGAAATGCAGTAGATACTTCTGAAGAAGAAATACGAAGCCTTGCAATAAATGAACCAGTTATAAGAGATATTCGAACTCATATTCAAAGACTAAATGCAAATGCAGATTTATCCAAAAATACCCGTAAAAGACGTAATGTTAGAGAAGCTGCAGCTGCTGCAGAGCGATCTAGAGCAGCTGCTGGTGCAGCTGCTGGTCCACCTAATAGAAGAGGATCTACTAGAAGAGGAGTTACAGCAAAGGCTGGCAATGTAGCAGCAGGCGCTGCATCTTCTTCATCCTCTTCATCTTCTTCTTCATCTTCTTCATCTTCTTCATCCGCAGCACCTGCTCCATCTATAGCTTTAAATTTTAGAAGGACTGGTGCTGTCCTAGCAGGTGATGCTGCTGCAGCAGGTGCTTCTGCAGAAGGTGCTGTCCTAGCAGGTGATGCTGCTGCTGAATATGTAATAGAAGAAGAAGAAGATGAAGGTGCTGCTGGAGAAAAAGATCCTAAGCGGACACAAAGGGGAGGAGGAGGTTTTGATCAAGAGTATGGACAGTATTATATATCAAATATTAATTATCAACAAGATGAAGATAATGCAAATCCTGTTGATCAAATTAGAAAATTAATAGATTCTGTTCCCTTAGCTGATAAAACAAAACAATATTTAAGTAAAAATACAATTACACAATATGATATTTATACTTTATTTGAACATATAGTTGATATATGTGGAATTATATCGTATAATACAAATGTTATTAGCGAATTTATTACAAAATTTAAGGTATTAGTTAAACGTAAAGATGCAGTTGAAATATATTTAAATTTGATTGCTCAATCATCTGGTCAAGTAGATGCAGCAGGTAATTTTGTTGCATTTACATTATTAGAAAAATCAGAATACACTCCAATCCAGTTTGATCCTTCTAGGATACCTGCACCATTAGGACCATTGGTCCGGTTAGCAGCTACATCAGGTGTGTTTCAACCTACAGGTGTTTCAGGCTCACCTCCAAGGGCACCACCAGGTCCTGCCAAAGGTCCTTTTCCATCTCCTTCTACTGTAGGAATTGGTAGTGTTAGTAGACCTCCTAGAAACTTGAGTGGAAGAGCACTATTTCCGATGGGTTCCCTGGCGGGTTCTCCTAATGGCTCTGGTTCAGGTTCTGGTTCTGGTTCCGAGGGTTCACAACCGACTGGATTTGGAGTACATTCTGCTCCTAAGGTTGCCTCAGCTGCTCCTAGACGTGCCTCAGCTGGTAAGGTTAATCCTGCTGCTCTTGCTGCTGCTGCTGCTGCTGCTGCTGCTGCTGCTGCTGCTGCTGCCCCAGCTGCTGCTAAACGTGCCCCAGCTGCTGCTAAACGTGCCCCAGCAGGTTATCTTTCTAATGGTTCACAACAACCAGCAGCTTCACAACCACAAGTATTTACATTATCGCAAGCAGGTTTAACAGAATTAGAAGAGGATAACGCCTAAACTAAAATCTGATCCAAAAGAGACAACGCAGAATGTTCCTTCATTGATGATCCCACAGATAAGTGGGTCTCACGTCCAATTGTCATCGCCGCCACCGTGAACGGAACTTCATCCGGTGTCGGCGCAAAATAATGGAAACTTTCAATTCCATCAAGCGTCTTATCAGACGCCAGCAACGACGAAAACACAACATCAATTCGCTCATTAAACCGATCGCGAATCCAGTACAAATCAGTTGTTGTTATTGCATAAACAAATAGCCAACTTAACATCTTGACTGCCTTTGATTTCATACAGAGCGCAGAAATGGCATTCTCGTCACTTACCGAAGTAAACGGCAAAATAATCGGAACAAAGACATTTTGCGGTAGATTCAACCCTCTATCCTTGGGATTTTGTACAATCGCAGGAATACAGTAGATAATTGTCTCTTTTCCACACGCTGATCGAAAGACAGGGTACGTCTTTTCAATCAAACTTACAGTAAAGGTTTTGCCTGGAGTTTTCGGTATATGGCCACTATGTGTCTTAATTGTCCGACTAACAGATCGCTGCTTTTTATCAGCAACTTCTCTATCTGATGGCCGGCAGAATAGCACAATCAGTGCGGCCAAATAGTACATAAAACAGCCGAATTCCTGTGTCCACGTTAATCCGCTAGTTTGGATTGCAGGATCTGGAAAGATATGACTTGGTGTTGCCGCATCTATCGTATTAATGCGCGGTAGAATACTTATTAAAGCAGTACCATCTCCAATTCCGTGATGCCCCATCATCCGAACGGCTTTTACTGCGGTATACGGTCCGATAATCTCAAGATAGCACGATGCCTTTGTCCAAGCTGTACAACCGAGTTGCATTGTAGTATCAGAAGGATCAGCAAAACGTACAGTTAATCTCGTATTATTCTGGTACTTTAGTACCGAAGGATTCTCTACTGCGCCAAAGAAAGATCGATAGGCTGCAAAACAATTATAGAATCTCGCAAGAGCTGCTGCTTCAGATTCAAATTCAATCGGCTGCCGAAATGTAATACAGCCAATGATATCGTGACTCGGCAGATTTGTCCAGAACTTGTCTAGAATCGCTTTCGGTACACCTTTTTCTATCAAATGCTGGTGATTGCCGCGAGCAACATAGAAGCACGTCTGCTCATAGACTGACTCGCCGTTTGTGATCAATGGAAAGTAAGAATCCGGTACTGAACTCTCAAATCGCTGGCCATCCGCAAATTGCGTGATGAACTTATTGACTTCTTGATGGAATCGTAGTGTAGTGTAGCCCCAGGGCGTAAAAGCAGACCAGCCTACGAAGCTGCGAAGCTTTCCAACAAACTCGGCTTCACTACAATCTACGATCTGAAGAGGCAATTTGGGTGCAAGCCGTTTTAGAGTCTGAAAAAGTTGTAGCATTGACAGATTCCATTTAGTATCGTCAGGGGCCGCACAGATTTGCTGAATCTGAAGAGTTTTCAGATCTGATGTCTGAAGTGTAGTAACCGTATCCACAATAGATCTCGCAACAACATCTACAGGAATTGTCGATAAGTACATCGTAGAGGGTAGCCGCACGTAGAGCAATCGGTTTCTTAAGATCAGAGAAACAATACCTAGATGTGCCATTGCGCCCGGTGTAGGGTGAGCATCTAACCAGCCGCACGGCGCACCGACACAGCTCAGACGCATTAGTGAAATATGGAGTCTATCCTGATAACCGGCAGCTACGAGCTCACCCAGATATTTCGTGTAGGTGTAGTCGGTTGTAAAGAGAGATTGAGGCAAGCCTTCTGGTAGCAATGTCGCCTTGCCAACAGTTGTCTTGGGGTGGACATAGCACGTTGAAATAAGAATGAGTTTGGAACAGGACCACTGAAGCGCAGCCTCACAGATATTCTTAACACCGAGCACGTTATCCGCATAGAGATTTGCATAGGTATCTAAAGTTTTTACATTTGCTGCACAGTGTACAATTAGATTTGGAGTGCCATCGGTAGACCATTGAATTCCAGCCAAGTGATCCAAATCACCTTCTTGAATCGTGACCTTTGCGAGTAAATCAGCAAATCCGTAAAAGAGCGAGTCGGAACAGATCTCAGAGTTCCAGCGATCGTGGACAGAATGGCCTTTCTTGGCTCGTAAAAGACAAATAAGTTTTACAGTCGACAAATCAAGCCGTTTTAGCAGTTCACGTAAAACAAAGCGCCCAACAAATCCAGTACATCCTGTTAATAATAGTGTGTTCATAACGAATACTTTGCTGTTAGGGATTATTTGTAAAAGTGAAATGATAACGCATCGTTAGGAATGGCTGATAAGACGCCACAATTGCCTGCGGCAAGTTTATTTGATGCGAGAACAAAAAAAGATAAGGCCCGGCTGAGCGCCTACAATCAGATTTTAGAGCAGGTTTTACATAAAGTCGCGTTCTCGGCAGGTCAACCGAGCCAGCCAACGTTTGTATATTACAATATTCCTCCGTTTGTGCTCGGTTTGCCGAATATTGACTTACAGGATTGCGTAGTCTATGTTGTGTTTCAGTTACGGAGCCAGGGCTATGATGTTCGCTACACCTATCCGAATTTGTTGTGGATTTCGTGGGCGCATCACGAACGACAGTATTTACAGGATAAGAATCCGGTTGTACAGGCGATGATTCCGAAGATGGCAGGGCCGGAGAAGCGGAAGGGTACTTCGCAGGTCACGATGAGGAGTGCTTTACAGACGACAGGGCCTGCTCTACGCGCAACAGATTATACTCCGCCGACAGCCTTTATTGAAGTGCTGGAGAGGCCGAGTCCTTATGCGAACTCGGCGCAGCGGCAGAAAAATTCGGTGACGTTTTCGGAGGCGAAACCGACATCGAATGTTTTAGATGATCTCTGGAAATTTTAGACCGCTGTTAAATAAGATTAGCTACACCATATCATACCAAAATCAACTCTTACGACACTATTTTTTAAAAGTTCTTTAATAGTATCTATATCATAAAAATCATCCGCTTTGGGTCTAAACGTAAAGGCGTCGCTGTTTTGTAAATAAAACTTTGTAAATCCGAGTGTCAATAAATAATCAAGACACTTGAATGTTATCGTATTCACTTCTGAGGCCCATTCAAAACAAAGTAAATTAACTTTTTGAGTTAATGAAGTGATACATTCATATTCTCCCCCTTCAACATCAATTTTTATAAGATCCGGAACGCCAAATTCAGAAATAAGTGTATCAAGTGTAATAGTCTTACAGATTATCGGAAAATGGGGGTGATTGTGAAATCTGGATTCAGGGCTCAAAAACCAGTCTTCATTAATTGTTGATAATGTGTCAGCGTCACCTTGATAGAATGTAATATCATTACCTCCATTATTGCACGCTGCAAAATTAATACAGACTATATTGCTATTCTTTATATTTTTTACTAATTTCTTAAATGTAATGGGTGAAGCTTCAACCGCAATAATTTTATCAGTAAACTTAATATTTGCTTTTGCCCAGAGACCTATATTAGCACCAATATCAAAAAACATCTAAGATAGATATTCTTTTATGTTTAGACCAATGCTTATTATCCAACAATAAAGACTACAACAAGTATAATAGTAATAATAATACACAGAGTAAAAAGAATAAAAATTCTTTTTTGAATAGAATCATCTCCATCAACTTCAATAAATTCAGAAGGCTGTGGAACCCCAATCATCGTAATTGGCCGACGACAGATTGGGCACATATTTCTAGCACGTATCCACTCTCTCCAGCATCTAGGGTGAACTGAAAACCGACATCCGCATTGTTTTAGAGTAAATGGATTCAGTACGTGCTCGCCTATCATATTGGGCGCTGAATCAAGACAAATAAAACATTCTCTATCTTGATTTAAATCTGATAATGAATTTGATGAACTTGACGCCTTCATTCTACTGCTATATCTACAAAAATTGACCTTTCATTATGCCTCTGTATACTTACATAGGCATAATGGAGACTCAGAATCAGACCGTTGACGCCGAGGTACACACAGAAAATGATGATATTGCGGCTATTGAAGCGCAGATTGAAAAGTCTCTAAATCTCGGCAAGGACAATGAGTTTGCGCGGGCATTTAATTTGTTTAAGGAGCTCAAGGCAAAGCGAGATATCCTTAAAGTAGATCATACTCGTAGTGAAGGATTAGAAGCAAAAAAGCAGGGATTGTCTAAACAGAAGAGAGATGCTCTTACTGCTTATCTCAAGTTATCCAGAAAGTATGAAAAGGATGCAAATGACTTTCTGTTCTGGGCTGCAAGAAACAATAAGGAGATTAGACAAACTCTAAACTTTTATAAGCCTGTAAAACGAAATGTTCTAATTCTATGTATCTGTATTCTAATGACGGGCCAGACAACGAATGAAGAAGCATTGAACTACAGTGAACTTGGAGCGTCAAAACATAATAAAGTTCTAATCAAAAAGATAAAGGATCTCCTTGAAACTTGGTATGAAACTTATATTGATACGGGTATCATTCAACCTGTGGATTCTTCTTCTGTAACAGAACGCCCTTGTCCATCGGATATCCCAACTCTAAGTTCAAATGAAGTTCCTACAAACACACTTGAAACAGTTGAAGTTACTCAAACAGAGGAATCAAACTGTGTATCGTGTAGGTCCTGCAGTGGTGATCATTGGACCTTGCTTTGTCCGAACAAGAAAAAGAACGTAGATCCAGTTTACTCATATTCCCCATTCGATAAGAAGAATCTACCATCGCTCAAGCAGGCGATGGCTGATGTTGAGGTAGCCACCGGCACTCTTTACAATGCAAAGTATATCCTTGAAAGAGTTATTAGTCAGCACGAAGAATCATTAAAGGCGGCAAAGCAGATGATCGCATCGTTAGATTGAAGGTGATCATTAGCTTGTAAAAAAAATGAAACCACTTCTATTATTTTTGCTTGTATAGTAATGAGCAGAATTCTCTTCTTTGACACGGAAACCACTGGTTTACCGAAGATGCGAACCGTCAGCGCTCTCGTTAAGCCTGACAACTGGCCCGATCTGGTATCGATCTCGTGGTCGGTGTACGAGGACAAGGAACTTGTGGAGAAGCAGACTTACATTATCAAGCCGACTGACTGGAAAATCCCTGACGAGAGCATCAAGTTTCACGGAATCACTAATGAAATGGCAAATCAGAAGGGAAGTGATTTGACGGTCGTGCTTACAATGTTTAAGAACGCACTTGAAGGATGTACTTCGATCATAGCCCATAATATGGAATTTGATCGGAATGTGGTATTTAATGGATTCAAATGGCGTCTAGATCTTGACCCGACAACCTTCTGGTCATATGGTTCTGAAGTCTGTACAATGCAAAAAGCCAAGGCGGAAATGAAGGTCCTTGGAAAGGGATTTCACCCTGGCGATCCGTATAAGTTCATAGGCCTAGATGAGCTGTACAAGGATACATTTAAGATGCCTGCTCCGCCGGCAGCTCACACAGCCGATCGTGATGTTGATGTATTACAGCGGATTTGGTTTACTCGTTGGGCTTCAAAGGTTCAGTAGGCTTGTCTTAGTGACTAACGTCTACCGACTTCGTCTTAGTGACTAACGTCTACCGACTTCGTCTTAGTAGCTACGCTTACCATCTGCGACCACAATGCGAGCTATGTCCACCGGGGCAATAGTCAACATCCTTGAACCCATCCTCTTTTTTACAGCAAAACGGGTCGTGATGGTCCTTGGCTGTTAGTAGACGTTGTCCTGTTTCAGGATCATAATAAGGACAGCAGTATTTTTTGCCGCATTGCCAGCACCAGGTACGACCACATCCCGCACCTATGACGAATTTTCCGTTTGTTTCTAGACCACAGGCAAAGACGTAGTCACAGGCGGCATCTTTCAAGCACCATCGGTTGCACCACGGACACTGCTTGGCATCGTTTGACATTTCTACTTCTACTAATAAAATCAATAACTCTTTACAACTCCGATTACACATCCAATGATCATACCGACTGACCATCCGAAGACAGCACCAGCAATAAATCCACGCCACCAACTATCATCATCATCGTAACTAAGGCGACTTAGGGCTTTAGCGTATGGGTTAAGCACATTCGGACTCATCTACTCTATATGTACGGTTGAGCGCTTTAGATAAAAACACTTAATAGTTTCTGTTCTTGCGTGTCTTCTTTGTGGATGCTTTGGAAGTACGCTTTCGAGAATAACGACCTCCGCCTTTTTTTGGAAATTCTGCTATTTTCTGAGATGCTTTAATTGTTTCTTCATCCATATATTTGTTACGTTCATCAATATTAGAGTCTGAACCAAAACCAGTACTCTTTTTAATAAAATTTTCATTAATTCCACCCTGTGTATTTAATTGTAATTTATTTTCATTAGAACCTATAAGTGTATCCCACGCTTTCTTAAAGTCTTTATAAGTCTTTACCGCATCTTGTTTCTTAGTTAAAACAGTTAAATCAACGGTATCATTTACAGATGCTTTTAGCGCAACATTATAATGCTTTAAAAAACTTGCTTTTAATGAATTAGTATCATCTTCATTTAATTTATCACTATAAAAAAGCACATTAGGTTTAATATGATTATCATTATTTTCAATAAAAGCAGTAACAGCCGCACCCACTTGATCACTTTGTTTATCCATATTTTTCTTATCTTTTTCAAAAGCAGTATATGTTGTATAAAAAGCACTTTTAGCATTTTTTATTTTTTCAGAATATGTATTAATATCAGGATTGTTTATTATCCATTGTATTGTTGCATTATACCAAGGTAACCACGCATTTATTTGTTCTAAACTTTTTCTCTGATATATAGGTTGGGCAGGAGGAGAGGCAGAAGCAGGAGAAGAGGCAGAAGCAGGAGCTACAGCAGCAGCCGCAGCAGCCGCAGCAGCAGCCGCAGCAGCCGCAGCAGCAGCCGCAGCAGCCGTAGCAGTAGTATCACCAGCATTATCTCTCTTAATACGTAAACCAAACCAATGAACTTTAGCTTTAATATTATTGAAGGCAGCCATTCCTTCAGTTGTCATAGCACTATGAGCTGCACGCCAGACTTCTTTTATAGTCTCATCTTTAATTTGGTTACCTTTTACTTTATTTACAGCATTCCATTCTTTTATAAATGCATCTCTACTTTTCCAAGCTGCATCTTTTGCTTTAACGATTGTTTCTTGTCTAGCTGACTCAACCGTTTTATCAGAAGACTTAACATTATTTGTAGTTATTACAGTGTCCATTTCATTAGATTTAGTAATCATATCAGTTTGTGCAGTTTGTAGCTTATCAGCAGCAGCAGTAGGAGTAACAGCAGGAGCATCAACATGATTAATTGCTTTTAAACTTGCTTTTTGAAGGTTCTCATCTAGATAGATCAAGGCTAGTTCAAAGCCCTGAGATTGTTTTGTAATGAATAGGTTTTCTATTTCCTTAATCATCATTTTACTAACATCAGTTCCATCAACTGTAGAGATTCCAAAAGGCACCTTGATGCCAATTTTATTTAAATATTTTTCTTTATTCTGTATGCTTTTTGACAATTCAGTTACGACAAATGAACAGCCAAATTTGTTTATTTCAACTTGATTTTTGCTTGTTTCATTAATACCGAGAGCACTACCAGCTGGTATATCTATAAAAATAAGAAATTTTCCAGAAGCACGAGCAGTAACACTAGCAATAGAGTGTAGAGACGCTTTTTTGTCAGCCTCAGTTAGATAGACCAGGATCAGCTTAACTTGGTTTGATTTGTTACTATCTTCATTTATTTTTATTCGTATATCTTCTTGTTTCATTTTAGATACATCAATATCATTAACTTTGTAGACTCCAAAAGGTGCAGTAAAACCCATTTGTGCAAGTATTTGATCAGGCAGTAGTTCTTTTGCAACGTACGTGCAGCCAAATTCATTTAATTTACTTTGAGATGTTTCTTGTTGAATTCCTAAGGTTTTATTATCTTTTAACGATATTGTATATTCCAATTGAGGTAATGTACTAGGATCTACAGCAGCAGGAGCAGCAGGAGGAGCAGGAGGAGCACTAACAGGAGTACTACTTTCCTTACGTTTTTTAAAGGTCTTTATAGAGGCTTCACTTTCTTCTTTATCCTTTATATCTTTATATACTAGGGTAAGCTTCAGCGGAGGTATTGGTATTTTATTATATGCTGTTTCTATTTTATCATTTATAGTTTCTATAGTTGCCTTACTAACATCCTCATCGTTAATTTTGTAAATTCCGAAAGGGATCTTAAGATTGATACCTTTATAATAAAGGTCTGAGTCCAATCTAGGTCTATCTACTACATATGTGCAGCCAAATTTATTAAGAATACTAGTAAATGAATCATTATATCTAGAATTAATACCGAGAGCAAATATTGGTCCTTCTGCGTTTGGTCCAAACTTGGTTTTTTCATCTACTATTATCTCAAGTTGCGGCAATGTACTGGGATCAGCAGGAGGAGCATCACCAGGAGGAGGTGGCGCACGAACACTAGTAGCACCAGGAGGAGCACCATTATCAGCAGGAGGAGCACCATTATCAGCAGGAGGAGCAGCAGGAGCCGCAGCAGTTATGCTAGTACCAAAAGCAAGTAGTGTATCTATGTTTTCTGTTGCTGCTTTAGCATCGTCGCTAGTTCTAGCCTTCACCTTCGCAGCATCAATATTAGCAATAGTAAGTTTAATTTTTGGTATATAGGTATTAGCAAGACTAGCAACCTCTATCTTAATTGATTCATCTATACCATTTTCATACAATTCTTGGATCTCAGCTAATAAGTCACATATCATAATCATAAGTGTATCAAGGTTATTTACATCATCAGCAAATAGGTTTTCTGTTACTATATCTTCTAATACTTTGAGAACTGATGGAAATAAAATAGCAATCATAAAAATATCACTTGGATTTGCTACATCTACATTGTTAACGGTTCTCACATATTTAAGAAACTCAAGATATGAACTATAAATTTTACAAAAAGGTTTAATATATATATGATTAAAAGACTTTGCTCTAATAAGATTTTTAATATAATCTATGATCCCCATATATTTTTGTATATACTTTGACTTATCATTATCAATCTTGATTTTTTGAGTAATACTATTTAAATTAGCTCCAGATACATTTGCACTGGAATTGGCGTCGGCCATACTATCTAAATATTAGTATCAAATTAAAAATTGACCGCCTTTTCCACTGTAAACTACCTACACTGGAATGAACACTCTCTCAGAAGGGGTTACCCTATCCGAGGGCTACACCCTGTCTGAGGGAGTCACCCTTTCCGAGGGAGCTACCGCAAAGATTATGGTGGACCCGAGTGATCCCAACTACGTCTACAAGATCTACAAGAAGAAGCAGACTCAGAAGAATGATCCACAAGTCGAAATCGAGATTCATTACGAGATTACTGAGCACCTGACAGCAGAAATGTCTGATCTCGGAGTCGCAGTTCCCAGTTTTATCGTCGATAGCCAGGGCCGATACCGAATGCGGCGAATTGATACTTCAAAGCCGCTATGGGAAGAAAACATCTGGGCGTCACTGTCAGCAAATCTTCAGAAGGAGTACCTTTGGCGGGCACGAATCTTTCTGAAGTCACTCGCAGCTTACGGAATCTTTCTGAAGGACGTTGAAGCCTATATTCAGACACATACGGATACAATTATGTTTATTGACTTCGGCCAGGCGTACCGGGGAGCACCTACAACTACATTTCATCTGGAGTCTGCAGCAGTTCTTCCGTATTCGGTAACGAAGGACTGGGCTTGAAATGTAATAACTCAAATAACTTCTTGGCTTTTGCTTGGCCAACTTTTGTCTTACCATTCGGTATCGACGCTATTTTTTCAACGGACGCCGCCATTACATCCTCTAACGAGCCTCCACAGCCTTCCAGAATGACTTTTGCGGTCGCCGGTGAAATACCTTTGCAGCTACTCAGAACAGTTGCAGCAAAGATCACTGGGTCATCTCTTTGCTCGCCTTTCGTATGAGTATGTTTAATTGTTGAGATATAGTCTGTCTTTTTGCCGTCACGGAATTCCTCATAGTCTGTTAACCACATTGTTGCGAGGACCTGTAGAAGTTCGGCAGTTTCTTCCTTGTTGCGTGTCTGAAGAAAAGGTATTCGGTGTACAAACGGCAGTCGTAAAATCCACTTCCAGAGAACAGACTTTGGGAAACTTTGGCCTTGTGCTAAATTCCCTTCAATGATATAGGCAATATGTGCCTTGTGCTCCTCGGCAAATGCTTGGAGTCTTGTCCGCTGCTCTCTATAACGGCCATCCTTCATAGATGCTTCTAGATCAAAGATACTCTTGCGCTCAATGATGATGGCACCAGGTGCCACGAGGTCGCCACTGATTCCAATCCAGAAGTCGCCGACAGGTAGAGTCTGTACTTGCCACGTAGGTAACAGAGCGGGAAATTCACGTTCTCTGTTATCGACGATATTCGTGTAACTATTCATTTTCGTAATTAGGTTTACTGTCTTCTTCTTAGACCCAGTTTACGCACGAACTATTACAAGCATCTTGTCATTATTCCAACCGGGTGAAAAGCGGTCTGCGTGCTCGCAGATAATGAAGGTACGAAAGGAGATTAGTGACTTCATTTCCTCGAGGGCATCCAGAAATGGCTGCTCAGATCGGTCACGAAAGATGTCCTCAATGATTAATAAACCTCCCTGCTTGAGCTTGCTTAGAGCAGTGCGAATCATTAGGCACTGATCTGCTGAATTATGTGACGCATCGTCTACAATGACATCAAAGAGTTCACCGTCCTGAATGTGCTTTTGGAGACACGCTTCCAGCGTATCAGGCTTGCTGGCATCGCAGTAATCTAGGAAAACACCGGGTAGATTGAGCGTCTTGATATGCTCCAGATTCGGCTGGTCCCAGTCAAATCCGAAGAGTCGGGCTCTCGTAAAGAAAAAGCGCCAGGCGATGAGTGATGCGCCACGAAAGACACCAAATTCGGCGAACTTGATGGGCTTATTGCGTAGCGGCTCTAGAAAGAGAGAGTAGGGAGCGGTATAGGGGTGACGGTGGCCGCCGATACAGTAGGGCGATTTATCGGTTCCCCATTTTGCACAAAGATCGCAGAGATCAGATCGGCAGTTTGTGCTGTCGATTACGATCGTATTCATCTGCTGTTCTTTTTGAGTGTGGTTTAGGTCTATCTGC
>Ga0209088_10000826_pt1 | contig 21022 bp, 30 predicted proteins | sample S_140625_EF_Meta_FD_187324 | JGI IMG/M metagenome (GOLD analysis project Ga0209088, IMG submission 187324) | Freshwater microbial communities from Lake Simoncouche, Canada to study carbon cycling - S_140625_EF_MetaG (SPAdes) (version 2) | ecosystem: Environmental > Aquatic > Freshwater > Lake ... | reverse complement strand
CTTAGCTCGCTCCGTAACCTCACTCAGGTACTTGCGAGTCGCGGCTAGTTTACGCTCTAACCTACGGCATAGCATACCGAGGTCGCCTACGTTGTGAGCGGTTGAGTCGGATATTGGGGTGTCACTCACGGCTTCCTCACTTCCTCTAATATGTTCAACATACCAATTGCGACCATACCGTTTGAACCATCGCGAAAGAACCTGCTGCTTGCTCTGCTGATGATGTCCTCCAACCGTTTGATGCGCTCGCCCCTGTCCTCGTACAACGCAACGTCAGCGACTAACACTGCGTACTGGTTCTTCGCGTCTATTAGATACTCCTCCAGCCGCTTGATGCGCTCTTGTAACTGCAGATTCTCCTCCTCCAACAATTGCTGCTGCTTAATGATTGCGTTTGCCGCGTTGAGTTCGCGTTCCAATGTGCGAGCGAACTCCGACGGAACTGCGGCATTACGCAGGCAATCGCCAGCTAGTATTTCAAATCGAGTGCATGGTTTACCGTTGATCTGTTCGTCTGTTCTAGGTGTACTGTTCATTTACATTCCTTCCATTTATCAATCGTGCGGAGGAATGCCTCTGCGCGTTGGGATGCGGTGGACTCCCAAATGAAATTGTAGTCCTGGGAACAGATTAACGTAAGCTCGGCGTCATACTTTGACCGCATTCCACCCTTCAACATCTTCTCCGCCTCGTGCATGGCGTTGAGGTCGGCGAGGTAGTCTGGAACCTCAGATTGACCATATTTGCCATCTATGATTTGCGTGTCGGTCCACCCACACGCTACCGCAATACGCTGTGCTGCTGGTGTCATTTCGCATCCTTCACTTGTTGCATCTGCACAAAGTCCAGTCGGTTGTCTTGATCTATTGCAATGCCCCAGCCGTTGCGACGGCATGACAGTTCGATTGCGGTTAGGACTTCGTTCATAACTTTGTCGGGCAGATAGATAGAAAGAAGCCCTTTGAATGTGATTCGATACTGCTCTTTGTCTTCTTTTTTGCTCATTTGACTCCCTCCGCAATCAAGGCGTGCTCTAATATCAACAGAGCATCCGCGGTCTTTAGTGTAATGGCCTGGCGAGGATGGCGCTGCTGGGCTATCTGTTTGAGGTGAGCCTTCCACCTGGTGCCGTGCGTAGCCTTAGTGCCGGCCTGGATCGTCTTCTGCCACCTTTGCGGTGCTACCTCGATCACCCGGGTCTTGGTGCTGGCTATCAGGCCATGGAGAAAGCCTACGTTCCTGCCGAAGTTGAACATGGCCGAGCCCGGTGCGCCCTTCCCGCCCACATAGCCGCCCACCTTCTCGATGTAGACCACGTCAGTGATGCCCAATCGATCCAGGATGAGCGTAGAGACATCCTGATCGGTAGTCGGCATGGAATCTAGGATGATGCCTCCATGACCGTGGTAGGCGATACCGCCAGACATCCCTGGGTCGATGGCGAGGATTCTCTTCACTTGGAGGCCTTCTTTAACCAGGCAGCAATGGCCTTGTCGGCTACCGCCTGCATTTTTAGGCCGGCCTCGATGCAGTAGGCTCGAAGGGTTTTGTGTGTGGTTGGTGTCACGTTGATGGTTTTTGGTTTCATTACAGATGCTTGCGGACTTTGTTCCAATAGGCCTCGGTGGCCTGCTTCTTGTGGTGTCCCTGGGGACCGCCGTTCCATATCCGGGCTTGGTCCTCGGTGCTCTTGCCCTTGCCGTAGTGCCGGAGGTAAGCCTCGCACACCGCCCTGGCCTGTACCCGGTTGGTCATGGCCTCCCAGCGGTAGTGCGACCCGGTGAATCGGTTCACATCCTGCACCACACCGCGGTGGATCTGTAATGGCCCAAGGGCGCGTTTGTTATCGCCGATGGCAAGATCGTTGCCCGAGGACTCTACGATGATCAGGGCCGAGATGAGGTTGGAGAGAGTGGTCATAGTTTGGAGTGTGCGCGTTAACCAGTCGCGCCCCTGGGGGTGGTATTGGCCCCACCCGGGGCTAAGGTCTTGCTTAGGCTGTCTGTCGGGTTTCAGCGATCACATCGAGCCAGAATGAGATCTCAGTGCTGACACAAGATAGATCCTTGGACAGCTTACGAGCGTCTCGCTTGTCGTTTCCGGTGATCCACAAGCGGATCAGCTTTCGGACTTCGGGAGTGGTCTTGGATTCGGTGTTGTTCGCGTTGCTCATGTTTTGCTTTGGTTTGCTGTTTTTGTTGCCTTCGACGTGATCAAGATGGGTGATGCCCAGCCTTCCGTCTACAGAGAAAACCTTTATTCTGTAGATTTAAGAGAAAACCCAATGTTTGCAGGGGTCGAAAACTATCGGAGATCGACGTACCGGATGCGGTCGAAGTACTGGGTCGAGGTGGTCGGGTCGTAGTAACCGGCTCCCTTGTTGGTCTCGCCCAGGCTGTAGTTCCGTTTCTGGATGTAGCCTGTGGCCGCGACTGGAGGGCTGGCGTAGGGCTGGCCGTTCTCGGCGTCGAAGTTGTAGGAGATGAAGCCCTGAGTGGCGCTGTACGAAGCCAGATTTGCCGCGTTCACGAACCAGTAGTCGTTTCCGCCTGAATCCTGGTCGGTGTAGCAGATAATCCCGTTGGCAATCAGGAGGTCGTAATTGTGCTCGGTGAGGTAGAAGCTGGGACCACCGAACTCGACTCCTGATGAAGCCAATACATCTCCTAGAACTCGGATGGATCCTGTGGCGTCGAACAATGGGCACACAATCTGTCCATTGCATAGAGGCACCGTCCTAGTCCATGCGCTGACCGACCACTCCAGAAGATCCCACAGCCAGGCAGACTTCGGGATCTTGTGGAAGAATGGGCCGCCGCCAGGACAGTATGGGTTTTCGATGGGGCTGTACGGTAAGTCAAAGCCGATTTGCTCGACGCCACCTGTCCAGCAGATGTGCGTCATGTTATCGCGGTAAGGCGGCGAGTAGGTCGACGATTTAAAAGGCACCGTGGATGCAAACAAGGCCCCGCGGCCGTCCTTGAAAACATCGTCTTTGCCTGCTTCCACCAGGTCAACGAAAGAGCTGTTTGGGCCGGTTGGTATGTAGGCGTATTGCTCGGTCTTGTTGGGCCTTCCTGGGATCCGCACGGAGGCATCCGATCCGTTTGGCCCTCCCCACTTGTTGTTCCAGAAGTCAGCGCCCCAAGGCCTGTCGTCGGTTCCTGACGTCAGATCAATGTCGTAGGCCCTGACCTGCTCGAAGTCGTATACTGAGCTGGAGAAGCCCCAAGGCCCTCCCGGTGGGATAAAGGCCGTGTTGACTGCCTGCACCGCGGCTCCTGGCACCGGGTTGCGTGCCGGCAGGATGTTTGACCATTGGAGGCTGGTCGATGCTCCTGGGACATGGAGATAGAATATGTGCGTGCCGGACGTGTACATCCAGTTCTGCCAGGCACCCACTCCGAATTGAGCTGCACGGTCGGCGACGTAGAGAGTCTCGTTTGTGGCGTTGGTCTCCAGGTTGTTCAGCAGGCTTCCGCCAGTTCCTGTCGCAGTTGCCGCTCGGCACATTAGCCCCATCGGCGTCATGCTGATGATTGAGACTTTTTCCTCCGTGATATCGTCGACGTCGGTGTAGGTGTTCAGGAATCCCACCTCGACGCCGATCTTGCGTCTAAGAGTACGCATCGAGTCGAGGATGGTGGGCTCATTCCCAGCGTTCCAGGTGTAGGTGCCTGGCCCAAGCGCCGGATCCATTCCCATGCTGTACTGGGCGGGATAGATGGTCGAGATAGTGACCGGGCTAGAACCGATTTCCCAATATGGGTCGGCGGTAGTCGTGAAGATGTTGGCGTCGATTGGGTAGATTCGGATCAGGCCGCTGGTGCTCGAAAGCGCGATTGCTGTGGCGGTCTCGGTGACAGTGATGCCTATGCTTCGGAGGTTTCCGACGAGGTTGTTTGCTCCTGCAAAGATCTTGATGATGTCTTTGGTCACATCACCCGCGGCGTTGCTGTAGGTTACCCGGGCACGCCCCCAGGTGAACACGGCGTCACCGATGGTGGTGTTTGCATCGGATGGGTCGGCATAGACTCCGGTGTAAATTTGCCGCGGATCGTAGGGAAGGAATGGGTCATGCACCGCCCCCATAACCCGGCGCCACTCGAACAGGATAAACGGGTTGGCGACGTTGTTGGCCTGGGCGGATCTTTCCAGCGTCAGGAACTCCGACTGGGTGACAGTGTCCGACCATTCGGGAGGCCCTTCTGCCAGGAACGGGATGTCCCCGCTGAAGTACGGGAAGAAGTATCGACAGACTGCACCTCCTGGAAACCGGGTTGCCCAGGTGCCATCAGGCCGGCGCCGGAAGGCTCGACAGGATCCGCGGTCGACCAGGTGCCTCTCGGAACTCCCGTCGGGATTCTGAAGAAATACGGTGACGCCTGTGGATCCGCACGCATGGACCCGCCAGCAGTCGTAACGCTGGAACGTGTTGAGGATCTTGAACTCAGAGATTCCTTCCAAGGCTATCTCGGCAACAGCCATCCGATGCTTGTGGATTCGACCAGGAGGCAGTGTTGGGTCGATAGCAGCGCCGAGACTGCCTCGGACATAGGAAGTCAGGCCAGATGCCGCTGGAGCGTCCCACCCGAGGTGGATGTCGTATTTGATGCCACCGATCTCCCTAGTCAACAGCTCGAAGCTGTAGTGAATGGAAGCGATGTCGCAGGTGAAGGTGTCACCACTAGCCACCCAGTGATCGACGTAGACCTGGCCGCCGGCCACGTCTTGGTGTTTCACCTCAAGCGTCGACAGCTTGTCTTTTACGATGCTTTGTTGATGGTTGTCTCTCCAGTTGTATCCGATGCCTGGAATGTACGGCAGCGGCGACTCGCCACCGTCGCGAAGGCGCTTACAGGAATCAGGATCGTTCCTAAAGACGTACCAGACACCGAAAGGATATTGCCCCTGCCACACTCCGTCCGCTGAGTTAGCGAACAACGGACTCATGCCGTTAAGCGCCAGATAGCACTTCCGGTCGAAGCGCGAATAGAGATCGTTCAGGTTTGCGGCCGTGAACATCTTGTCCTTCCGATCTGTGGCGAAAGCCATGTCAGTAGAACCAGGATTCCTCGGACGTCTGCACCGTGCTCGACATCACCGGGGTCTTTAGGGTCGTGCCGTTGGCGTTCTGCTCGACCCGTTGGCCAGGCCCGGCGATGAGCTGGGACCGTCGCACGGCCTCGATCAATTGGTTGATGGCCCGGGCATGGTCTGCCTTAAAGCCACTCTCGGCCAGTTTGGAGGGCAGTTGAATGGCCATGGTTGTTTAGAGTTCGCAGAACTGGGCGAAGATCTTGACCGAGCTATTCAATGCTCTGACGTACATGGTCGCTGCCACATAGGGAACTAAAATAAACTGACCAGCCGGGATCTGGAATGAGTAGGGCGATGCAGGCCCGATCTCGACACTGTTGACGAGGTCTAGGTTGACCACCAGGAGGCGATAGGGCGTCCCGAGGTCAGCGGTCAGGTCCAGCACCTCGTCGCTCGTACCGACCACCTGGGTCTGCTGCCCCATGTCTGTTCCGGTCATGTTGGCTATCGCACTGTAAGACAGTGAGTTGATCACAGCGCCGCCCTTGCTGGCGTACAGCCGGGCTGACATCTCGACTTCGTTGGCCATAGGGTTGGTGTGTTAAATCTCGCAGAAGGTGGCCTGAATGGTCACCGCGGAGGTGTTGGCAATCAGGTAGAGGTTCACGTTGATGTACGGTATCAGCATGGTCTCGCCAGCAGGAAGGCGCATCGTGCCAGCACCTGCGACGAAGCCAGAGGTGAATGACAGCTCAACGTAGTTGGTCGAGTCTAGGTTTGAGATCAGCACCTTGTAAGGACTAGTCACGTCGACGGGAACGTCCAGGGTCTCTGAAGATGCGGTGCCGATGGCTTGAGTCTGGCTGCCCATGTCGGTGCCGACCATCGTGGCGCTCTTGGTGTAGGTTACGCTCGGGAGGTAAGCGCCGTTTTTAGAGGCGTACAACCGGGCCGTCATTTGGATTTCGTCTGCCATAGTGTTAGTGTTTGTTAAAGGTTACTCAGAAGAACGGATAGATTAGCGTGTCGTAAGGTGCGAAAGTCCATGCGATGACCTGCTCAACTTGATTGGTTTTATTGATCAGGCTGGTCGAGAAGTTTGTCTGCTTCCAACCCCATACGGTGCCGAAGGGTGCTAATACTGCTCCGGTGGCTGTATCTTTGGGAATTTTGGGAAGCATTTGCTGCACAGATAATGGCAGATTCCAATTCTGAGCAAACGATTCTACCGTGTAGACAGGCGGGATTCCGTTAGGAACTTGAGGCAGGCCTAGGTTGCCACTAAAGGTCGCTATCCTAGTCAGGCTGACTCGAGCAATTGGAAACGTGTCTTGGCCGCGGTAGAGCATTTGCCAGACTTTGTTCGCCATTGGGAAGGTGGTTGGGTTTCCGAGGGTAGTCTCTCTCTGAGATAGAACCTCACCGTTTTTAGCTGCTGTCTCAATGACAAACTTGTAAAGGTTTGGATTCCCAAAAGACATAGCTTCTTTATCAACTGCCGGCAAAGCAAACACCGAAACATCGAGGTAATCGGTGCGGAACTCGTAGCGGATGTCTGCTATTTCTCCAGGCAGAGGGGCCGCCTGATCTTGGATTTTTGTACCAGGGTCAAAGGAGTTTCCGCCTATGGTGACGGTAGCCTCGGAATATGGGCCATCCTCGCGGATGCTGTACTTAGCGCCCAAAGCCACCCATTGGGCTGAGGCGATGCGGAGTGTGTTCTTGTCGCCGCGGAATGTTAGTTGAACCACCCGGCCGTTGCCGTTGTTGTCGTAAGCCCGGCTAACCTCGATGTAATCGTAGGATGCCGGCGATGGAATGGGTGTTCCTTGAAGCGTTGCCATTTTATTCGACAGCCTGAGCTGTTCTTCCGGTGTTTACTCGCACTGCACGGGTCTCGTTGGTCTGAATCTTAATCTGACCCATCAGAGTGTTTACCCAACCAGGAGGGGCTGGAGTTGAGAACATTGAGGTCTCGCGTTTAACCTTACTGTCTATTGTGCCAATAGTTCCGCTCGGTATTGATAATGAATCTAAACTTTTACTAACACCCTGAGATGAATCAATCGATCCTCCAAGGCCGATTCTATATGGCTCTATCTCTTCTCTAAACTTTCTAAAAACACCACTAAACATATTGTTATATACGATTAGCTCTTTAGCAGCCTGCTCAACTCGATTTCCAAAGTAATTGAGATAAGGCACTGAAGCAACAGTAACTTGCCGCTGTATCTCATCCATACGATCAGCTAATTTTCCAACCTGATCAATTTGTTCTTTAGAAATTACGTCGATTGGCCCCATTTCTTTTATCTTAGCCATTGCTCCTGCTGCCTTGAAGGCCTTCTCGCCGAGGATGGCGATCATGGCCGCCTGGGTCTGGGCACTGCTTCCTGCATCCTTGTGCGCTTGGCCCATCCTCGAGATCAGGTCGATGTTTGACAGGCTCTTGTCGTTTAGTTCAGCAACTGAAAAGCCCAGTGTCTTAAAGTATTCGCGGGCTTTTCCTCCCTCCTCAATAGCCTTGAGGCGCTCCTGGCTGACCGCTGTGATCGACTTGGCCATGGCCTCGAAGGAAACACCCGTCTGGCCTGCCAGCACCTGGAGGCGCTGCACATCGTCGGTGCTGATGTTTAGCTGCTCGGAAAGATCACCGATGGCGTCGACTGTCTCAATGACCTTCTTAGCAAAGGCTCCAATGGCAGCAACAGATAGGGCGGCACCGAGCTGAGATCCTACCGATGCCCGGAACTTATCGGTCGTGCTCGAAGCCTTTTTTAGTCCGCTTTCGTAGGCCGAGCCGTCAAGGCCGAGCTTTGCGATGAGTGAGAAAATGGCCATGTTAGTTCCTTACTGTCTCCCGTTGTTGACCGAGGCGCCAGAGGGCATCGTTCTTATCATTCCACAGCTCGACCTGGCCATGAAGCTCGGCGTTGGTCAGGAAGAATCTTTCGGCATCTGTCACCGGCATATTTAGAACCGTGTCCTCGGTGAATCCAATGTCGATCAGGCCGACTACCAGCCTTTCGGGCCAGGGCATAGCGGCTGACCCAGATCCTGAACCGGGTTGCCTAAGCACCTCGGGACAGTCTGATTTGTCTCCAATCCACTCCTGTAGGATGCGGCATTCCTTCACTATGTCGGACTTGCTGACCTTCTGGCGCATCAGTCTGAGGGGCACCCACCGGAACACCGAGGCCATGGTCTTGACCGATTCCTCGGCGGATTGGCTGCACACGATAACAGCCTCGACCAAATCTTTAGCGGTGGCCTGGCCTCCAATAACGAATGGCGATCCCAGGCGGTGCAACAGAATGGCATGGCCGACAGTAAAGGGCACCATGCGGAGCCCGATCACCATCGGACAGGGCTTGGCTGTTGCTCTTAGGATGGCGGCCAGGCTGCTCACACGTTCAGGGCGACAGCGGCAGCGGTGGTCAGGTTCTTGAATTTCTTCACAGTGATCGAGACCATAGCCTTGCCGCTCTGAGTCATTTTAACCGAGCCACCGCCGGCATAGATGAACCGTCCCGTGTTTAGGATGTCGGCTGTGCCCATCATCTTAATCACTGGAGCGCCGGTAATTCCCACGGTTCCGTTGACCGGAGCCAGTGAACAGAAGGCCAGGGCGGCGGCTGCATTGGCTCCAGATGGGATCAGATTGAGGTTAAGCGTCACCCGCTCGTTGTAGCCAATGTGTCCGACCGTCTCGCCGGCGCTGTTTCGAACCTCCTCGGTGTCGGCTTCGTGAGTAAGGTCATAACTCTCAATCGAAGCCAGGGCGGTGAAAACTGCGGTTGTGTTGTCTGTGTCGAACATGGTCACCGAAGCCGGTGAACCAAACTGGTATGCGAGTCCTTGTGAATTAGCCATTCGTGTGGGTGGTTAGATGGTTGCTGAACAGTAGAGGGTGAATGTCCTGGTGAACGTCCTGGACCGATTAGAGATTGATGAGCCACCAAAGTCCAGAGGGGCGGCGAATTGCGCCGTAAACGGGCCGCTGGCGTCGTTTGATGGCGCGTTGAGAGCAGAGGCCCCGGTGTCGTCGAACAGCGGCAGGATCAGGTTGTCGAGCACCTGGACGGTGGTCAGCACAGCAGCCTCGTCGGTGTCGTCGGCCGAGAGTTGAAGCTCGACAGCGATCTCGACTTCGCAGGTTAAGTCGGTGCGCTGCATTGGCCTGGCCGAGTTGGTCGAGACCACCAGGCGCGGGAAGTTTGGCATGACGTCCTGGTCGTCGGGATCGTCGTAGAGACCGCGGCTGTAGGACGTCAGGCAGGTCGGTGTGCCGGCGCCGGAGGCCGACCAGTCGGCGGCCGCCAGGTAGTCAGCGACTGCAAGTTCAGCTCTTAGGGCGGCGGCGTTCATTTGATTGTGATCCCGTTGTCTTCGAGAACCTTGCCGTTAGCCAGGAGGGCCTCGGTCATGTGGTTGATCATCTCCGTCGTCTCGTCGTCCATGGCCTTCTGCATTGCTTCGTTGTAGATTTGCGCCACTCGGTTGTACTGGTTGTCTGCCACACCTGTACGCATCGAAACGAAAGCGGTGGGATTAAATCCAGGAACCGCCTGGAATCCATGAGCAACGGTGCCTTTGTGGATGCCTACATTCTCTTGAGGAAGACCATATTCATTGGCCATTGCAACTAAAGCGCTGTTTGTTTTCTTTGGCGCTCTGTAGCTGGCAGGTTTAGAAAGCGGTTTCCATTTAGGACTTTGAAATTGAGTGAATCCTCGGTTGTAAATTCTGATAGATTTTACCACTGCGGACCTGAGGTATCCAACCGATGCGATGGATCTCTTCATCAGCGCCGAGGCGGCTGCTTTCATTGCTTTTCCGTAAAGACCGTGACCTCCGTTTAGGTTTACTGTTGGGTTTTTAGCGGCTTTTGCTTGAACGATAAGGTGGACTCTCCTGAGAATCCTTGAGGTTCCGATGCGCTTGCCAGTCTTCTTAGATTTTCTGTTTAGGTTTCCGGCAGGTGCCCCTAAATAGTCAGCGATCCTCCGGCGCTCCTGGCCTGGGCTCTTGGGCGGCACCAAAACGAACAGCCGGACCATCAGGTAGAAGAATCTGCTGTTGATCGCCTTGTGAAGATCGCGGCTCGTCGTCATCAGATACTGCTTCATGGCAAGGTCGAACTTGCCGCTGTCGACCGTCATGTTGACTCCGAATTTCACTTGGTCTTTGCCCCCAGCTCGAGGTTGTAGTAGGCGCCGGAGGCATCCACACGGCAGGACAGGATGCGGAGGGTGCGGCCTTGATAGACCAGCGTCCTGCCGACCACAGGCTTCGGCTTGCAGAAGGTCAGGGCGATGCGGTCGGTGTTCTCTAGGAAGATAAATCCAGTGTCCTCACGTTGCAGCCTGGAGAATGTGGTCCCCTGGTCGAGCGTGTAGAGCGTCGAGTCCATCGAGACCAGTGTCGAATCGCAGGTCTTCCAGTCGGAGAACATGACCAGGATCCTCGAGGTCACGTTGTCCTGGAACCCACCGGAGATGGGCACGTTGGCATCGTTGACGGCAGCCGGGATGCACCGGATCGACGTCCCTTCCCAGATGAACATCGGCGCCCCCAGCATTTGCTGGAGCACCGCCATGCCCTGCTGGAGACTGGATCCGATGGTGGTCATCAGGCGGTAAAGTAAGTGCCAGAGACTATCAGCCGACTGGTGGCCTGGAGATGGTCGGCCAGGCTAGTGGCTGCTCCGGTCTCGAAGTGCGACAGCTCGAGGTAGCTGGTGCCGGCGATTAGGCGAGCGATGATGGCGGTCTTGGCCTGGTTGGTTCCGTTGGTCAGCCACACCGCGGCGGCGGCCTCGTAGGTGACGGGGTCGGGCAGCGACAGCCGGAGGTTGCCCGTGGCGGATCCGCTCACCGAGTTGACGGTGACGTCCGCGGTAAATGTGGTCACACATCCGATGGTGGTGTGCCGCGCGGTGTTGGTGGTGATGGCGAAGGTGCGGCCACCGCCGGAGTCGATGAGGGTCGGCACCCAGGTCGTCGGTGTGACCAACGGCAGGGCGGCATATAGCTCGTCGAAGTTGTCGTTTATCTTCTCGCCGGCGCCGCGGAGGGTGTCCCCGGTGTTGTCGTTGCTGATGGTGCCGATGTTGATCGTTTGCTGGGCCATAGTTTTATTCCTTAGGGAGAGCGTACCAACCTTCTGCGAGCGTTATACGGTTCATGGAGAGAACAGGAACACCGTCTGCACCTTTGACCCAGACTCGCGCCTTAACACTCTCAGCCAGGCGCACAGGCTCTCCGTGGGGCACATAGACCACACGGGTGGCGCAGCCACAGCTAGATGCCAGACTTATCAATGCGATCCAGCAGCTTTTGTTTAAGCTCGGGGTCTGGTTTGGCATCTTCGGCTGTTGGTTGAGTTTTAGCCAGGCCGGTCAGCCATTTGAGAATAGCTGTCACGATCTGCTCGATGACGTTCATTCCGGCTTCTTGTCAGCGTCCTTAGCCATGATCAGGCCGAGGCCGGCAGTAACCGCTGCGATGGTCGAAGCGATGTCGATATTGGTGCTGACGTCACCGTCGAAGGCAGCCCGAAGGGCACCACCAACAGCGACGAGAATGGCACCAACACCAGCGAGAGTTGTTTTCGTGTTTTTCATTTAGAGCGGAATAATCGATATGCGCCGTAGATGGCACAAACTAAGCCAATCAGCGCGGTGATAAGCCTTACCCAGTCGGTCAGTATCGGAATAAACGAAACAGCGGTGGCACCTGCCGCTGCTGCTAGGCTGAGTCCAGGGCTGGTGCTGCTGTTCGTTGGTTCCATTACTCAGTAGGCTGTACGGCTTCAACCACCGGATTCGCCAGCTTGTAAGCTGCCACAACCGCCGGAGTCCACAGCGCATTGGCGATATTCACAACCTCAACCGGCTGACCAGTAAGGTCGTCACCGGGATTCATCGTATATTGCGAGGTAATCTCAGAACCCACAATCGAACCGCTGTTGTCGTAATCGATTCCGGTCGTCACGAACAGCGAGTTGTTCTGATTGCACTGCACTGCGACAATATCAACTGGTACGATCATTGGATGGTGGTGCTAGGGGTTTGGCTTGCAACGTAGGCTGCGACAGCGGCAGGAGTCCAGACGGCGTTGGCAATCGCTACAACCTGCTCGGGCTGACCAGTAAGGTCTGAGCCGGGATGCAAGCAATAGCGGCGGAATGCGGAGGCTTTGACAACCTCGCCATCGACGATCTGGTCCGCTAGTCGAACCTGAAGGACGGTTGAAGGAAGAACCTCGCAGAGCGAGAATGTAGTGCGTTCGGTGAGTGGCATATTATTTCTATTAAGCGGCCATGTAAGTAACAGTTCCTTGAACCCTAGTTCCATTTCCGTAAATTGCAGGATTTACGTTTGCTGTTCCACCAAGTGTATTCATTGAGGTTGAATTAATCGTCGAGGTGTTTGCTGACCCATTAAAAGTAATCGAATACACATTTACTGCTAATGATTCAACATATCCAGCCGCTCCATTACATTGTTCAAATTTTGGAGAAGTTGAACTTCCAACAACAAATGGCAGACCTGAAATAGTAGTTGTACTGCCAGTGCCAAGCAATAGTATTTTCATATCAAAACTAACTGTTACTAAACGGCCAACTTTTATGTAACTTGCACTTTGAGCAGTATAGGTGGAAGTCCCTCCAACAGTAGGAACCCACGTCCCCTCCTCGTAATCGTCGAGCGTGTTCGCATCGGACGAAGCGACTTGAGTGGCTGGGAATGTGATGCCGCTCTTGAGTTGCAAACAACCGCCAGTACCGGCAGGCGTAACCCCCACTCCAACATTACCTGAACTATCGAGCGTAACTTGAGCGGATGTTGCTCCATTTGCTCCTAGCTGAAGGGCTTGCAGCGAACGGTTGTAAGTGACATTTCCGCTATTGGTTCCAGCGCACTCAAGATATAACCGCGCATTTGAAGCACCGGCACTTGTCGCTCGGACAGCAATCGTCGGAAGCGTTGCGCCTAATACGTCTATGTTGTATGAAGGACTAACCCCCAAGCCCAACCCCGTAGAGTTGAGGGTCATTCGAGTGCCGCCTGCGCCGTCGAACCAAGAGAATACGCCAAGCGGGGCAATGCGGTATTGAGCGAGACTGTTCGCGGCAAACTCAAGCGTGTTGGTCGTCGCCAACCACAGACCGTTCGTAGGAATCGTTCCACCAGTAACAATCAAACGAGCAGCCGTCAGATCTCCGGTGATGGTAAAGTTTCCGGTCGCAGTTGGTGAAGACGACAGAAGCTGGTTGAGACCAACTCTCTTAGTGGTCCCCGTCGTCGCCATCCCTGTTGGCAAAACATCCGACACATCCACGATCACGAGTTGATCGTTTGCGGGATCAGTTCCTGTTCCAATACTACCGAGGGCCGTAATTTTAGAGTCTGCCATAATTTGAAAAGCGTTAGTCTGTTATCAGTGAGAAAACTATTTTGAAAAGACCATCCTCTTGTAGCACAAGAGTCTCGTCCTCTTGTAGCATATTCCTAGCTACAAAAGTATGGTTGTAGACAGCCGAATCACCTTCAGCGGCTAGATCCAATGACAGGTCCAATGTCATTAGGCGCGTGCTAGATAGGCGATGGCTCGTCCAGAAGCGAGTTGGAAGCTGGTGATACGTCCACGGATAATGAATCCGGCAGGGAACGTATGAGCGGTCCAAGTGCCAGAAAAGCCGAGACCGGCAATGCTGGTCAGCGTACCAGTTTCAGAAAACTGCACGGCAGTGTAGCCAGCGGAATTAAGCGCGGTCCCGCTGATAGGAACTGCTCCTTGAAAGCCCATTGAATCCTGCGTCGCGATATCGGTTTGAACTCCGGCCATAAAATTGTGTTTTGGTTAAAGGGAGGGTTACCAGCGTATCCAGTAACCCTCCCAGTTTTGGTTGTTTAACCCTTACGAATCTTCGGTGCCAGACTGCCCTGTATCCACAGGATCAGCTTTGAGCCCTCTGCAATCTTGGCAGTGTTAAAGTCAGTGCGCTGGGCGGCTGCATCGACTTCGGGACCGGCGACAATCTTTGATTTGCCTGCCTTGTCCACTGCAATGGTCGTGGCGATTCTCATGACTTGGCCGATTAGGCGGTGGTCAGGATCTCGGCCTGGGTCGTGTCCGCGGCCGCGGCGCCGAACATGATGTCGTAGGACGCCATGTGGCTGCGGCTCGCGCGGCTGTACCAGACGGAGAGCAGGCAGCTCAGGCCGTTGGCGGTGTTCACGGCGCGTTGCTCGAGGAACTCGCCGGCGATCATGCCGACCGGCAGGCCGGAGGCGATGGCAATGGCATCAGGGCCGCAGACGAAGCCGACCGTGTTAGTCTCGGCCGAGGTCCAACGGTTGTTCTCAGCGATCACATCGAATCCGAACCGGCCGTTATTCAGGGGGCCGAATCGGCTGTCAGGGAACGCGGCGGTTCCGGCGGCCGCGGTGGTGGTGCCGGAGAACTGGATGCGAGCCAGGTGGCCACCGTCCAGGATGAGGTTCTTGCTGCGGTAGTTTTTCGCCAGAGCGAGGATCGCAGGAAGGTCCGAGCTGTCGAAGTTGGCGGCGGAGCCGATGCCGGTAACGGTGCCGTAGTTACCAGTGACCATGAGCGCGGTCAGCACGTCGCTAATGCCGTAGGCAAACAGGTCGGCAGAACCGGCAGCCAGGTCGGACAGCATGAAGCCCTGGTTAAGCTCCTGCTGGGTGACCGTGAAGTTCTTCGAGATCTGGTTCACGGTGACCGCGGTGGCGGCCAGCGTCGAATCGTTGTTGGTTTCCCAGGACGTCGGGTTGGTCTGGGCAGCGGTGCCGGTGGTGTACTTCTTGACCTGCACGGACGCTCGGGGCCTGAGGTTGTCCAGGCCGACGTTGCGGCTGAAAGCGGAGACAAGGGCCAAACGAGTGGCGGCCACAGTGATCACTGCATCGGCGAGGTAATCGACAACCAGGCCGGAGGCGAACGTGTTGGCGTTCTGGGGGGCGTGGATGGCGCTCTGGCGCAACAGCTCGGAGTGGTTGGAGATTAACCAGGAACGGCGGTCAGCACCGGCCTGAAAGCCCTTGTGCTTCTCGAGCAGCGCATTGCCGAGGTTCTCGATGCGGACCGGGGCGACGGGCTCCGGTGCAGGGGCGGCGGTGATGGTCTTGGCGCTGATGGCAGCGGCCACGGCCTTTGCGACGATGGCGTCGATGTCGAGGGCGGTCGGCGCACTCGAAGCGGCCGCCACCACGGGGTTGGAATCAGTCATATTGTGTGGTGTCTGCTGTGATGTCGGCGCGGTTGTCGCGCCATCTTCGGCAGCGGTAGTGCTGGCCGTAGAAATCTTGTTTTCTTCCTCGGAGACGTCTTCCTCCTGGTCGAGTTGGGCTGCTAGGGCCTTGAACCAGTCACGGCCGCTGGCGCCGCCCCATAGGTTGGCAGCCACGTCGGCAGGCGTATCGGCCTCGGCATCGAGGAAGCGCTCATTGCGCGCCCACCAGGCCGCGGCCTTGACTATCTTTTCGGGGCTTGGCTCCTCGCCTTTAATCAGATTACGGGCATCGATGACCGTGGCTTGCTCTAGGCCGTCACCAGCCAGGCCATCCTCGTATTGTCGAATGCCACGCTCTAGGTTGGTTACAACCTGGGAGGGAGCGGTCTTGGTCACGGCCCGAGGATGCCAGCAGGCAGCCATGGCAAGCTGCTCGGTGGTCTTGTCGGCCAGGCCAAACTGGATTGCCTCCTGGGCGGTGAACCACGTTTCCGCGGTCATTGCCGCGCGGATCTGGGCCGAGGTCTTGCCGGTGCGCTTGGTGTAGATACCGACCAGGATCTCGGCGTGCTGGTCGAGGGCGTTGGCCATCTTCCGCATATCGTCCGAGGTGCCTGCCACCATCCCCGACGGGTCATGAATCATGAACAGCGAGGCCTCGGCCATCTCGATGGTGTCACCTGCCAGGGCGATGATGGAAGCAATCGAGGCAGCGATGCCGACCACCCGGGTGGTGACGGGCGCCTGCCGCCCTCGCAGCATATTGTAGATGGCCAGGCCGTCCCAGACGTTGCCGCCGGGACTGTTGATCTCGACCACCAGGGGGCCGGGGCCAACAGACTGGAGAGCGTCAGAGAATGCCTTAGCCGAAATGCCGGAGCCACCGAACCAGTCTTCACCGATCTGGTCGAAAATCTGGAGCACCGCCGGCTCATGGACCGAGGCTCTGGGGCTGTAGGAAAGCCAGTTGGTAACTTTAGTCATTGGTTTTCTTGGCTCTGGTTTTCCGCTTCTTGGGCTCGATCACCGCAACCACCTCTTCGATAGGCTCGGCCGGGATCGGCTCGGGCATCTCTTCGGAAGGCGGCTGCTCGAGAGCGGCAGCGGCCGGCTCTGGGGCTATCGGCTGCTTTTGAGAATTGGAGATTTCGGAGACATCGAGGCCGTACTTGACCGCCAGATCTTGGATGTACCGGGCCTGTTGGGCCTTGGCCTCCAGGGCGGATCGCCAGTCGATGCCTCGTGCACCGTAGATCTCGTCATAGGTCGTAATGCCTGCACCGAGCTCGTTGAGCTGGGCGGCAGAGTTACGGCCGACGTCGACATTGGGAGCCCGGGGCGCCTGGATGGCGACCTCGTACCAGTCGTCAGGGCTGTCCCTGAGAGTCGGATCGGTGCGGATGGCGTATTCCATCACATACTCCCAGATGCGTCGGGCGGCCGAGGCCATCACCTGGTGACGGCTGCGGAACCACACCGAAGACATATCGAGAGCGCCACGGTAGACGGTGCCCTGCATTCCTTCGGGAAACACCAAAACGTAAGGAATACCGACGCCAGCACAGACTTTCTCGGTCAGGCTGCGCCAGTACTCGCGCATATTAACATTCGGGCGGTCAGCGCTGAACTGCTCGAACTCGTCGCCAGTCTTCATAACCTTGACCGAGGCGCCGAAGATGTTCTCGTAGTAGTTCTGCGCGGTGCCCTGGGAACCAGCAACACCGGATCGAAGGCTGGTTGCCTGGACCTCGCCGGAGCTGGTCTTGATCACCTGGGCCACGCTCGAGGCGAGCTTGCAGGATTCCATCTCGAGCTTCTGGAGATCGTCCAGGTCGTGCAGGTCGTTGATGACGCAGGCAACAAAAGGCAGGCCGCGGAGCTGGCCGGCACGTTGGGCCTCGTAGATGTGGACCACCGAGTCGGAAGAAATAGATCGGATGTCGGTAAGTTGTCCCTGCTGCTGCTCCTGGCCGCAATAGAAGGAGATGGCCCGACCTGTCTTAGGATCGAAACGCACACCATCGAACACATCGGGAAGGCCCTCCTGGCCATTGGGCGTGGAGACTTGCTGCGGCTCAATGAGCTGCAATCGGGGCCGGCCGGTCTCGCCCTTGGTCAGGAGGACAAAACTTTCGCCATCGTAGAACCATCCACGGGCGGCCAATGACATCAGGGTGCCGAAGGATTGCCGGGATCCAATGTCAGGGTAGCGGCTCCAGGTGTCCCACCATTTCTTGGCTCGGAGATTCCACTCGGGATTCGATGATGCCGGCTGGACGCTAAAGTTTGAACCGACCGTGTAGTTCTCGAACAGGTCACCCAGGCGATTCATCACCGCGTTGTTCTGCTCGAAGAATCGGGACTTTCGTACAATCTGCTGCCGGGTAGAGGCAGTCACATCGAACCGCACCGAGGTGTAGCTGGTGTCAAGGAAGGACCGGCGGATCGAGTTGGACGCGCCCTCGTAGCGGTCGACAGGCGCCGACCGAAACTTGCTCAGGATGGTGTCAAGGAATCCCATCAGCTCATGCCTCGATAGCTCGCCTCACGGCGGAAGTTGGAAAAGTCGCCACCGAAACTGGTCGCAGCAATGAGCACCACAGCCACCATCTTGGTGTAGATCTGGGCGTCGGTGGGCGTAAGGTTGCCGTCCTGCTCGAGGTAATAGACGGCCAGGTCATAATCGTCGACCAGGCTTTCCCACATCTCGACCATCTCGGACGGTGTGGGGGCACCTTTGCCGGGCTCGGCAAACTCTACCGAGACATCGGAGGATGAGGTCGACCGGACAACCTGGCCGGACTCGATCACTGTGGCCGCGGCGATAGACTTAGCAGCCAAGGCAGCCAGGAGCGTCACACCACCGAGTGTCGCATAGACACTGCGGAGATAGGCCCTCTTGATGGCTACGGTAAACGTGAACACCTCGGGCCGGATCTTCACCGATCCCAAGTGTCTTACAACAGGTTAGCTAGCTATTGACTCGCTTGACGTGACTAGATCATTCCAAAGCATCACCATGGCGAGCTGCATTATCTCGCAGTCGTGTAAATGGTCCGGCCATTTCTGATTTCTTTTAACCCAGACGTGCTTGATGCGGCCGGCTCGATTGGCTTGGGGTCGTAGGACGTGAGAGTCGAGGTGTCGCCAGTAAAGTTCAGGATCGGCGATGTAGGAGCCCTCGGCCTGGACGCTGGGCGGATCCTGATGGACGCCCCATTCCCGGTCGATGTCTCCCTTCCTTAGCCTGGAGAGCATATCGCGGAGGTGCTCGGTGTCGAACACCAGGAGGGGCTGAACCACGTCGGTCCTCATCGAGGAAGATGTCGACAGGCCGAAAGGATGCACCGCCCCGGTGGCTGCTGTGAACCGGGCGCCGGTCTCACGGCCTTTGAGCGGCATCCAGCCGATCACCATGGGCTTGCGGAGGCCGCCTTCCGGTGGGTAGCGGAGTCCACATGGGAAGTTGATCGGGTTGGATGTCACCGAGGAATAGGAGGCACAGGCGTCGTAAACCGTCTGCGTGTTGAAGCCGCTGTCGATGCCGACATCCATGTCATGGACCTCGAGGGCCACCTGCACCCGGCGGAGGGCTGCGAAGTCGTCGGCATGGCCGGCAGCAATCAGGGTAGAGTTGCCGTCTTTCCACTCGCGGCACACCCACCACAAGAACGGCGCCACAGCCTGGACGTCGGCGGTCAGGTAGCGGCGGCCGCCATCGACAGTCACGGTGGCCGAGGTCTCGGTGCGCTCCTGCTGAACGTCCTGTTGCTCCCAGGGCTCGGCCAGGTTGCCGTTAATGAAGCCTTGGAGGCCGGCCATAGAGCTTTTTGCCTCGAGGAACGAGACCGCCAGATAGCCCCAGGTGCACTTGCGGTCGGGGCTGTAGAGGCTGCTTAAATGGTAGGACCGCACACCGGGCATGGCGTTTGGATTCTCTGGGCGCCATTGGCCATGTCGGAGGGCTGCGACCTTGTGAGAGTCGGTGATTTTTCCTTGGCATAGCTGACAGACGTAATGGGCCGAGGCTCGAATCTTGCCTAGGTCGTGCTTGCCGTCCTCGGCCTTGGCGTCGTCCCAGGTCACCTGCCGCCATTCGAGCTTGATGTACTCCCGGCAGTGTGGGCACGGCAGGTAGTAGCGGCGTTGGTCGCCGCGGAGGAAGCGCTGCCAGATCCGGCCTTCGACCACCGTCGGTGTGCTGGTCATAAAAGCCTTGGAGCTGCTGAAGCTTTTGAGGCGCTGCTCGGCTAGGTCGAGGGCGTCGGCCTCCCGGGCTGTGGCCTCGGCAAATTTGTCGACCTCGTCGGCGATAAGCACCCGAACCGGGCGGCTGGCCAGGTTGGCCGGGCTGTTTGATCCTACGAAAGTCAGGGTCGACCTGGTGAAGTTCTGCTCGAGGTTGGTGATTTTGTCGGCCTCGGCCGGGTAGCATTCGAGCATGGCCGGGCTGTCCTCGAGCATGGGAAGCCAGCGGCTCTTCGAGAATGACCTGGCCAAGGACTCGGTAGGCATCAGCCACAAGGCCGGGCTCGGCTCGTTGGCGATTAGCCAGGCCAGGCCGGCCATCAGGGTGGTCGTTTTGCTGGTTTGGCTGCCCCAGCAGAGGGTGACCTCGTAGACCGTAGGGTCTTTCCAACATTCCATGGGCTCCCTGGTGTAGGGCCGTACCGAGGTGCTGAATGGCCCGGGGTGCTCGGTCTGCCGTTGAGTCAGCCGGAGCGATGCCTCGGCCCAGTCGACCACGGTCTGCATCGGTGTCGGCCGGTAGAGGTTGCGGCGGTAGTCCAGGAGTGAGCGCTGGAGGTCGGTCAGGTTTTCCATGGGTCGGTGTTGTGTAGTGTCTTGAGCGCCACCTCTTGGACCCACCTGGTTAGCTCGCGCTCGGCGTGCTCGGGGTCATGTGGTGCAATACGGCCGGACAGTTGTTTCGGCATGGCCTTGATGAGCGAGGCCACGGCGCCGTCGTGCTCCTGCATCACCCGGCGCACCCAGTCGCCGGAGACCAGACGGCGCTCCTTCTCGGCCTGGGTGATCACCTCGTCCCTGGCGCTTGTGAGGTTCTTGGCTGCCGCGGCATGGATCGCGACCAGCCGGCCGGCGTCGGCTCGACCGCCGCGGAGGGCATCGACAGCCAGGTCGTAGGCTGCACGCTCGATTTGACGCTGCCTTTCGTAGGCTCCTTCTGGCGAGTCGGTGGCGGCTGTTGCGGTGTTGAGAGGGCTCTCTGCTTCTATAGGCCTGTAGGGGCCTTCCTGTTCGATTGCGGTGGTTGCGGTGGTGGGCGCTGCAATCGGGAGGCGCTTGGTGCGTGCCTTAATGTTTTTGGCTCGCCAGGCGTCGGCTGCCTCGGGGCTGTCCAAGGGCATTCCCCTGGAGACCAGGTCGGTGACGTAGCCCGAGGTTAGGCCGGAGTGCCGGCGGTAGTCTTTCTGGTTCATGGCTGCAAGGCGTCCTTGATCTCCTGGGGCATCATCGAGTCGGGCAGGTTGCCTGCGAATTGGAGGGCTCGGAAGACGCCGTCGCGCCGGCTGTCGTAGTTGCTAGGCACCAGGGAACCGACAATTTGCTCCGGTGTGGTGCCGCTTTTCATCAGCCGGATGAACCATGCGGTGTTGGCCAGGCCGAACTGGTCGACGAGGAATTGAATTTGATTTGGCATCTTGGTAAATGTATTGACGACTTGATCGCTCGAGATGATAGGGGTCTCGCGTTCACC
>Ga0209088_10000824_pt1 | contig 21042 bp, 18 predicted proteins | sample S_140625_EF_Meta_FD_187324 | JGI IMG/M metagenome (GOLD analysis project Ga0209088, IMG submission 187324) | Freshwater microbial communities from Lake Simoncouche, Canada to study carbon cycling - S_140625_EF_MetaG (SPAdes) (version 2) | ecosystem: Environmental > Aquatic > Freshwater > Lake ... | reverse complement strand
GCTCTTGCGCAGCCTTTGTCGCTGGATGAATCACAAAGAGTGGTAATTCACGTCGTTTTTGTGCTTTTCTGGTCGCTGCAATTGCATCCATGCGCGCGTCAGATATTTTTGCCAACTCTTTATAACCGGCTTCACCCATCATCGCAATTAACTCTGTTTTACTTGATTGATAAACTGGGATCTTTCCAATGTGAGCTTCTGAGTTACTTGTGCAATACCAATCAAAGTCATTGCCGCCTTCACCCCAAGCTAATCTTTCATACTCACCAATTACAACAACAGTAATCTCTTTATCACCCATCTCACGAGTTTCCCAAGATCTGCGTAGTGGAAGCTGCCAACAAATATCTGGTTTGGTATCGACAAAGTGAACACCCTCTTTAACTGCTAAATGATGCAGTGCACAACCAAAGGAGCCGGTATAGCCAGGTGCTTCATATCCAACTCGATTAAGAAAAATACAAGAGTCTTGAACTTTTTTAGTTTTGCGATCTTTATCTAAACCAATTTCACTAATTGTAAGTTTTCCACCAGATTTCTTCGGACGGGCTTGATCATAAAACTGCCAATCAGCCTTTGTTAATTTCTTAGCTGCTTTTAATACTCTGGCTTCATCCTCTTTGCTGGTGTAGTAAGCACCATCTGAGCAACATCCAGCATCTGGTTTGTCCTCATCAATACCGCAACATCCATTTCCATAGATACATTGCCAATAGGAAGTTAGCCAGGTCAGATCACATTTAAAGATTTCCTCAGAGTTGTCTGGGTTTACAAATTCGACCCAGTCCCGTGCAAAGTTAGGCGCAACCTCATTCTTAGATAACTTAGATTTCGGTCTTTTTGTCGTTGCCATAGAGCGAAAGTTTAAGGGTCAGGTGGGGTTAATGACTAATTGGGTAGGCTTAAAGTATGAAAGCATCCCTGGCTGATAAGTGCATTGGATTTATCGGTGCTGGCGTTATGGGCTCGTCACTGATTAAGAGTTTGCTTATAGCCTCGGTAAAATCTGATCAAATATGTATCAGCGATAAAAGTAAAGAAAAATCTGATGAGGTTGCTAGCACCTATAAAGTTAAAGTTAAAACTATCGTCGAAATCGGACAAGATTGCAATGTTATTTTTTTAGCAGTCAAACCCCAAGATCTTGAAAGTGTATTAAGTGAATTAAGCCAGAGTATAAATAAAGAGACATTGCTAATTTCAATCGCGGCTGGAAAAACAACTAAATTTATTGAAAGTAAGTTAATAAGTAAAAACCCAGTTGTAAGAGTTATGCCTAACACTCCGGCACAAATCGGCAAAGGTGTCAGCGCAATCTCATCTGGCTCTAGCGCAACAAAGGATCATTTAGCACTTGCCAAAGATTTATTTTCAGCAAGTGGATTAGTAGTTGAAGTCGGGGAAGAAAACCAAGATGCAGTTACTGCGCTAAGTGGCTCAGGCCCGGCATACTTTTTCAATTTTATTGAAGCAATGATCAAATCCGGAGTAAGTCTTGGCTTAACTGAAGAAATTGCCACTCAGTTAGCAATTGGCACAATTACTGGATCAGCTGCGATGCTGCAGGAAAGTGGAGTCGATGCAGCAACATTAAGGAAGAATGTGACCAGCCCAAACGGAACAACAGCTGCTGCACTTAAGGTATTTTCTGACAATAATTTAGAAAAAATTGTTGCAGATGCCATGGCAGCAGCAAAAAATCGGTCTCAGGAGCTGGCTTGAAGAAAGTTTTTTTCATCTTTTTACTTATTTTTTCTTTACAACCATTATCTGCAACAGCAGCAGTAATGAAAAGCTCTAAATCAATTATTGAATTGCCATATCTAAAAGCTGATGAAATAAGCGATGTCTCATTAACCCCAGTAAGCATTGTTTTAACTGGTACAACTGAGTCAGCAAGCTCCACCTGGATAAGTGGACCACTCGGCGGATTAAGCGATGGTTTTGTTGCTAACTACTCATCCCTTGGTGCACCGTTGTGGAATCTACGTTTAGGTTCAGCTGCAAATGAAATAGCCACATCTACTGCAATTGATCTCGATGGCAGCATCTGGGTAGTTGGTGCAGGTACTGGGATAACCACTCCTACCCCTTTAGCGTCACAAGGAAAAGCACTTAATCCAGATAATGTTGTATTAGATCCGGTTCAACCGGCTAGTACACCGCTAAATAGAATTAAGTTATGGCAAGTAAATAGCACCGGTAACTTACTTAACACTTTTGAATTTATCTCTGAAAACATTATTCATCCAAAGAAAATATTAATTGCTGGCACCAATCTAATTATTGTTGGCGATAGCTATGAAAAATCAGCCGTGAAAGGGTTTTTTGTTTCTGTGACAAAAACTGGCGTATTTTCACCGATAATTAAACACGGCACTAAAGCCACTCAAATTAACTCTGCGCTGAGTAACTCAGATGGAAGTATTACAGCTGTCGGATCCAGTGCAGACTTGTTATTAAAGGTAAAACCACTTAGAAAGATAGATGCGGTAACGTTAAAAATTTCTGCAAGTGGGGTCTTGCAACAGGTAGCGAGAGCAACTTTAAAAAGCACAACCCGAACTTGGAACTCAATTGCCCCCGGTTTACTTCAGGGTGGAAAAGTTTCATATTCAAATAAGACGGAAGCAGCGATAACTAAGTTTTCAGCACTAAGTAAGCCGACGTGGAATGTTCGATATCTATCAAAATCACCAGCATTGGTTGCTGTTAATAAAAACTCTTGGGCAACCCTTGTTTCTAATGGAGTAATTAAAGGGATACCTACCTGGAAGCCAAAAAGTGCTGCACCAATAATTCTTGAGCTTGGCAAAAAAGGCGAGGTAATCTCTGCTTACACACTACCGGCACCTGCGGTTGCAATTGCTGCTAATAATGAAATCGGTACGGTTGTAATCACCGATTCGGGTGTAAGTTTTGGTTTAGTAGTGATTAACTAGTAATCTTGCCTCATAGTAATTTCACTAAAGGAGCAAAATGGGTTCAGTAATTAAGAAACGCCGTAAAAGAATGGCGAAGAAGAAGCATAAAAAACTTCTAAAGAAAACAAGAATTCAACGACGCAACGCTAAGTAATTAAATCCGCTTACTAGGGTTTGTAAAGAGTTAACTTTCCAGATACGCCAGCAACGGCGTATCTGATTTTATTTAAAGTAATCCAGGTGCTTTTTCCTCCACTTGAGGTTACTCCTTTGGAAATTAATTCAACCTTATTCTTAGATTTGTTTACTAAACACAACCTTAATTCGCAACCAAACAAAATAGATTTTTCATCAAGAGTTATTGGGGAATTAGGAGTGCCATAACCAACCTCTTTATTATCCACAATAGAGCTAGTCGGGCTCGATTGGTATCTGATTTGATTTGGTTTTGGAAGTGAAACTCCACTACTACTAAACCAACTAAAATTTACACCTTTTGCTGAATTAAAAATCGACACATCATAACCAGCTACCGCAATAGAACCATCTGGTGCATCTAATGTTTTATATTGCCAGTCAGCTGCGCCCGTTCCAGTTCTAACCGCATAGCGTATTTCACCTTTTGTAACATTTTTATCAGCATCAAAACCTTTTACTGAATCGTAAATCACGTGAACATTTCTATCAACGGTCATAGCCTTCATATGAAATGCAACATCGCCAGTAGTTCTATTTTCAGTGTCTTTGTCTCCATCAACAAGTTCATATACCCATTCGCCATTTTTCTTTACTGCCCCAAGAAGTATTCCCTGTGATTCATCGCGATAAAAAACTTGAACTCCATCACTAGTAACTGCACACGCATTTGAAACCGAAACATCAGAGCCACCTCTAACTCTTGGAAAAATTTTATAATCTTGAACTGTCGCTCCATCGCCATCAACAACCTCATACACCCAGGCCTTACCATCATATAAAGCATATTTAAGATCTTTATTAATTAAATCAGTATAGAAAATATGTAAGTAATTTTTCTTATTTGCAGAAGAAGTGCAAACTGAAATATAGCCCGATACATCATTTGTAGTTTTCCCTGAATCCTTGCTATTACCGTCAATAGTTTTAATACTCCATTTATTGTTTAGATAGGTAGCGAGTTTAATATTGCCATTTTTACTGTCGCTATATGCAATTACCGGCTTACCTTGATAAATTGCAGTTGCTAGGTACTTCGCATCTGCCTTTGAATCTATAACTGATGCTTTCCAGGCGGCTTCGGGTGTGACAGAGTTTGACAAGGCAGAAGGCGATTCACCAACAGCATTTTTTGCAACAATGGAGAAGCTGTAATCAAGACCATTCTTCAATCCATTAATGACTACTGGGCTTTCAGAAGCTGTTGTTTGTTCACCAGTTTTAATATTTTTGATTAAGTAGCTTTCAATTTGAGCAGAGCGGAAATTTGCTGGGAGTTCAAACATCAATATTGCGCTTTGATCGCTAATTATTGCTCGAAAATTTTGTGGTGGGTCTGGTAAACCATAAGTAACACCAGCAGGTGGTTTTCTTCTCATGTCCTCAAACATCGCAAGTAAAAGCGAACCAGGTAAGTGAAACACTTCACCAGAGTCTAAATTTGGAGTCATGGTAGCGTTATCACCAGATTGAGAAAATGTTTTTTCATCTAAATGGCTAACAGATGATCCAGGTTCATAATTACTAGGCGTATAAAGCAAAGGCTTTACACCGTTATTAGCTTTTATTCCATTTTCGCCAGACCACATCAAAGTTGAAGTTAAGGCCTTGCCAGTTTCTAGTGAAGAATTAGGCATGTCGGCTAAGCGCCTGCCATCTGGAAGCTGTGCGTATGCATCAAAGGGAGTAGGTTGAAGAATTCGTCCCAAACCAGATACTTCATCGTAGTAATTTCCAGAAATAAATCCCAACCCGTGTGCCATCTCATGCAAAATTACTGATTGTAAGTCATAACTTCTTGGTGGACACTTTCCATCTATTCCTAAATACCAAGGGGCGTCAGAGGAAATTGTTATTTCAATTTCTGGGTTTGCTGGATCTAAATCTTTGCCTGCTAAAGCATTTGCTAGAGCTGATGCATAATACAAAGTCTTATCTGGGGCACCGGTAAAATTTGCGTAATTATTTTTAGAACTAGCTGCAGCTAAGATTCCCTCGCTTGAAGCTTTGCTCCAAGTTACATTCACACTTACTGGCACGGTAGAGGCAAAGTTTGCAGCCCAGGTATCAACTGCTGCCTGTACCGCCTCTCTTGCACTTGCTGGAACGGTATTAAAGTTAACAAGAAAATTACTTTTCTTTTCTAAATATGCAGAATAATTTCTCTCGACAGTTTGCACCGAGGCTGTTTTCCCACTTGCATAGATATAACCCCAATTCGCTGGGGCACTCTTTATTTCAAGAGCGGCAGCGGTGGTAATTGAAAATGGCGTGGTTAAAACACCAATCACCAGCCCGATTGATGTGAGTATTGACTTAAACCGCATGGGTTGAAGGCTAACACTCTGAGATGATTAGACCATGCTAGATTCGAATCTATCAGCAATAATTAAGCAAATTAATATAAAGAACTGGTTGTTAATGGCTATATTTTTAAGTCAGGATTACTGTCAATGAAATCGGTAACAGTTTACTCTCGTAGTGGGTGTCACCTGTGTGAGATCGCAATCGATCGAATTAACTCGGTTATTAACGAGTATGAATTCACTTTAGATATTGTATTAATTGACAATGATAGTGAATTAGAAAAAGAGTTTGGAGAGCAGGTTCCTGTAATTCTAATTAATAATAAAATTCACGATTATTGGCGAGTAGATTTAGAGCGATTTACCGCAGCAATTCAATCTTAATTTTTATTGATTACCTCATCCGCATCAATAATTCGATATGCATAACCTTGTTCTGCTAAAAATCTTTGTCGATTTTGTGCAAAATCTTGATCAACAGTATCTCTTGCAACCAGTGAGTAAAACCGTGCAGTCCTACCATCTGCTTTAGGGCGGAGGATTCGACCCAGGCGTTGCGCCTCTTCTTGACGTGAACCAAATGTGCCTGAAACTTGTATAGCTATTGTTGCCTCAGGTAAGTCAATAGAGAAGTTAGCAACCTTTGACACAACTAAGCATTTAATTTCGCCAGTACGAAATAATGCAAATAATCTTTCGCGCTCTTTAACTGGAGTTTCTCCTTTAATTACTGGAACTCCAAGCGCCTCAGAAAGTTGGTCCAACTGCTCTAAATATTGTCCGATCACTAATACTTGATCATTTGCATGCTGTTTAGCAAGTGCTATTGCAACATCTTTTTTAGTTTGAGAGGTTGCACAAAAACGATATCTATCTTCTTGCTCAGCGGTTGCATAATTCAATCTTTCAGCATCAGTTAAAGTGATTCTTACTTCAACACAGTCGGCTGGCGCAATATAACCTTGTGCTTCAATCTCTTTCCAAGGTACATCAAAACGTTTCGGACCGATAAGTGAAAATACTTCACCTTCCATCCCATCTTCACGGACTAAAGTTGCTGTTAACCCTAATCTGCGGCGAGATTGAATATCAGCTGTGAATCTAAATATCGGCGCAGGTAATAAGTGAACTTCATCATAAATAATTAGTCCCCAGTCAATAGCATCAAAAAGGTCAAGATGGGCATAAACCCCTTGCTTCCGGGTGGTCATTACTTGATAAGTAGCAATTGTTACCGGTCTAATTTCTTTTTTAGCGCCACTATATTCACCAATATCATCTTCATTTAAATCTGTACGTCTTAATAATTCTTCTCGCCACTGTCGGGCAGCAACTGTATTTGTAACCAAAATTAAAGTTGTTGCTTTTGCATGCGCCATAGCCGCTGCTCCAACAATTGTTTTACCAGCGCCACATGGCAGAACTACAACACCAGAACCGCCATGCCAAAAACCTTCGGCAGCTAATTCTTGGTATTTTCTTATTTTCCAACCATCTTGCTTTAATGCAATTTCATGGTGTTCACCATCGACATAACCGGCAAAATCTTCTGCCGGCCAACCTAATTTAAGAAGTGCCTGCTTTAAAAATCCGCGCTGTCCAGGATGAACCACAATAGTTTCGTCATCTAGTTGCAAACCAAGCATCGGTGCAACTTTCTTGCCACGAGTTACTTCTTTAAGTACTGCTGGATCATTTGAAACCAATATCAAGCCGTGTACAGGATGAGCTTCAAGTCGAAGTCGGCCATAGCGAGACATAGTTTCGGCAATATCTACTAATAATGAGTGTGGAACTGCGTATCTTGAATATTTAAGTAATACATCAACTACTTGCTCGGCATCATGGCCAGAGGCTCTAGCATTCCAAAGTCCAAGCGGGGTTAACCGGTAGGTATGGATATGTTCTGGAGATTTCTCTAACTCTGCAAAAGCTGCAATCGCTCTGCGACATTCATCAGAGAGGATGTGATCGATATCTAGTAAGAGTGTTTTATCGCTTTGAACAATTAATGGGCCATCACTCATTTAAGCAACTCATTGATAAATGCAGTTGTTAACTTAATTCTTTCATCTATTGTTGAAATTTTTATTGATTCACTAGGGGCATGGGCGCCCATTCCGATCGCACCTAAACCATCTAATACTTTAGCTCCGGCAGCAGCAGCAAGGTTGCCATCACTTGCTCCACCAACACTTGCATGCCCAATCGGGGCTAAACCTAAATCTTTTGCGACCTTCTCTAACTTTTCGTATAGTTCCATAGAACTTGAAGTTTCAAGTGGTGGTCTATTAATTCCGCCAGTAACTTCAACCTTGGCTACATCGCTGGACAGAGATCGAATTGATTTATCTATTCTATTTAGCTCAGCGATTGTAAAAGATCTGACATCAATATCTAATTTTGCCAGTGCCGGTACAGTATTTGTTGTTGTTCCAGATTGCATAACAGTTGGAACAGCAGTTGTGCCAAACTCAGGATTCTCAAGAGTTGAAATTTGCATTACCAATTTAGCAAGTTCGGTAGTCGCATTAATTCCCTTTTCAGGTTCAAGGCCTGCATGCGAAGCTTTTCCAGTAACAACCACCTGGTACATCGCTGTTCCTTTACGTCCAGTTTTAACTTTTCTATCTAACGCAGCTTCAAAAACCAATACCGCTTGAGCAGTTTTAGCTAATCTTTCAATTAATTCCTTTGAAGTTGCACTGCCAGTTTCTTCATCTGTAGTTGCAACTAATGCAACATTCTCTTGGGCATCACTTACTTGTGAAACGGCATAAAGTGCTTGCACAAATCCAGCTTTCATATCAAAGACGCCAGGACCGGTTGCGGTATCTGCTTCAATTTTCCAGGTTGGCTGAAATGAACCCTTTGGCCAAACTGTATCCAAGTGACAGAGCAGAACTATCTTTGGATTTTTTGCCCCCCACCAAAATACTGGACGACCATTTTCATTTATTTTTGTTGCAGAAGTTTTTAACAATTTATTGGCGATCTCAATTGCTAAATCAACAACCTGATTACATGCTACTAAATCTTCAGTTGGGGACTCACACTCAACCAGGCGCTGGATATCTAAAAGTGCGGTCATAGGTCTAAGTCTGCCTTATTTTCGGAAATGGCGGCAGATGGTGCTACGCCATTGATCCGTGGGATACGAAATTGTGCAATCTCGCCAGTGGTCTCATCTCGAGCGGTTAAGGTTCCGAGCGAGATTGAAATTGGCTCAATAATTCGATTTGAAACACCACCATTATTGTCTGCGTAACTAATCATAAGAGTCCGCTTTTCATCGATGTATTGATTAATCAATGCCAAAGTTTCATTAGATGAAGTGCCAGGCACGATCGGATCAACTTTACGACTTCGCTCACCAGCTTTAATTGTTTTAACTGCAGCGGTAATAATACTTTCTTTAGGTGAAGTGAACTCCGAAATAATTCTTGGCGGCTTTGGTCGAGATTTAGCACGACGTAAGTTTGGTTGAGACAGGAGTATTCCACTGGCATTTTCGGCTGCGGGTAAATAACCAAAATCTCTTAACTCACTAATTACTTCAGTTAACTCAAGATCTGAAACTAAAACCTGAGGAGCTATTTTGCGTAAGCGCAAGTGTTCACATTTTTTATCATGAAGGATCTGTTGCACTAATCCTTCATCTTCGCAACGAATATAAGTTTGAGCAGTACCAATTCTTAATCTTCCGTGACGCTTTGCAACATCAGCAATTAAATAATCAAGCGGTTGCGGCATTGGAGTTTTAGAAGTTTTAGTAAGAAAGGTTTTTATTTGATCACCAGTTTTACCATGATCTAATCCACGTCTAATTGATGCTTCACTAAATCGATAAACAGTTGCACCACCACGACTTTCAATATCTGCAATAGTCCCCATTTCAGCTGAAAGATCGGCCGTTAGTGGACCGGGAGCAACCGCACTGTTATCTGCTTGAATTAAAATATGATCAACTGGCTTTGGAAGCGCATCTTCAATTCCTAATTCTTCTTGCATAGTAAGTAAGTTATTTCCAAATGTAGAAATAGCACCTTGTCCAGTAATGCCAAGCCACTCTGCCTCACGAATATTCCATTCAATAAAATCACTATTTGCCCGTTGTGGATTCCACCATTTAACTATTTTTTGTAAGACTCCAAGGTCAGGAGAAACTTGTGGGGTTTCTAGTAATACTTTAAGTGTTGTTCGTCTGATCAATGAAACCCCGGCACGATCTAATTCTGGGCCAAGAGGTGCAATATTTTTGTCAGATGCTCTACCAATTAAGCCGCTTACTCTGGATGTATCAAGCCATAAAACCACAAGAGAGTACCAACGCTCTTCAGCTGGTTTTGTTAACCAAATATCAAAAGCTGAGGTTGGAAGTATTTGATCATCGGGATCAATTACAACTAATCCTCCTAAATAACAAAGCTCAGCAATGAAACCAGTACATGTTTCATTCACCCCTAGGTGTTCAGCAATTCTTTTTAAGTCACGAACTCCAATACCGCCAGTACGTAGCGCAGTTGGTGGCTCATCTGAAAGGCTATGCAGAAACTCTTCACACCATCTTAAAATTGTTGAGATATTAGCGATAGCGGCTAAATCAATCTGCTTTTGATCAACTTTCCTACCAGATAACTCATCTGCCTTGGTTACTAACTCTTTATGCACTTTTCCGCCACGTAACTTGATTCCAAATTCTCGAGGCAAGGCAACAGTATGAGAATCAAGTGCAACTAAAATATTATTATCTAGCAACCAACCAATTGCGCTCCCAGGCTTTTTGATATTTGTGATCTGTCCCCGTGGTGGACCCCAAGTTAATTTTTCTAGGACATCTAAAGATGCTTTTGGAACATCTTTTAACTTCGCAAAATCAACTTTGCCAGAAGAGATTGGCCCTAAGCCAACCGGCTCATTTCCGATTAACAGTTTTAAATTAGTTGGTGTGCGGTAATTATTGCCTTCTTTATATAACAACCCCATTTGCCACAGGTAATCTAAAGCAAATGTTGTTTCTTCACTAGTAACTGTAATTAATTCAGATTTCTTAAATGGTTCAGGTAATACGCAGGCTGCTTCAATTATTTGATAGTGCCATAAATTAAGGGAATCAAGAGCGCGTACTAATGAAGGTGTTGAAGTAGCGCGGGCAGCAAGAGCTGAGAAATCATTTGGAACCGGAGTAACTAAATCAGGGCGGAATTTAAATATTGCACCGAGATCTTCTTCTGAGCGCGCGCGCAATTCTTCAGCAAAAGTGATCGCGACAGTAGACATAACTGGCCTACTTTACTCGGGTTTTAAGTGGGCTATTTACCTTTGCGTTTTATCTTTCTTGGCGAGAGTAAAGAGGCAAGTGCTGCGATTCGGCCAGCAGTAGGCCCAAAAAACTTTTTAATTCGGCGAGCTCTTCTAAAATCATAAACTGGCCAATTGTCTCGGTACGCCCTTATTTCAAGTAATGCGTCTGGGTTAATCACTCGAGGATTTCCCACCGCTTCTAGAAGTGGAATGTCATGGTGAGAATCAGAGTAGGCATAGCAATTTTTTAGATCAAATCCATTAGTGCTTGCAAGCTCTTCAATTGCCAAGGCTTTTTCTCTACCATGCAATAAATTACCAATCATTTTTCCAGTATAAACACCATCACGTGCTTCGGCTTTGGTGCCCAGTGCACCGGTAAAGCCAAGTCGCTTTGCAATTAAATTTGCCATATCAAGCGGTGTAGCAGTAACTAACCAAACCTCTTCATCTTTAGATAAATGCTCCTGCGCAATATCAACTGTGCCTTTCCAAATAGCGGGAGAAACAAACTCATCATAAATTTCTTGTCCAATCTTTTCAATCTCAATTACGTTATGACCCTTTATAAATTCAGTCGCTGCATTTTGAAATCTAGTAATTTCATCTTTGTTTTCTCTGCCAGTTAGTCGATATCTTAAATTTGCTAATACAAATGCTGAAATGTCTTTTTTTGTGAAAAAGCCCCGTTGGTACATGCCACGCCCAAGGAAAAAGAGCGTGGAACCTTTTAATAGCGTGTTGTCGACATCAAAGAACGCAACTCGCTTTTGGGTGAGCGCCATATCACTACCCTAGCGAAGGAGAGCCAATTCTTCTGCTTTATGCTTATCACCATGGCGCAAACAATTCACTTTGTCAGACATGGCGAAGTTCATAATCCAGAAAAGATTCTTTATGGTCTGCAACCTGGATGGCGTCTTAGTGATCGCGGTAATGAAATGGCCGCCGTAATCGGTGAATGGTCAGCAAAGTTAGATTTGGGTTCAATTCATTCATCACCACTGCAGCGGGCACAAGAAACTGTTGCCCCAATTATTGCTAAACATAAGCTGTCACTAACTACAGATAAGAATTTAATTGAAGCCAGCAATATATTTGAAGGTAAAAAATTTGAATTAGGAAGTGGAGTATTACGCCATCCAAGTTCTTGGCGTTACTTGTATAATCCATGGAAACCATCATGGGGAGAGCCATACGATCAATTAATAAGTCGAATGCTAAAAGGATTATTTGCTGCTCGCGACGCTGCAGGTGGTAAAGATGCAATTTGTGTATCACATCAGTTGCCAATTTGGATTTTACGATCTGCCGTAGAGGGTCGCAGATTGTTACATGATCCTAGAAAACGTGAATGTACGCTGGCATCGGTAACTTCATTTGAATTAGATAACATGGGCATGATTTCTTCAGTTTCATATTCAGAGCCTGCGAAACATTTACTGCCCAAAAAATAATGAAATTTATTCCAGGTTTTTTAAGCTTACTGCTTCTTACTGGCTGCGCTGGCGGTGGCATGTCAGCCCTGAACGAGAACTCATTTATTGCTGGCAGTGGAAATGCCGTGTTCCTAAAAAAGTCAGAACGTAAAAATGCTCCCAAAATATCTGGCACAACTTTAACAACTGGCTTTAAAACTCTTAATTTAAATCAAGTTACAGTAGTTAATGTTTGGGCGTCATGGTGTGCACCGTGTAGAGCAGAAGCACCAGTCTTGCAAGACTTTTCTATTAAGTACCCAGAGGTTCAATTTGCGGGGATTTTAACCAGAGACAATCTTTCTTCTGCAAAAGCATTTTACGGAAACTTTAAATTAACCTATCCAACATTTATTGATGACGCATTGTTATTAGGTTTTACCGGATCAATAATTCCGAATGCAATTCCAACAACACTAATTATCGATAAAAATGGTAAAGTTGCGGTTCGGATAAGTGGCGAAGTTACTGTTGCAACTTTTAAGAAAGTGCTAGATAAGGTGTTAGCTGATGAGTAATTTTTTTGTTAATCAAATATTTGATGCAAACCTGCTTATTGCAATGGCAATTGCATCCCTGGCTGGAATAATATCATTTTTCTCGCCATGTGTTATTCCCTTAGTTCCTGGCTATCTTGCTTATGCATCCGGAATGGGTGATAGTCGAAACAGAAGCAGAGTATTACTTGGGTCAGTACTTTTCGTGTCAGGCTTTACCGCACTGTTTATTTCTTATGGTTTATTGTTTGGGCAACTTGGTTCAAAAATTGCTCAAAATTCAAGAACTATTTCGGTTGTACTGGGATTACTGACCATGGCTCTTGGAGTCATATTTTTGTTTAATGAAAAGTTTTATAGAAGTTTTAAACCAAGCTGGAAGATGCGAACCGGCTTAATATCGGCCCCATTTATCGGCTTTGCTTTCGGAATTGGCTGGACTCCTTGCATTGGACCCACCTTAGGAGCTGTTCAAGTATTGGCATTTGAAAGCGCGACAGCACAACGTGGCGCAATTTTGTCAGCCGCATATTGTTTTGGGCTCGGAGCTCCTTTTATCTTAATGGGATTATTTCTAGATAAAGCAGAACCATTTAGGAAAATGATTGCAAGACGTGGAAATTTAATCACTAAAATCGGTGGGTCGCTTCTGATATTAATTGGTTTACTTCAAGTTACAAATCTTTGGGATCAATTAATGAATTCTTTGCGGGACCTAATTACTGGTTTTATCCCCATAATCTAATGAGTACTGTTTTAGATAGTAGATCATTTCTTCGGTGGTGTTGGCGCCAATTAACAAGCATGCGTACTGCACTTATTTTGCTCTTACTTCTTGGTATCGCCGCAATTCCTGGTTCGCTATTTCCGCAGCGTAGTCAAAATCCATTACAAGTTAAGCAATACTTTATTGATAACCCAACGTTGGCTAACTGGTTAGATCGCTTCAGCCTTTTTAATGTTTATAGCTCACCATGGTTTAGTGCTATTTATTTGCTGCTTTTTATCTCATTAATTGGGTGTGTTCTGCCAAGGAGTATCGGTCATCTAAAAGCAATAGGTGCTGCGCCAACAATTACACCGAAATATTTAGATCGAATGGAGCATTTCACTGAAATAAAGAAAGTTGACCTGGATTTAGTAGAGGCAAAGCTGCGGAAAATGCGGTTTAGAATCCGTAGAGATTCTAATTCGATTTCAGCAGAAAAGGGTTATGCCAGAGAGAGTGGAAATTTACTTTTTCACCTTTCACTAGTGTTAATTTTAATTGCTGTCGGAATCGGATCATTGTTTGGCAGCAAGGGCGATGCGATAGTAAATCTGGGTGATCGATTTATAAATACACCTACTTCTTACGATATTTTGGGCTTTGGAAAGTATCAGGCAGAGGATTCATTGCCGCCATTTTCGCTAACGATTAAAGATTTTAAAGCCGAATATGATCCGGCAACTAATGCACCACTTGATTACACTTTAACAGTCTTAGCTGCTAATCCAGCAGGATCGAAAGAAAATACAGAAATTATAAAGGTAAATAAACCACTTACATTTGGAAGTACCAAGGTTTTTCTACAAGCAAATGGTTATTCACCAATTGTTATTGTAAAAGACAAGAGCGGCAAAGTTGTATTTGATGGCCCAACACCTTTCTTGCCGCAGGATGCAAACCTTTCTTCGATCGGAGCAATAAAAATCCCTGACATGCAACCGCAAATTGGTTTTGTTTCTTCATTTTTACCAACAGCTGATCGAGATCAAATTCGCGGTGGGTTTTCTTCTTACCCGGAAGTTTTAGATCCACGATTATTACTTTCAGTTTGGAAAGGTGACTTAGGTCTAAACACTGGCGTTCCGCAATCGGTTTATCGGATTGATACCAGCAAAATGGAGAGAATTGGCTTGAAAGCCTTAGTACTTAATGAGAGCTATGACTTCGGTGAGGGCAGCATCACATTTACAGGATGGAAACCTTGGGTTAATTTACAAATCATTAATGATCCCGGGAAAGGATACGCTTTGCTCGGTTCGATTCTTGCGATCTCTGGTTTACTAATCTCATTATTTACTAGACAGAGAAGAATTTGGATTAAACAAGGTCGAAAAACGCAAGTTGCAGGTTTAGCAAAAAATGGGATACCAGGTCTTGAAGATGAGATTAAAAAACTAGTAAAGGAGTTAGGTAGTGAGTAATACATCAACAGCTTTACTATCAAACGATTTTATTTATGCTTCCATGGCTTTATATACACTTGCTTTTTTTGCGCATGCAGTTGAAGTTGCTTGGTCAGTTAAAACCCCAGCCAAATCGGTTAAGAAAACAAAGCTAGATTTTTCAAGAACTGAGCGGGTTGGCAGATTGGCAAGCGCTTTCATGGTCTTAGGGTTCCTACTGTTAACGGTTGGAGTTGTTCTCCGTGGAATATCAGCCAACAGAGTTCCGTGGGGAAATATGTATGAGTTTTCAATAACAGGTGCACTAGCTTTTTCTGGTGCATATTTATTTGCACTTAAAAAATATAAGTTACGGTGGCTAGGACTTCCAGTTTCACTGGCAGTGCTTCTAACTTTAGGAACTGCAATAACTCTGCTTTACCGGCCAAGCGCCCCACTTGCTCCCGCATTAAAGTCAACTTGGTTAGTAATACACGTTTCAGCAGCAATTATCTCTGGCGGAGTATTTCTGTTAGCAAATGCTATTGCTGGCGCTTATTTAATTTTAGATCGCTATGAACAAAAAGGTGTTCGTCCGATTTGGGCGCAAAAGCTTCCAACACTTGAAGTTCTAGATAATCTTTCATATCGATTAGTTGCATTGGTATTTCCACTTTGGACTTTTGCAGTTATCGCTGGTGCTATTTGGGCAGAGTCTGCTTGGGGCCGCTACTGGGGTTGGGATCCAAAAGAAACTTGGGCATTTATTACTTGGGTCGCCTACGCAGCATATTTACATGCGCGGGTAACAGTTGGTTGGCGAGGTAGAAAAGCAGCATGGCTATGTTTGTTTGCTGGTTCAACCTTCTTGTTTAATTACATATATATAAATGTGTGGGGAACTGGTCGCCACACATATTCTGGCTTATAACTTTCTTAAAAAGTCCGGATCATCATCAGGCGGAATTATTCGCCCACGTCCACCACGATTTTGTCCAGGCTTTCTTGGCCTGCCAGCAATAAACCAACCAATTGCGCCAAATGATCCAAGAAATAAAATTATTAATAGCCATCCCCATTTTGGGAAACGTCTTACGTTTTCTTGGGGAGTTACTGCGCAATCGATAAAGGCAAAAATATTGATTATTGCCGCTAGCACCACTAGGTATTTAAGCATGTGCTTAGTTTACACCTAATTTAATATTAAATAACTAAGGCAAGTGATATTAACACTGCGGTAATCAATTGAACCCTTGCCGTTTTGCCTAAAACAGATATTAGCTCTTCCCCATTAGCTCCGCGTAATACCTGCATTAAAACTTTATATGCCAAGGGTAAACAAATCATTACAAGAGCTATTTGCCGATTGATACTTATCGCTAACAGCACACTTAGTTGCGTGATTAGCAGTAAAAATGCATAGAAAAATCGAGTTTTCTGGTCACCTAACTTAACTGCCAAAGTTCTTTTGCCAGCCATTTCATCTAATGGACGATCACGAAGATTGTTTATTACCAAAATTGCGCATGACAGTGACCCAATTGGAATAGATAGCAAAACTATTTGCCAGTTTATTTGCTGAGTCTGAACATAGTAACTTCCAATTGTTGCAACTAAGCCAAAGAAGATAAAAACTGAAAACTCACCAAAACCAAGATAACCGTATGGCTTCTTCCCACCGGTGTAACCCCAAGCGGCTAAAACCGAGATTAATCCAACTAAAATTAGCCAAAGCGTTGTATTTATTGAGAGTAGCGTCCCGGCAATACAAGCGGTGGCAAATGATATAAATGCGGCTGTTCTAACTGCCTTTGCACTAGCTAAACCAGAAGCAACTAACCTTGTTGGACCAACTCGATTGGCGTCAGTCCCGCGAATGCCGTCTGAGTAATCATTTGAGAAATTAACTGCAATTTGCAGGGAGAGCGAAACAATTAAAGCCAAACCAGCATTTATCCAATCAATTTCAGTCGCAAGAGATGTTCCAACTAACACTGGCGCCACTGCTGCTGGCAGAGTTTTAACTCTTGCTCCTAATACCCACTTATTCAATTACCACCCATAATCTTTATCGCTAGGTTTTTAGCAGCTCTTCTATCTGGCTTGCCAATAGCAGTTGTAGGAATTTGCTCAAATAAGAATACCTCTTTTGGTGATAAAAGTGAGCCAATGTTTTTCTTTATTTCCTCAATTGAAAGATTTGAAGTACTACCAAGACAGAGTTTTTCACCCCAAACTTCATCAGGGAGGGCAAAGGCAATAATCTCTTGGTTTGGAATTAGCTCTCTAATTTTTTCTTCTACAAGTATTAGTGAGATATTTTCACCGCCAGAAATTATAACCTCATCCGCTCTGCCATTAACTTTAAGGAAGCCAGCAGATAGTTCTCCGATATCAGTACTCTCAAACCAACCATCAGTACCGACTGATGTTAGCTCGCCTTTTTCAGATATGTATCCTCTTGCAATCATTGGCCCAGTTAATTTGATTAATCCATCACCAGTTAACTTCACTTCCACGCCATCAAGCGGCTTCTGGTTATAAACACAGCCACCACTCATTTCAGTCATTCCATAGGTGGTAACAATTTTTACATGTTTATTTGTAGCCTCTTTTTTTAATTTATCACTTACTGGACCACCACCAACTAAAACTGCCTCAGCTGCAGTTAAATGCTCAAGCAATTTAGCATCACTTGTTAACGCTTTATAAAGTTGAGTTGGAACTATTGAAATAAAATCAGCATCAACATAGTTTTTAGCGTTTCGATTATCAATTACTCTTGAGCCAAGTGCAGTTGCTCTAATTAATACATTTAAACCTGCAATATGAGTTGTAGGTAGCAGCAAAGACCAACTATCTCCTGGTACTGCACCTAAATATTTATGGCTGGCATTTGTAGAAGCAATTAATGCCGCATCCGAGATGGCGACTAACTTTGATTCTGCAGTTGAGCCAGAGGTACTAATCACTAGCGCAATGTTTTTATCTACCTCTTTAACATCAATTTGTTTAGTTGATAGCGCAGGTCCTGAGCCTTCGAGCGCCTTGGCTAAATTTTCTTGCAGCTGTGGGATTGACCACTCAGGCTGGATAGGAGTTAATGCGCGAAGTTCTTTTTCTCCCATAATCCCCGTAGGCTATCTCTTATCTAATTCCCTTTTAACCTTTGGAGCCCGCCTTGAGCAAGCCAATCAAACGCCAACCAGGAGATCGCACTATTCCTAAGTGGCAAACGGGATCAGGTGGGGAGAAATTTACTGATATTACATACCAAGTTGCAGACGGCATGGCAAAAATAACAATCAACCGTCCGGAAGTTAGAAATGCATTTCGGCCACAAACTCTTTTTGAATTATCTGACGCTTTTAATTTAGCTCGAGACAACGATCAAGTTGGTGTAATTATTTTTACTGGTGCCGGCGATGAAGCTTTTTGCTCAGGCGGTGACATAAATGTGCGCGGAGATGATGGCTACCTTGGTAATGACGCGCTGAGTAAAAAAGGAATTGGCCGATTAAATGTTTTAGATTTACAAGTACAAATTCGGCGCACACCAAAACCAGTTGTGGCTATGGTCGCTGGTTGGGCAATTGGTGGCGGACATGTGTTGCATGTTGTTTGTGATTTAACAATTGCAGCAGAGAACGCAAAGTTTGGGCAGACCGGACCAATGGTTGGTTCATTTGATGGTGGATATGGAGCTGGCTTGCTAGCAGCTCATGTTGGACAAAAGAAAGCTCGTGAGATTTGGTTTCTATGTCGTCAATATGATGCTCAAGAAGCACTTGATATGGGATTAGTTAATGCAGTTGTGTCAGTTAAAGAGTTAGAAGCCGAAACAGTTTCTTGGGCAAGAGAGATGCTACGTCACTCACCAATGGCACTTCGATTACTAAAAGCAAGCCTTAATGCGGCAGATGATGGTTTAGCAGGCGTTCAGCAATTAGCTGGGGATGCCACCATGTTGTTCTATTTAACAGAGGAAGGTCAAGAAGGACGCAACGCCTATCAAGAAAAGCGCGAGCCAGACTTTAATAAATTTCCTAAACGACCTTAAGTAATGTTTCCATTCAAATTACAAGTAGTTTCAATTCCAGTCAAAGCAAATTTTCGCGGAATTAAAAATCGAGAAATTGCTTTATTTGAAGGACCAGTTGGCTGGAGCGAATTTTCGCCATTTATTGAATACAGCAATAAAGAATCTAGTACCTGGCTAAGAGCTGCAATTGAAGGTGCTACAAAAGAGCCACCAACACCAATTAGAAACGAAGTACAAATAAACGCTACTTTGCCTAACGTAAAAGTGAATGAAGTGAAAGAATTACTGGCTGGCTTTGATGGATGTAACACGATCAAAATAAAAATTAATGATTTTGAGACCGATCAGGCTCTTTTAATTGAATGCTTAAAGGAAGTTCCGAAAGCTAAGTTTCGACTGGATGTAAACGGTGGTTGGGCGCTAGAAGAGGCGATTGCAAATGTGCAGAGTTACGAAAGCGCATTTGGAAGTTTAATTGAATACATTGAGCAACCCTGTACTGATTTCGCAGATCTAAACAGCTTACGTAACAACACTGGAGTTAAAATCGCTGTTGATGAATCAATAAGAAAATATTTGGCTGGTGATTTAACTCGTATTAAAGAGGTTGCCGATATTGCAATAATTAAGTGGGCGCCCACTGGTGGAATTACTGCAGCATTAGAAGTGATTGAAAAAATAGATCTACCAGTAGTTATCTCAAGTGCGTTAGACAGCAGCGTTGGTATTTCACATGGATTATCGCTAGCTGCGGCCGTGCCTAATCTTTATGGTGCTTGTGGACTTGGAACCGCTTCCTTATTAGCCGGTGATGTAACAAGTGATTCACTCATTCCAATCAATGGGATTATAAATAACCGTAAAGTAACTCCTGATCGAATTGAAGAATTTAAAGCAGAATCTGGCCGACAGAAATGGTGGCAAGATAGAGCCAATACAGTTTATGAAGGAGGCTTATTTTGAGTAATTCAACAAAATTAGCTCATTCATTACTTAGGCAGTTAATAGAGGTTGGAGTTAGTGATTTTGTAATTTCACCTGGATCACGAAATGCACCACTCGCAATTGCTTTGGGGGAAGCAGCAAGTAAAGAGATTATTGACTTGCATATAAAGATTGATGAACGTGGAGCTTCTTATTACGCACTTGGAATCTCTAAAGCAAGTAATAATTATGTGGCAGTTATTTGTACAAGTGGTACCGCGGCGGCAAATTTTCATCCAGCGGCTTTAGAGGCTTTTCATAGCAACAACAAATTAATATTGATTACTGCTGATCGGCCAGCCCGACTCCGGAAAACTGGTGCAAATCAAACAACTGATCAAGTGAACATTTACTCAGTGGTTAAAACCCATGATTTCGCGGCAGAGATAGAGATTAAAAAACTTTTAACTGGGAGCCCAGTACATCTAAACGTTCAATTTGATGAACCATTAATTGAAAGTGAAAAAACAGATTGGCTTGCTGGTTTAAAAATATTACTGCCTAATTACGAGAATAAAATCAGTGGAAGATTAGAAGTTGGTAGCGGGGTATTAATCATTGGACATGATCGAGCTGGTTATTCAGTAGCGGAAGTAAACACTTTTGTGAGTAAATTGAATTGGCCAGTAATTAGTGAAGATCTAATCTCTTTTCCACAATCAATCGCCCATGCATCTTTATTCTTGTCTGATCCTCAAATAGCCGCAAAACTAACCCCAGAGAATGTGATTGTTATTGGACGAACCACTTTATCTAGAAGCACTAATACATTCATAAATCTAGCTAAAAAAGTAATAGTTATCGATCCACGAACTGCTGATATAGACAGTAAGAGAGAAGCGGATCTAATACTTAAGGCATTACCGAATGAGGTAGTGAGCGTTAAATCAGATCAAAGTATTTGGCATATGGCTTCAGATGCCGCTGCAATTCAATTAGAAAATTTAGTTTGGTCTGAACAACTTGCGATTACAACAATATGTGCGCTTTTACCTGACGAGAGTGCATTGTTTGTTGGATCATCAAGACCTGTTCGTGACATCGAAGCCTTTGCCCATCCTCGCAGTGGCGTTTCAGTATTTGCCAATCGGGGCTTGGCTGGAATTGATGGGAATATTTCAACTGTATTTGGAGTAACAAATGAATTTGAGAGAACTACTG
>Ga0209088_10000823_pt1 | contig 21053 bp, 22 predicted proteins | sample S_140625_EF_Meta_FD_187324 | JGI IMG/M metagenome (GOLD analysis project Ga0209088, IMG submission 187324) | Freshwater microbial communities from Lake Simoncouche, Canada to study carbon cycling - S_140625_EF_MetaG (SPAdes) (version 2) | ecosystem: Environmental > Aquatic > Freshwater > Lake ... | reverse complement strand
CGGTCCGCGAAGGGACCGACGGTGGCGATGGCCGCGCGCAGCGCATCGAACGCCGCCCGGGCATCGCCGCCTGCTGCTTCATGGGCGGCTGCCAGTTCCAGGGTTCGTGCCAATGCGAGGTGGCGCGGGGCATCGTTGCGGTCCGCAAGGCAGGCGGCGCGGAGGGTCTTGAGCGCATCGCCCACGACGGCCTTTGCCTTCTGGCGTTCGCCGGCGCGGACGGCCATCGCGGCGAACGCGGCAGCGAGGTCGGCAACGCGCGCGAACGCAGGCGATCCGGACGGAGCCTGGCGTGCGCGGTCGCGCGCCTGGCACCAGAGTTCGCGCAGCTTCTCGGCCTGGCCGGCGGCAACGATCGTGGCCTGCCGTTCGGCGGCGGTCATCTCGCGCGTGACGTCCGTGGAGGCGGGGGCTCCGGGCATTCCGGTGATTCGGTTGTTGCTCAGGCTCATGCGAACTTCCGTGTTCCCTGTGAGTATCGAGTGGCGAGTATCGAGTGGCGAGTATCGAGTGGCGAGTATCGAGTGTCTGCTTCCTGCAGAGCGGTCATCCGGCGTGTCGGCGCTCAGCCAAGCCCGTCGGGGTCGATGGCGGCTTCCTTCTTGGCAGCGGCCTTCTTCTTGGCGTCCGGGCGTTCCGGGATGTTGTCCATGTAGAGGATCCGGCCGCAGCTCATGCAGGTCACCACCTGCTCGTTCTGCGCGGCCACGCGGCTGTAGGCATCGAGCGGGAGCTCGGCGTTGCATCCGCCGCACGCGAACTCGCGGTGGCGCAGGCTGACGATGGTCACCTCGGCAAGCGCCTCGCCATCGTTGCGGTCGGCGGCTTCGTCGAAGGCCTCGCGGGCTTCTTCCTTCAGGTTGGCGGCGGCGCGCTCGCGCTGCGCCTCGAGCTCGGCGAGGCGTCCGCCGAGTTCGGCCTTTGCCTCGTCGAGCGCTGCCTTCGCCATGTCGCGCAGGCGGGTGCGGTCGGAGAGCGGGGCTTCGCTCGCGGCCATGTCGGCCTTGAGCTTCTCCAGGTTCTCCATCTGGGCCAGGATGCGCTCGGCCAGTTCGTCGCGCTTGCCTTCGATCACCTTCAGCTCGTCGCGGAGGGCGTTGTACTGGCGCGGGTTGGCGGAGCTGTTGAGCTCGGAGCGGAGCGTCTCGAGGCGGGCCTTGAACGTGCCGTCCTCGAGCTCGAGGTTCGCCACGGTGGCCTGGATCTGGCGAAGCTGCGCTTCCTGGTCGCGGCGCTTGCCGGCGAGGAGGTCCACCTGCGTCTGGTGACGCCGTCGGTCCGAATCCGCATTGTCGAAGCGGGTCTTGATGCCTCGGACGAGGCTGTCGACGGAGTGGAGCGCGCGGAGGTGGGAGATGAGGCTCATGGTGGGTGTCGCGCCGGGCGCGAGTCCCCAAGCGTACCCGTTCCGGCGCGCATTTCGATGCATTCCGCGCGAATCGGCGCAATCAGCGCAAATGGAGCGCCAGGAGCACGACGGGCGCCGCAAGGAGCGGGCTGTCGAGGACATCGAAGATCCCGCCCATGCCGGGAAGTATCCGGCCGGAATCCTTGACGCCCGCGCTGCGCTTCATCAGGCTTTCGGCAAGGTCGCCGAAGGTGCCCACCACGCCGAGCACGGCGCCGGTGGCCGCGCCGAGGAGCGGCGCCACATGGTCGCGTGCATCCGGCAGGGCATCGCTCCACCAGGCAAGGAGCCCGCCGACGATGGCGGCGAACGCGATGCCGCCCACGAGCCCTTCCCAGCTCTTGGCCGGGCTGAGCCAGGGGATCATCTTGTGGCGACCGATCGACATGCCCACGGCGTACGCGCCGATGTCGCTTGCCTTCACGGTGAGGATTGCGCCGGCCAGCACCCACGGTCCCACCTCGGTGCGGACCAGGAGCCACGTGCCGAGCATCGCGCCGATGTACGTGAACGCCAGGAGCGTGCCGCCGGTGGCAGCCACCACGCCATCGATGCGTGCACCGCGACTATGCACGATGAGCGCCAGCGAGAGCACCGCCCAGAGCGCGCCCGCCATTGCCCCGGCGGCGTGCGAAGGCGACGCGAACGCCGGCGCCGCGCGGACCGCCACCACCCCGGCCACGGCGGCGAGCACGGTGAACCCCGTGGGTGCCGCGATCCCCGCCGAGCGGAGCATGGCGGCCAGTTCGCGCGCCAGGAGCGGGGCCAGCACCAGCACCGCCAGCGCCGCGAGCAGCACGCCGTCGGCGGTGCCCATCGCGGAGCGGACCAGGTCGTTGTCCTGCAGCGATGCCGACATCCGGCCGTCGCCCCAGAGCAGCGCCAGGAGCGCCAGGATCAGGACCGGTCCGGTGATGAGTCGAAGCCGAAGCACGGGTTCAGTAGACCGCAACGGTCGGATCGATGTCGAGCGACCAGAGGTGGATGCCGCCGGCCATGCTGCGGACATCGTCGAATCCGGCCTGCCGGAGCGCGGCCGTCACCTGCAGGCTGCGCGCGCCGTGGTGGCAGAAGACGACCACCGGCGTCGACTCGTGGGCGCGGAGTTCCTCGATGCGTGCGCCGAGTTCGTGCATCGGCACGTGGATCGCGCCGGCGATGCTCGCCAGGTCGCGCTCGGGCACGGTGCGGCAGTCGAGGAGGACGATCTGCTCACCCGCATCGCGGCGGCGCACGTATTCGCGCGGCGTCGTCTCCCAGTCGGGATTGAAGGGGTAGCCGGGAGGGAGGCCGCGTTCGTCGACGGACTGCACGGTCATTCCTTCGTGGTGGTGGCCGGGGCGGCAGGCGTGGCCGGGGCGGCACGCGTGGCCGGGGCGGCACGCGTGGCAGGGGCGGCGGTCCCGCGCACCTGCGCCGCGGGCAGCCACTCGATGGAGTCGCCCTCGGGCTGGTGGCGCACGGTCCACGGCGGCAGGAACAGGATCCGGCCGGGCGCGGTGGCGAGCCAGTAGATGCCGATCACGGGTGCGGCGCCTCCGTCGGCCAGGGCGGTGCTGCTCTCTCCGTGATCCTTCAGCGCGGTGGCGGTGGTGGGGTACTGGCCGGTGGCGCGCGGATCCTTCGAGAAGCCCTCGAAGAGCGAGTAGTACGTGGGCTGCACTTCCACCTGGCCGCGCGGCTGGTTCACGGTGACGGAGCCCCATGAAGAGCGGTCGAGCGTGGTGGTGCTCGGCGCAGGCTGTGCACCGGCGGCCACGGGCGTGCCGTCGAGCGTCACCGGTCCGCCGTCGCGCGGCAGTGCGGCGTCGCCATGGCCCGCGATGTCCGGAATGGGATCGGTGCCGGCGTGCACGAGCGTCGCGCTCGGGTTCTGGCAGCCCGCGGCGAGCAGGGCGGTGGCGAGGATGGCAACACGGTCGGTACGCATGGTTCAGACGTCGAGGCGGTAGCCCGCGTGCTCGAGCGCGTCGCGGATCGTATCCGGGTCGAAGCCGCGTCGACCCATGCGTCCTGCGACGCGGTTGGCGGATTCCCCGGCCTTGCGGGCGGCCTTGGCCTCCTTGCGGAGTTCGGCGGCCGTTCCGGCCCCGGCCTTGGCGGCCTCGCGCGCGTCGCGTTCGCCCACTCCGTCGGCCTCCAGCAGTGCTTCGAGCGCATCGGCGGCCATGGCGCCGCGGGTTCGCAGCTGCTCGACTCGGCCCTCGGCGAACGCGCGGTCGTTGAGCCAGCCGTCGGCGACGAGCTCCTTCACGGCGTTGGCCGCTGCGCGCGCCGCGTGGCCACCCTTCACGAGGCGTGCCTGCAGGCCCGCCGCGCTCCACGCGCGCTTGGCAAGGAACGCCAGCGCTGCCTCGCGGGCCAGCGCCTCCGCGGCCGCGGCATCGACGCGGGCCGCGAGCGCCGGCGTCCACGGGGCGCCCTCGGCCAGGCCAAGCTCGTCGGCGCGGTGGCGCAGGAGGGTGGCGACGGTACGGCCGCCCACGCGCACCTCCACCTGGTTCGGGTCCACCGCGCGCGGTGCGATCGAGTCGATGCGAGCCTTCTTCCCGGTGACATTCTTCCCGGCGACAGTCTTCATAGTCTTCCCGGTGACAGTCTTCTTTGTGGCCTTTGCCATGGATCGTTCCTCAGCTCAGTTGGTCGAGGTAGCCGCGCATCTCCGAGAGCGCGTGGCCGTCGTTGGCCTGCTGCGCCGCGGTGATGCCCGCGCGCAGCACGTTGCAGGCTTCGTCCGTGCGGTCCAGGTCCTCGAGCGAGCGGGCCTTGTGGAAGTACGCGTAGCAGTACGCCGCGTCGGCGGCGATGGTGCGGTCGTACCAGCCGAGCGCCTCCTCGTGGCGGCCCGCGCGCGCGTGTTCCTGCGCGATGCCGTAGAGGCAGAAGGGGTCGTTCGGCTCGGCGGCGTGGAGCTTCATGAGCTGCGCCAGGCGGTCGCCGGCAGGGGATGGTCCGGGCACGGTGGACATGCGGGGAACCCTATCAGATTCCCGGCCGGATACGCTTCACGCCATGCGCTTCGCCCCCGCGCCATTTGCTCGCATCTTCCTGCCGGTCGCCTTCGTGGCGCTCGTCCTCCCATGGCTTGCCGCATGCACGCCGCAGTACATCCGGGAAGACCGCACCGACCGGCGCGAGAAGGAACTTCGCATCAAGCAGCATGCGGGCGGCACGCATCACGCCACCGTCGTGGACAACGTCCGCTGGCTCCAGACGTTCGGCAACGAGCTGCTCGTCATCGACACCACCAACGGTCGTGAGCTCGGTCGCGCCGAGGGCGTGAAGTTCGGCGAGGGCGGTTCGCTCGTGGACATCATCGCGGAGGGCGACACCGCGTGGGCCGTCTCGGCGAACACCGCGCTTGTCAAGTTCGACATCGGCGACAACTCCGCCCCGCGCGTGACCGACACCGTTCCCGCCGCGAAGCTCGGCATCGAGCCGCTCTTCGTGTCGCAGGTGGGTGGTGAGATCTACGTCACCGGCAAGGGCGGGGCGGTGCGGGTGCGCGACCGCCAGCGGTACCTCAAGGACATGACCGCCACCCACGTGGTCGGCTCGAAGATCGGCCCGGTGGCATGCGTCGGCCGGAAGATCCTGGCAGTCGACGACGGCCGGTACCTCGGTGCCGCCACGGCGTTGGTGCCGCTCCCGGCGGGCCTCGGTCCGCCGGACGGGTACGCATTCCTGCTGCAGGGGCAGAACGGCGCATCGGTGGGAATCATGTCTCCGGCATTCACGGAGCTTGACCAGTCCGCCATCCCCGCACGCGTGCGTCGCATCCGCGTCTGCGGAGATCGTCTCTTCGCCGTCACCGACAAGACGCTCTTCGCCTGGCGCATCGATGGCAGCACGTTGGTGGAGCCGGAAGAGATCGCGCTCAAGGGCGGTCGCGACATCGCCCTCATCAAGCCGAACCATTACGCGGTGGCCGGCACCTTTGGTCGTTCCATGTACCGCCACAAGGCGGAGGACCGCCGCGCGCCCGACACCTTCTACAACGTCGAGCGCCAGCCCGGCCTGCTGGAAGTGGCCATGACCGACAGCCGCCGCATCCTGGCCGGTGGTCGCGAGGGCTTCTGGCTCTGGCGCATCGGCGCGACGCCGCAACTCACCGAGAAGACCACGGACCTCACCACGATGGTGGGCACCGACCGCACGCTTGCCTGGGGAACGGCGCACCTCGTGCAGGAGAAGGGCGTGGATGGCGTGCAAGTGGGCGTGGCCGTGGAACTGTCGCACGACGGGATGCAGGAGCGCTATCAGCCCCTCGGCGCGCCGCGCATCCACGTCATCGAGGCGATCGACGGCGACCTCTGGATCGGGCACGACCGCGGCGTGGACATCCTTCGACGCGTGGAGTTCGTCAAGCCGACGTCGGAGGACCAGGATGGCGACGGCAAGGTCGACCCGGATCCGGATACGGTGGATCCCGCTGCATCCACCGATCCCGAGCCGCGCGTCATCTCCACCACCGACCTTGCCGGAGCCACCGTGGCATCCCCGAAGCCCGGTGCGCCCGCCAGGCCGGTCGATGACTCGGTGCAGCCCGTGATGTCGGCGCGCATCGTCGCGTTGCGCGAATGGCGTTTCGAGGGGCCCGTGCTCTTCATGTACCCGGAGCGGATCGGGGGCGGTGCGGCGATGGTCTCGCTGCACGGCGGTTTCATCCTGGCCAAGCCCGAGGCCGTCGGCGATGCGCCCACGTTCAAGGGGCGCGGAACGGTGAAGTGACGCGGGGCGCTTGAAGTTCGACCGCATCCTCCGCTGCGCGCGTTTGAAGTTCGACCGCACACTTCGCTGTGCGCGGGGCTTTTCGAAGTTCGACCGCACCCTCCGCTGTGCGCGGGACCCCTGTCCCGCGGACGGCCTCGCTCCACCCGGCTGCGCTCGGCCTCGACGACAACCGCTCGTCCGGGTGGCACCCGGGAGTATTCGAAACCGCGGCTGCCGGACTTCGCGCTTGTCGACGCCTCGGGCCAGGGGTCCCGTGCTCGCTGCGGGTGCTCGCACGCGTGACAATCACCTCATCCGGCTGCCCACACCAGCGGCGGTGAGGCCATTGCCGAACCGACGCCATCGGCGCAACGGGTGCCTGGCCCCCTCGCCGGAGGGGCACGGGCGGCGCCCAGCCGCCCGCCCCGCAAGGCGACGGGGCCAGTCCCAGCGCGCCGCGAGAACGTCGCAAACGCATCACCGCCCCGCAAGGCGACGGGCCAGCATGTCGGCGTCGATCGCTCGTCACTTCGCCGGATTCGCCCGCGCCTCGGAGCAGAACTCCACGCAGATCGGATCCATCGCGCAGGTGTTCCCGCGCGCACGACATGCCGCGCGTCCGTGGAAGATCAGGAGGTGGCTCAGGTCGCACCAGCGCTCGCGCGGGAAGAGTGCCATGAGGTCGCGCTCCACCTTGCCGGGGTCGGCATGGGTGCTCAGGCCAAGCCGTTGCGCGAGCCGGCCGACGTGCGTGTCCACCACCACGCCTGCCTGGATCCCGAAGCAGTTGCCGAGCACCACGTTGGCGGTCTTGCGTGCCACGCCCCGCAGCGCGAGCAATGAGTCCATGTCGCGCGGCACCTCGCCGCCGTGATGGGCCACGAGCGCCTGCATCGATTCATGCACCGCGCGCGCCTTGTTTCGCCAGAGGCCGATGGTGCGGATGAACGGCGCAATCCGGTCCGGCGAGGCGGCGGCGTAATCGGCGGGGCGGGGGAATTCGCGAAACAGCGCCGGGGTGGCGGCATTCACGCTCTCGTCGGTGGCCTGTGCGCTCAGGATGGTGGCCACCAATAGTTCGTGCGGCGCGGTCCAGTCCAGGCGGCACTTCGCGTGCGGGTACGTCCGGTCGAGCGCGGCGAGCAGGGCGCGGGCGCGTTCGATCTGCTTCGGTCCCTTGCGCGGGAGCTTCAGCGTGATGGGGGGTTGCGTGGCGGCGGCCTTCATGCGGGTCGCTTGGAGGTGGCGCCCGGTGCGGCGGCCGGGGCAGGCATGAGTGCCGGCACGAAGGCCGCAATGGCGCCGAGCACCGCGAAGAGCTGGACCTTGTAGAGCGCGTCGGCCAGTCGGTGTCCGGCGTCGAACCGTTCCATGGCTTCCGCGGCGAGCATGCGCTCGCCGGCGGCCACGGCGTCCCAGTAGGCGAGGAGATCCGCGTTCATGCCCGGGCTGATGGCAGCCCGCACCGCAAGCGCCGCGGCACCCACGGCCACGCTTGCCATGAGCAGCCAGCGTGCCCACGCGGCGCCGCGCAGGCCCCTGAGCCGTGCCACCCGCACCGTGCATCCCACGGCCAGTGCGGAGAAGGCGAATTGCACTCGGTCGCTCGTCAGGAACACCGGCTGCATCAGCCGTCCGGCGGCGTAGCGGCCCATGTCCTCGGTGCGGCCTTCGAAGAATTCCTCGGTGCCAGCCACGGTGATTCCCATCTGCGGCAACGAGCGGAACGCGCTCATCGCGCCCACACCGGCGGAGGCGATGGCGGCAAAGAGGGTGGCAAGCGAGAGGAGGAGCACCGCGGCGGTGGGTCGCATGGATGGGAGTCTATTCCCCATGCACGCCATGCCGCGCGCGAACTACGCTGCGCGCATGGGTGCCAGGACGCAGTTGCCGCTTGCCGTGACCGTTGCGCCGCTCGGCGATCCGGCGGCGGCGTTCGTGTGGGCGGCGTCGCAGGGGATCCGAGGCGTGCAGCTCAGCGCCACGCATCCCGGGATGCGCCCGCGTGACCTCGGTGCCAGCGCGCGCCGCGACCTGCGTGCCACGTTCACGCGGCTCGAGTTGGTGGCATCGGGCATCGACGCGTGGATACCGCCATCGCACTTCATGGAACCCGCCAAAACCGAACGCGCCATCGACGCCGCGTGCGCCGCGTGCGAACTTGCGGGCGAGCTCGGCCGCGTGCCGGTGACACTGCAGCTGCCGCGCGCGGCCACCGATGGCAGCGACGGCCCGCGCCGCGCGGAAGCCATCGCCGCCGTCGTGGCCGCCGCCGACCGCGCCGGCGTGCTGGTGGCGGATGCATCGAACGCCGACGACGTGCCGTGGCCTCCCGTGGGCCTGTCGCTTGACCCCGCCGCGGTCCTGGCCGATGGCGGCGACCCGGCCGCTGCCGCCTCGCGTACGGGCGCCCGGATCGCGTCCGCCCGCATGGTCGATCTTCTGCGCTCGGGCATGCGAGGCCCGGTGGGGCGCTCCGGGGAATCGCGCCTGGACGTGCTGGCGTACCGCATTGCGCTCGAGATGGCCGGATTCCGCGGGCTGCCCGTGATCGACGCCCGCCAGTGGGTGGATCCGCACGCCGGCGTGGTGGCTTCGGCCGAGGCATGGGGCAGGGCCGTCGCCACCTGACGCTTCCACTACACTTCGCGCATGGCACGCCGCGCAGCTCCGGCCCTCTACGAACTGATGCGCCGCCCGGGGTCTCCCTCGGCTGGCGGCGGTGACGCTCCGGTGTCCGCTTCGCCGCGGCGCACGGGGAACGCCCCGGGGCTCCCGTCCACCTTCGAAGTCTCGCTCATGAAGGCAGCGGTCATCGGCGCCGCTGTCGTGGTGGCGATTGCCGTCGCGTACGGCATCGGCGTCCAGCGCGGGAGTTCGTTGGCGCGTTCGCCCGGCTCGTCCGGTTCCGCGGCATCCGCGTCCGAGTCCCCGAAGGAGTCGGATTCGGCATCCCCCCGGGTGCCTCCGATCGCGAAATCCGACGACTCCGCGACGCGCAAGCCCGCGGCCAAGGACCGCCCGACAACCGATAACAACGGCGATCCACGCGTCAAGGGCATGCGTTACTTTGTCCTGGCCCACCCCTCCAGCGAGCGGGCAGCGGAGCTGGTGGACTTCTGCCAGCTGAACGGACTTGATGCGTACCTCGTTCCAGACGATACTGCGCTGCTCCGCAAAGTCATCGTCCTGCCCGGCTACCGCGACCCCTCCGAGAAATCATCGCCTGAGATCAAGGCACTCGAAGCCAAGATTCGGAACGTCGGAGACAAGTGGAAGGCCAAGAACCCGCGCGCGAACAAGGATTTCCGCGAGGCGTACCCCGAGGCCTACCGATAGCAGGACGACGACCGACGCATCACCCGACCGCACCCGCGGCGCACTCAGGCGCCGCCGACTGAACCGAAAGATCGAATCACCATGAGCCTCCATCGCAGCCTCAAGACCAAGTCCGGCGCCCTCAACCAGCACCGCAACGTGCTGACCCGCGCCGAGCGCATCGCGAAGCTCACGTCCGAGGAGCGCTTCGATCCGTCGAAGAACACCGCGCTGGGCATCGTGAAGGTGCGCAGCATCAAGGCTGCCGCCGGCAAGAAGCCGAAGAAGGCCGAAGAGGCCGGCGCCGAGGCTGCGAAGCCGGGCGCGAAGGGCGCCAAGGCTGCCGCTCCCGCCGCCAAGGCCGCTGCTGGCAAGAAGTGATCAGCATGACCACGCACACTCCCGCAGGCGGCCCTCTGGGCCGCCTGTCTCTTTCCCGGCTGATCTCCCGTCGCGCCCAGTCCATCGACGCGTCGGGCATCCGACGCGTCTTCGACCTGGCCGCCAAGATGAAGGACCCGATCAATCTCTCGATCGGGCAGCCTGATTTCCCCGTGCCCACGGTGATGAAGGAGGCCGCCAAGGCCGCCATCGACGCCGACCGCAATGGCTACACGGTCACGCAGGGAATCCCGGAGCTCCTGCACGCCATCTGGCAGCACCTGAAGGTGAACGTCGGCTGGCACGGGCCCACCGACGAGCTCGGCGCCGTGGTGACGAGCGGCACCAGCGGCGGCATCGTGCTCGCGGCGATGGCCCTCCTCGACGAGGGCGACGAGATGGTCATCCCCGACCCGTACTTCGTGATGTACAACCAGCTCGGGAAGCTGACCGGCGGCACCATGGTGCGCTGCGACACCTATCCCGACTTCCGCATGACCGCGGAGCGCATCGAGCGCTGCATCACGCCGCGTACCAAGGCGGTGCTCCTCTGCAGCCCCAGCAACCCGTGCGGCACCGTCCTCTCGGGCGCGGAGCTCAAGGACATCGTCGACCTCTGCCGGCGCAAGCACGTCCTGCTGATCAGCGACGAGATCTACGACGAGTTCTGCTTCAGCGACGCGCGCGAGAACGGCAAGTGCCCGAGCCCCGCGCAATTCAGCGACGAATGCCTGCTGATCCGCGGCTTCGGCAAGACCTACGGCTGCACCGGCTGGCGCCTTGGCTACGTGGCCGGTCCGAAGGACATCGTGCAGGAGATCGCCAAGTTCCAGCAGTACACCTACGTCTGCGCGCCCAGCATGGCGCAGTGGGGCGTGGTGCCGAGCTTCGGCGTCGATCTCTCGCCGATGGTGGCTGACTACGAGAAGCGCCGCCAGATGGTGGTCGACACCTTTGCGGACATCACCTCGGTGCCGCGCCCGGGCGGTGCGTTCTACGCGTTCGTCGAGGTGCCCAAGCACCTTGGCATGACCGGCCAGCAGTTCATCGAGCAGGCCATCGAGCACCGCGTGCTGGTGATTCCGGGCAACGTCTTCTCGACGCGCGACACGCACTTCCGCATCAGCTTCGCCACCCGTCCCGACAAGCTGGCCGAGGGTCTCGGCATCCTGCGCGGCATGATGACGGCGTGACCGCGGCGCACTGGCCTGCGATCCACCAACCAATGACAGACGCCCAGGCCAAGGCCTGGGCGTCTGTGTTCATGCAGTCATCCGGGTACGGTTCCGCGCACCGCATGGCGGTACGGCAGTACGCCGACCCAGCGCTCTCGAAGCGCCCGTTCTCAGGGCTTCTTCGGGGCCGGCGCGGAAGCCGCGGCGGCGGCGGAGCCGTCGGCGGACGTCATCTTTTCCTTGAGCTCCTGCGAGGGGCTCTTGATGGTGCCGGCGGCGGGCTGGGCGGTGTTCTTCTCGACCTTCTTGGTGGCCGGGGTGCTGCCACCGCACGCGGTGAGGACGAGGAGGAGAGCGACGGCGCCGGTCGAAACGAGGGTCTTCATGTGGGTTGCCTCAAAGCCTTTCAGTTGCTCGCGCGAAATGGGTCGAGCGGCCCATGCGCGGTGGCGTGTCACGCCGGTGGCCGCGCTGCAGGGTGGGAGTGTCGCAGAACCATTCGGCCCCCGTCAAGCGGGGGTTCCGTGGGGGTTGCCGCGGCCGGCGGGAATCGCCGCCGACCGGCGGGAATCCGCCTCGCCAACCGCCGTTACCTGGCGGCAGGGCCGATCGCCCAACGTCCGTTTGCCTCGCCGGGGGCCAGCCACCGCCACTGGGTGTGGAAGGTGTCGTCGTTGTCGGCCACGCCGACCTGGATGCGCGGGCTGCCCGCCGGGCAGGGGACGTCGATGCGGAGGTCCCAACCGGTACCCGAGCGCTCCATGCTCCGGATCGCGACACCTGCAGGCGCCGTGAATCCGGGGGTGAAGGGTTCGATCAGGACATCGGCGATGGGTGCGTTCCCAGCAGCCGCCCCGGTTCCGCCATCGATGATCACGCGGACCGCGTCGGCGTGCGGATCCTTCAACCGCTTCGCATCCGGCGCGCTCCACTGCGGGGCGGCGGCGAAGCAGGCATCGGGCACGTGGAAGTCCAGTGCAAGCCGCGCGCCGTCCTCCGTGCGTGCCACGCGCAGCGACGGATTGTCCTCGCGCGTGTCGTAGGGCGAATAGTTCCACGCCAGCACGGGAAGCGGCGCCGCGTCCTCGAGGCGCGCCGCCGCATTCACCGTGCGCTGCACGGGCAGCCGCGTCGGCAGGTAGACGGGGACGGTGCGCCCCTTGCTGTCGGTGAAGGTGGCGTACACCTCGAGCTGCGGTGCGAGCACCATGCCCGGCTGCGGCAGGACGGTGATCGGCACCTCGATGACCGCCTCGCCCTTGGATTCCACGGTGCGTTCGCAGGCGCCTGGCGCGGTGCGGACCACGGCCCGTGCATTGCTTGTCATGGTGTACGGATTGTCGGTGTCGGCCAGCACGTGGCTGGTCCACCCGTTGGCGCCACCCGGGGTGCCGGGCGTCCCGCGTCCCGCCCGGCCGGCGGTCCACCACGCGGGCGGGGCGTCGGGCAGGCGGATGACGCCGGGCGGGTCGAGTGTCACGTGCACCGCGACGTCGGTCGGATTGCGCACCACCAGGCGTGCCGTCGCGGCGGTCGGGGCGGTGATGGACGCCGGATCCGGCACCGCGCCCTCGGCCTGCACCGCTGACTTCGGCTCGCGCAGCGCATACACGCGGTCCTGGTCGGCGCGCGTGATGAAGTCCTCGGGGAGCACCAGGCCCACGGGCTGATGCCAGACCCGGAGCTTCCCATCCTCGGTGCAGTCGACGAACGTGAGGTGCTGGAGCTGTCCCGCCAGCGGATGCTGGTCGATCATCCCGCCGCACGTGCCCACGATGTGGTACTGGACGCCGTTGACGTCCGCATCGCGCTGCATGGCGTGGAAGTGGCCGGCGATCACCGCATCGGCGCCCGCCTTCTCGAGAAGGGGCTGCACGCGCTCCTGCCACTTCACGCTTGGGTAGCGCCACATCGGCCGGTGCATCAGGAGGAAGATCGGCTTGCCCCGCTTCGCGGCGGCGTCGAGCGCGCCCGCGATCCAGGAGAGCTGCGTCTCCGTCATCTTGATGTTGCTGTCTCCCAGTCCTTCATCGCTGAAGAGGACGATGGCGGTGGCGAGGTCCAGTTCCACGGAATACCAGAGCGGCCCGAAGCGCTCGCGGTACTTCGCTGCGAAGGTGGCATCCCCGGGCGTGCGGGATCCGCTGATCACGTCGTGGTTGCCGGGCGTGGGGTAGAAGCGCGCGGTCAGCGGGGCCACGCCGCGCTGGTACTCGTCCACCTCGGCGTCCCAGATGGAGGTGGAACGCGTGTAGCCCTGCACCATGTCGCCCACGGTGAAGACCGCGTCCGGCCGCACGATGTTCAGGTCCTCGACCGCCGCATGGAGGTACGGCAGGCCCCACGCGCGACCGGTGGTGCGGTCGGGCAGGATGGCAATGCGCTGCACGCGCGGATGGGCTGCATCGCGCACGGTCTGGCCGTCGGTGGCGCGGCCATCGCCGGTGCGTTCGAACGCGGGCGGGACGGCACGGGCCGCCAGGGCAAGGGTGATGGCAAGGGCTGCAACGGTCAGGGCGCGCGTGCGGAGCATCCGCGCATTCTGCCCGATGTGCGTTCGCCGCGCGTTCAGCCGGACGCAGCGCCCGCGCCCGGGAACGGGATCGACGGCCCGCGGACCACGGATTCGCACGCCTCCGCCAGCTGGTCCGCGCAGCGCGCCGAGCCGAAGCGCGCCGCCGTGCGCACCGCGGCTTCCTCGCCGATGCCCGCGGCCGCGGCGGGCTGCAGCAGCGCCTTCGTCAGGAGCGCGGTCCACTCGCGCGCGTCGCGCTCCTTGGCCACCATGGCGGTGACGCCGTCGATCAGGTGGTCGGCGTACGGGTCGTCCATGGCCACGAGCGTCCGCCCGAGCGCCATGGCCTCGAGCACCAGCGAGCGAACCCCGTGGATCGCCTCCGGCAGCACCATGACACCGCAGGCGAGGGCGAGCGGCCGCACGGACTCGAGCCGCGAGACGCCGTTGAGGACCGGCTGGATCCCCATCTCGCGTGCGAGCCGCCAGAGCTTCGGGTCGTGGCCGGGCGGAAGTTCGATGGCCACCTGCAGATCGGGGAGCGCCGGCATCACGTCGGCGATGGCGGCGAACACCGCGCGGTACGCGCCCTCGTCGCGGCCGGTGCCGGCAATCGCCAGGCTCTGCGGGCTCGCCGTCGCCGCGCGCCGGTCGACGGGCAGCTGCACGCCGAGCGGCAGCACGGAGACGTGCCTGTCGCCCACCAGGCGCCCGGCCCGCACCGCAATGGGCGCGGTGGGCACGCAGACCGCGTCGATGCGGTCGTTGTGGCGCTTGAGCGGGGTGACGTCCAGCTCGTCCTCGGTGGAGATCATGGCCACGAGGCCGGCGTCCAGGTCGTCGGCAAGTTCCGCCGCGGCGTCGAACGCGCGCGGGCCGAAACTGACGAAGACGTCCGGCTTGGAATCCTCAAGCGACGAACTCAGCGCGCCCAGCCGCGACGGCCGGAACAGGATCGAGCTGTCGAAGTCGAAGCTCGCCACCGGGATCAGCTGCGAGAGCGGCGCCTCGTCGCGCGAGGGCGGCAGGATGCGCAGCACGCGGATGCCCTCGCCGGCCAGTGCCACGGCCAGGCGCTGCACCGGTGCGGCGTCGCTCAGGAGCCGCTCGGGATCGACGACGAGCGCAATGTGCACGCGGCGGCCTCCAGCGGTTGGAATGCGAGCGCCATTTCCGGCGGAATGCGGGCCGGGCGCCGGGTGGAAAGGTCCACGTACGCCCAGCACGTGGAGCCGCGGCAGACCACGGCGCCATCGCGCACGCGGGCGATCACGGTGTCGCGCCAGGACGAGGAACGCCCGGAGTTGCGCACCCAGGTGAAGACCATCAGTTCCTCGCCGGGGAAGACCTCCGCGCGGTACTCCACCTCATGGCGCGCCACGAACCACATCCGCCCGGAAGCAAGGAGCGCATCGCGCGTCCAGCCGAGCGAGTCGGAGTGGAGCTCGGCCGCGCGGTCGAGCCAGCGCACGTATTCCACGTTGTTGACGTGCGGCACGGAGCGGCTCACGCCTTCGGCGGTGGGGACGAGCCGCATCGCGAAGGGCTGCGGATGCGGCACGCCGAGCGATGCAGGGGGCACGAGCGAGGCATCGTGCACCAGCGGCGGAGGGTTCACTGCCCGCCCTCACGCGGCGTCGGATCGATGGAGCGCAGGTAGCGCCAGCTGTAGATGCCGGTGGCATGGCCGTCGCTGAAGCGGATGCGGATGGCGTAGTTGCCCACGAGCTCGGCATCGAGTGCCGTGAGCGGTCCGCTCCCGCGTCCGGCGGGGAGCACCGTCAGCGGATTGCGCGCCATCTCCTCGCGGAGCGCCTTGGCATCGGCGCTGGGGCTCGCGCGGCGCAGGTGCGCCAGCGGGAAGAAGCTCGTGCGGCCGTCGTCCCACGTGATCTCCAGGCCGCGCTCGCGGTCGAGGTCAAGGTGCACGGGCCGCGGCCCCGAATGGTCGGCGCGCGGGTCGTCGTGCGGGTCGGGGGAACTCTCCGCATGCATGCGGCAAAGTCTACGGTGCGGCCCGGCCGCGGCACCCGCGGCGCCCTAGACTCGTGTCCTCCATGAGCGAACCCGTGATGAGCGAAACCATGAACGCCGCCGACCGGCTCCTTGCACGCATCGACGCCGCCGGCGCCCCCATCTGCGTGGGCCTTGATCCGGTGGTGGAGAAGCTTCCCGCCGTCCTCCGCCCAGCCGCCGGGGACGAGGCCGCGGCCCGGGCCATCGAGCAGTTCTCCGTGGGCGTCATCGATGCGGTGGCGGGCGTGGCACCCGCGGTCAAGGTCCAGGCGGCGTGCTTCGAGCGCCACGGTCCGGCCGGCGTGGCTGCCCTCGCACGCGTCCTGGCGCACGCGCGCACGGTGGACGGGCTCGAGACCATCCTCGACTTCAAGCGCGGCGACATCGGGATCAGCGCCGAGCACTACGCCGCCTCGGCGCGCGGCGCGTTCCGCGCGGACTGGTCCACCGTCAGTGCGTACCTCGGCACAGACTCGCTCTCGCCGTTCGTCGGCCATGGACACGGCGCCTTCGCGTTGGTGCGGACCTCGAACCCCTCCGGCGACGCACTCCAGTCGCTTCGCTTGGCGGACGGCCGCACCGTGGCGGAGGCCGTGGCGGACATCGTGGCGGTGCAGGGCGCTTCCTCGGTGGGCGCGTCCGGCTTCAGCGCACTCGGTGCCGTGGTGGGCGCCACCAAGCGCGCCGATGCCGCCGCACTCCGCACGCGCATGCCGCAGCAGATCTTCCTGGTGCCCGGGTTCGGCGCGCAGGGCGGCGGCGTGGACGACGTGCTGCCGTGCTTCCGTGCCGACGGTCGCGGTGCGCTGGTGACGGCCAGCCGTTCGGTGATCTACGCGTTCGACGCCGCTGACCGCGCATGGCACGAGGCCGTGCGCCGCGCGGCGGAGGACCTGCGCACGCAGATCGGGTCGGCCGTCGGGGTCCGCGCGTGAACGCGCGCGGCGCAGGCATCGCACTCGGCGTGGTCTTCGTGGCCCTCCTGGCGGTGCCGGTCATTGCGCGCCGCGAATCACCCGCACCGCCGCGCGACGCCGCGTCGGTCATCATCATCACGCCGCACCCGGAGCAGATCCGGAACGAATTCGGCGAGGGCTTCGCCCGCTGGCACCAGGCGAAGTTCGGCACGCCGGCCACGGTGATCTGGAGCACGCCGGGCGGCGCCACCGAGATCCGCCGCATGCTCGAAGCCGGCACGGTGGCGGCACTCCGCGCCGGAACGCCCGTCGGTGGCAACGCCGACATCCTCTTCGGCGGAGGAAGCTACGAGTACGAGCAGATGAAGAAGCCCATCACCGTGGAGGTGGGCGACCAGAAGCGCTCCGCATCAGTGCTGGAACCCGTGCCCTTCGAGGACGCGTGGCTCCGCGAGGTGTACGGCGACAACGACATCGGCGGCCGCACGCTCTACGACCCCGGGCGGGCGTGGTTCGGCTGCGCGCTGAGCGCCTTCGGCATCGTCTACAACGCGGAGGGCCTGCGGCGCCTGGGCCTTGCCGCGCCGCGTGACTGGTCGGCGCTGGCCGATCCGCGCCTTCGGGGCGAGGTGGCGCTGGCGAACCCCGCGCAGTCGGGGAGCATCGCTTCCGGAATGGAAACCATCCTCCAGCGCGAGGGTTGGCAGCTCGGCTGGGCCATCCTGCGCCGCGCCGCGGCGAACGCGCGCTCGGTGTCCGCAAGCGCCACGCGCGCGCCCATCGACGTGGCGCAGGGCCAAGCCGTGGAGGCGCTCTGCATCGATTTCTACGGTCGTTTCCAGCAGCAGTCCGTGACCGACGGCGGATCGCCCGGGCGCGTGGGGTACGTGGATCCCGTGGGGAAGACCGCCGTGGACCCGGACCCGGTGGCAATGCTCCGCGGTGCCCCGCACGCGGAGACCGCACGGCGCTTCATCGAGTTCGCGCTGTCCGCCGAAGGCCAGCGCCTCTGGCAGTACCGGCCCGGCACCGAGGGTGGCCCGCGGTGGACCGGCCTGCGTCGGCTGCCCGCGCGTCGCAGCCTCTACGCGACGGAGATGTCGCACTTCACCGACAAGGTGGATCCGTGGCTGCTTGCCACGGCCATCGCCAACCCGAACCCGGACTTCCGCGCCTTCGTTGCGCCGCTCTTCGTGGCCATGGCCATCGACAACCGCTCGCTCCTGCGCGAGGCGTGGGCGTGCATTGCCGCGCACCCCGAGTACCCGCAGGATGGCCGCGTGCTCCTGGCCAGCGAGGCCACGGACCCAAACCTCCGCGCCATGCTTGCCGAGTTCGACGCCCTCCCGCGCCTCTCCGGCCCGTCGGGCACCGTGCTCGACCTCTCCGACGCCTCCACCCTCCGCGCCGTCCGCGATGGCTGGATCCGCGGCGGATGGAAGGACGCCGGTCTCTGGCCCGCGAACGATGCTCCCGCGGACGTCATGCGCCGCATCTTTGCCGAGGAGATCGGCACGCACCTGCGCGCGGTGATCGCGCGCGCCCGAGGTTCCGTCCAGTGAACGCCCCACGCGCCGCCATTCTCTCCGTCGGCGATGAGCTGGTGCTCGGCACCACGCTCGACACCAACTCCCGCACCCTCTCCTCCGCGCTCCGCGAGGCCGGCCTCGACGTGGTGGAACACCGCACCGTGGCCGACGACCGCGCGGCCATCGCAGCGGCGATGCGCGCGCTCGCGTCGTCCGTGGATGTCGTGATCTCCACCGGCGGCCTCGGCCCCACCGACGACGACCTCACGCGCGACGCGCTCAACGACCTCACCGATGCGGGCGGGCCGCAGGTGGAGGACGCCGTGGCACGCACCGACCTCGACGCATGGTTTGCCGGCCGCGGCCGGACCATGGCCGCCATCAACCTGCGCCAGGCGCTTCGGCCGAAGTCCGCGCGCATCGTGCGCAACCTCGGCGGCACCGCACCGGGCCTCGCGACGACGCTCGGTGCATGCCGGGTCTTCTGCCTGCCCGGGCCGCCGCGCGAGATGATCCCCATGTTCGAGTCGGACGTCCTGCCCGCGGTGCGACCGGCCGGTGCGCCGGCGATCGCCAAGCGCACGCTCGGCACGTTCGGCATCGGCGAAAGCGCGCTTGCCGAGCGGCTCGGCACCCGCATGACACGTGGACGCGAGCCGGCGGTCGGCACCACTGCAAGCGGTTCGGTGGTGTCCGTGCAGGTGGTGGCACGCGGCGCCGACGCCGCCGCACGCGCCGACGCGGAGATGGCGGCGTGCGCGGTTGACGCCTCCCCATTTGCATTCGGTTCCGAGGACGCCACGCTTGCATCGGCGCTCCTCCACGAGTGCCGCGCGCGCGGCCGTACGCTCGCGGTGGCCGAGAGCTGCACGGGCGGCATCGTGGGTGGCATGCTCACCGCAGTGGCGGGTTCGAGCGACGTCTTCCTCGGCGGCTGGATCACCTATTCGAACGAGATGAAGTCCGCGCAGCTTGGCGTGGACCCGCAGCTCATCGCCCGTCACGGGGCGGTGAGCCGGGAGACCGTGCTGGCCATGGCCGCGGGCGCGTGCGCGCACTCGGGGGCGACGCTTGCGGTCTCCATCAGCGGCGTGGCGGGCCCCGGCGGCGGCAGCGCCGAGAAGCCGGTCGGCACCGTGTGGATCGCCGTGCACGATGCGGTCTCCGGCACCGGTCGCGCGCGTCGCTTCGAATACCCCGGCATGCGCGACATCGTCCGTGACCGCGCTGCCAAGACCGCGCTCCAGATGGCGCGCTGGATGCTGCGCGGCGAGGACGCCGCCATCCTGTGGGAGCGCACATGACGGGCGGCACCATCGACCCGCAGGCACGTCCGGTCGGCACGGTGACCTCGTTCATCGGCGTCGGCAGCAACGTGGGCGATCGCGCGGCGCACATGGCGTTCGCGTTCGACGCCCTCGAGCGGGCGCCTGGCATCCGCCTGGTGCGCCGTTCCACCATCCACGAGACTGCGCCGGTCGGTCCTTCGGGGCAGGGGCCGTACCTCAACGCCGTGGTGGAACTGGCGGTCGGGCTCTCGCCGGTGGAACTCCTGGCGACGCTCCTCGAGCTCGAGAGGCTGCGGGGGCGCGATCGCGCCAACGAGATCCGCTTCGGCCCGCGCACGCTGGACCTCGACATCCTCACGTGGGGCGCGGCCGAGCCGGGCCGCGCGCGCATCGATTCGCCCGGCCTGGTGGTGCCGCATCCGCGCATGCACGACCGTGCCTTCGTGCTGCTTCCGCTTGCGGAACTTGACCCCGCGATTGCGAGCCGGGCAGCAGCAAGCCCCGTACACTTTGACCAGTAGGGCGCGGGCCGTATGCCGGTGCCCCAAGGAGCACCCCATGCGCACGTTCGCGTCCCTCGGCATCGCACTCGCACTCTCCCTTTCCGCGGCGGCAGGGGCCCAGGCCCCCGCGACTGCCGCACCGACCCGTATCCAGGGCGAGGTCGACCCCAGCACGGGCGCACCGAGCCTGATGCCCAAGGATGCGTCCACGCCGTCCAAGGGTTGGAGCGACGCAGAGAAGTCCGACGCCGCCGTCCAGCGCGCCAACACCGTGCTCACCGCCGTGCAGCGCGCCTACCAGTCCGCCAAGCAGCTCTCCGACCGCGCGCGAATCACCATCGCCATGCCTGCCGGCGTGCAGGAGGAGGTCGTCGACCTGGCCTTCGGCGCAGGCAACGACGTGTCCATCCGTGCCGGCAGCGTGCAGATGCTCGCCGTCGGCGACACCGCGTACTTCGTGCCCAACGAGCCTGCCGACAAGTTCATGTCGCGCAAGATGGAGGGCAACGCCTCCAGCACCTTCGCTGCCATGATCCCGGGCATGTACGTGCCGACGCCGCACCTGGCGCTTCGTCAGCCGCTTCCCGGTGCCAAGACCGTGGACGCGTTCTCGGTGGGCGTGATGAAGGGTGCCGCGGTCAAGGGCTTCCGGGAGTCCCCGGGCATCCAGGAAGTGCTTCTCGCCGGCGACGGCTCCGAGGCCGTCGTGACGATCGACGCGGCCACCGAGTTCGTGCGCTCGATGTCCATTCTCTTCACGCCCGAGGGGCTGCCCGACGGCGTCAAGATCGGCTTCGACATCCGCATGACCCCGTCCGACGCGCCGCTCGAGAAGCCTGTCGCGTTCGACGCCGGGAAGCGCACCGCCGTCTCCAAGGTCGAGGACCTCTTCGCGCCGCCGCCGGACGACGAGGTCCCGGGCATGACCGTGAAGGAAGGCCAGCCCGCGCCGCTCGCCACGCTCACCACCATGGACGGCAAGTCCTTCGACCTCGCATCGCTTGCCGGCAAGGTCGTGGTGATCGATTTCTGGGCCACCTGGTGCGGCCCCTGCCGCAAGGGCCTGCCCCTCCTCCAGAAGTTCGCCGACGAGTCGAAGTCGAACGACAAGGTGGCGGTCATCGCCGTCAATGTCTGGGAGAAGGAGAAGGGCGATGAACTCACCAAGAAGGTGGCGGAGTTCTGGTCGAAGCAGGGCTTCAAGATGCAGGTGATGCTGGACCCGGACGCGGCGCTGATCGGCAAGTACGGCTTCCAGGGCATCCCGGCCTGCATCGTGATCGGCCCGG
>Ga0209088_10000822_pt1 | contig 21053 bp, 18 predicted proteins | sample S_140625_EF_Meta_FD_187324 | JGI IMG/M metagenome (GOLD analysis project Ga0209088, IMG submission 187324) | Freshwater microbial communities from Lake Simoncouche, Canada to study carbon cycling - S_140625_EF_MetaG (SPAdes) (version 2) | ecosystem: Environmental > Aquatic > Freshwater > Lake ... | reverse complement strand
CGCCGGGGTGGATCGCCCATCCGCCCACTGCCATGGGATCGATCGCCTCTTCGGCAAGGATCCCCCGCACCCACGGCCCCACTCCGCTTCGAAGGAGGTCCGGCACGGCGGCGCCGAGCGTCATCTCGAAGCCGTGGTCTCCGACTTCCCAGGCCATCTCGGCAACGGACCCTTCCATGAGCACGCTGTCGGAGCGGACGAATCGCAGCGCCTCGCCGGGGCCGTCCGCTGCCACCACCGCCGCGGCCACGCCGTCGGCGAAGAGCGTGTTGGCGATCAGCCGGTCGAGGCGTGCGCCGTAATGAAGGTGCGCGGAACTGATCTCCGCGCAGACCACGAGCACCCGCGCGGCGGGATCGGCGCGCACGAAGGCGGCGGCCACCGAGAGTGCATTGACCGCGGCGTGGCAGCCCATGAAGCCCACGTGCGTGCGTCGGCATGAACGCGGCAGGGAGAGCTCTTCCATCAGCCACTGGTCGATGCCGGGTGCCACGAAGCCGGTGCAGGACGCGGTCACCACGTGGGTGATGCTCGCCGCCGCGACGCCTGCATCGCGGAGCGCCTCGCTCCCGGCGCGCACGGCGAGCGGACGCACCGCGGCGGCCCAGAGACGCATGCGTTCCGCGGTGCCGGGGCCGCCGGCCTGCGGGTCCTTGGCATAGAAGGCTGATCCATCGGGGGCATCGGCGCCGGCACACCACCGCGCGTCGATCCCGCTGCGCTCGGCGAGGCGTGCCGTGACCCCCGGCGCCACGGAAGCAGGCGCGATCCGCTGCGCGATGGACATCCAGTCCTCGCGGGCCAGGCGACGGTCGGGCGTGGTGCACGCAATCGAGAGGATGGCCGGATTCAACGAAGCTCTCCGAGGGGAACGGGTCGCGGCGCGCCGAATGCGCTTGCCACGCGTGCGGAGGCACCGGGAAGTGCCTGGATGAGGCGCACGCACGCCTTCACGGCGAGCGGACTGCGCAGGAGCCGGGCGGTGAGCAGGCAGCGCAGCCGGGCGCCGCGCACGATGCCGCGGCAGATCGGATCCCATTCGCCTTCGACAGCTGCACCCGAGAGGACGCGCACCGCGTGATCGCCGGCGGCGCATCCGGTGCCGAGTGCCCAGCCCATGCCCTCGCCCGTGAACGGTTCCGCGTAGCCCGCGGCGTCGCCCGCCACCAGGATTCCCGGCGCGGAGAGCCGACTGCGCGAGCGCGTGAGGGTGGGCGTGCCCTGCCACGCGGCGTCCATCACGGCGCGCTCGTCGGCCACCGCGGCGCCAAGCATGGCGCGCATGGGTTCAGCCACGCCGCGCGCCGCACGGAGGAACGCCGGCCGAACCGCGGCCGCAATGTCCACGCGTCCGTCGGAAAGCCGGACAACGCCCACGTATCCCTCGCGGCACACGCGCATGCGAACCTGCCCCGGCGCCACGCGCACCGCGCCGGCAGGAACGATGGCACCGACGCCGATCAGGCTGCGTTCCGAGGATTTCCAGGCGAAGTCGCCGCGCCGCGCCAGCGAACTCCCGTGCAGGCCGTCCGCCGCGACAACGATGCGCGCGCGGAGGTGCCGCACGGCGCCCCCGTGCCGAAGTTCCACCCGCCCGGAACCGTCCACCGAAGCGGACACGGGCCACGCAATCAGTGCACCGGCCGCCGACGCCGCGGCCAGGAGCCGCACATCGAGCGTCCCGCGCGCGATGGCCACCGAACCCGGGCGCCGGACCACGGCCGCTCCGCGCTCGGCCTCGAGGAGCACTTCCTCCAGCGGACTCGCATCGGACAGCAGCCCCGCAAGACCGCATCGTGACAGCACCGCGATGCCGGCTGGGGCAAGACAGCAGCCGCACACCTTCTCGCGCGGATGCGCCGTCCGATCGAAGACCACGGTGCGGAAGCCCGCGGACGCCAGGCGAAGCGCGGCCATGCCGCCCGCGAGTCCGCCGCCGATCACCACGGCATCGACCTCTGCGGGAATGGAATCGAATGGAAGGATCGGGAGCGCGCTCATCGTGCACCGCCACTTCCCGCGCGGTTCCACCAGAGCCGCCAGCGCTCCGGCCACGCGCGCGTGATCGTGCAACCGTCCATCCCCGCGTCGCGGGCCAGCGATTCGACCTCGGCTCGCGCATGCGCCGCCCGCACGCTTGCGCTGGCGTCGAAATGCACCACGGGCGAACGTGAAAGCACGTGCGCGCCGAGCGTCGCAAGCCCGAGCCCCAGCCACGTTCGATCGAGGTCCGCGACACCGACGGCCATGCCGGCCGCGTCACGCATCGAGCGCAGGATGCGGACGGCATCGTGCGGGTCGAAGTGATGGAGGAACAGGCTGCTGATGACCACGTCGCACTCCGCGGGGAGCGACGCCGCCAGCACATCGACGCATGCCGTGCGTACGTGCATGCCCGAGTCCCTCGCCCGTTCCTCGGCGCGCGCCAGCGCGTGCGGGCTGCGGTCGCACAGCGTCCATTCGATGCGGATGCCGGCCGACCGCGCACGGGCGTCGAGCGCGGTCGGTACGTCTCCCGAACCGGTGGCCACGTCCATGACACGGAGCACGCGCCCGTTCCCCGATGCGGCCACGCCGCGGATCCCCGGCCACAGGATGGCATCGCTCCGCGAAGCGCGGTTGAGTCGTGCCAATCCGCGGAGCGCGGCATCGTGCTCCCTCGGGGCGATGCCCTCGTCGTCCATCAGCTCAGGCACTCGCCGGCGAGTGAGGATGAAGGCCGGCTGCATGTGCCAAGTATGACCACCATGCCACCGCCACGCAACGAGCACTTCGGCGAATCCCGCGGCGTCTCCGTGGCTTGCACGCCCACCCGTGGCCGCCTGCCGGCGCGGCTACAGTGACGCCGTGGGAAGCGTCCTCCTACTCTTCCTCTCGAGCGCCCTGCTGGTGCTCCTCTTTGCCGCACTCGGCGTGGGTGCCACGTGGTGGGCGCTCTTCGGCGACAAGGCCCGCAACCGTCGCTGCCCGCGCTGCATGCACGACCTCTCGGGCACGCCCGGGATGACCTGCGGCGAATGCGGGTTCGTGGCGCGCACCGAAGCCGACCTGCACCGGACGCGCCGTCGCTGGGGGATGGCGGCGCTCTCGCTGGCGGCGATCCTTGCAGTGACGGGCTGGGCGCGGCTGGAGATGCTCAACGCGTCCTGGGTGGGACAGGTGCCGGATGCCGTGCTGGTGCAGCTGCCGCGCGTCCTGCCGGCAGACATCGTCCCCCAATGGGCGTGGGATGAACTCACCGATCGCATGGGTGCGGAGACGCTCGGAAGCAGCCACGTGCTGGACCTGATCCGCGCCGTCGATCCCGGCACGCGAAGCATCGGCGACCCCGACGATCCGGCGGTGCGCGCACTGGCGATGGCCACGTGGAACCAACCCGGCGAATTGCGTCCACGTGCCGACGAACCGCGCTCGGCGGCGGATGCGCGCGCCCGCGAGCGCGCCGCGTTCGAATCGGAACGCGAGAGGCTCCTGGCTGCCGCCAAGCCCTGGTTCCAGGTACTCCCCCCGGTGCAGTGGGAGCCGGGAACCCCGCCGGTGGCCCGCGTGCGCGGCACGGTATGGGGCCAGGACACCGAATGGCGCATGCGCGTCGATGATGGGCAATCGCCCTGGCTCGTGGGCGACGGCATGTCCACGATGCGCATGCAGCCCGCGTTCGGCGCGCTGCAGTTGCCGCGTGCCGACGCGGACGGCCGCGTGCGTGCACGGCTGGTCACGGAGTACCGCCGCCGCCCGACGCCCGATGCGCCGTGGCAACCATGGACGCCGGATGCCCCCATCACGATCGACGCCGCGGTCGGCACCATCGCGCCGGAAAGCATCGTTGCCACAGACGACGCCCCACTCGAGATCGCCGTTCGCGAGGCGTTCGATTACCCCGTCTCCATCTGGTCCGACGATGACCGCCCCGCGGGCATCCGCTTCAACACGCGACCATTCGCGGGCGCGGCGTTCGCCGATCTCCTGGTGGGCGTCACCGTGGAACTCCGCGAGGACGGCGTGGTGCGACGCCGCTCCCGGCTCTGGTGGCCCGGCGGGACACAGCAACGCACCGGGTGGGAAGTGGAGTTCGAGGACCTGGACGCGCTGCGGCGCCTCCGGGCACGCACCGCGGAGCCGGCGTCCCTCCAGAGCCACCCCGACGGCGGCCAGCTGGTTCCCGGCTGGACGCTGCGCGTCACCGGTGACCGAACGACCGCCCTGCGAGCCCTCGACGCCCTCCGCACGGACGGCGGAACCACGCGATTCTGGGCGGGCGCGCTCGAGTTTCCCCTGCGCGTCGGCGAGCGCGCGGCACGCGCGCCCAAGCGGTCGTTCCGCACCGAGCCGCTGACGCCGTGACGGCGCCAGGGCGTTACCGGATGGAATTTCCGCAATTTCGCGGGGAACGGTGATCCCAATCCACGGCGCCCTGCGCCTCCAAGGTCAGTCCGAGGGTTTTCGTTCCGCCGAGCAGTGAGGCATTTGTTTCCCCATGGACCGACAGTTCTCATCTTCCGTCAGCCACTCCGACGCCCTCTGCGTTGCCCCGCGTACCGCGCGGCGTACGGAGCGCCCGGCACATGCGGTCTTCGAGCACGCCGTGGCCCGCTGCGGCCGCGCCGAGCACGAGTGGTTGAACCCGGATGTCGACAGCGGCAGCGCGTTCGACCTGGGAACCGCCCGCACGCTGGTGCTCCCGGATCGCTGCATGGCGTCCACGGATGACCGCACCCTGGAACTCGAGATCGAGATCGCCGCCGGCCGCGAGGCCTCGGTGGTGGACCTCCTCTACCGCCTCCCCGGCGGAAGCTGGCTGAACGTGGAAGACGCCTGGGACTGGCCGCTGCACGATGCCGAAGGCAACGACCGCGAACAGCGCACCCGGATCACCCTCGACAACGGCCGCGCCCGCGTGACGGTCCGGCTCGAAGCCGGCGCCCGACTCTGCGTGCGGCTCGTCAACGCGACGTGATTCGGCGGTACGTGATTCAGCGCCACGTGATTCAGCGCCACGTGATTCAGCGAGACTTGGCACGACCGCGCGAGAACGAAGCTGCCAGCACCCGGAGCGCATCGGCCATCTCGGCTGCGCTGCCGAAGCGCTGCTCGGGGTCCTTTGCAAGCGCACGCTCGAAGAACGCCACGGCCGGGTGACCCGCCTCGACGATCCCCAACGCGTCGATGCCGCGCGCCGGCTCGGCGATGATCGAGCGGAGCATCTCCGCCGAGGTCTGGCCTTCCATGTCGTACGGCAGGCGGTTGGCAAGGAGCTCGTACGCCACCACGCCAAGCTGGTAGAGGTCCGAGCGGTGGTCCGCGCGGCGGGAGTTGCCCGACGCCTGCTCCGGGCTCAGGTAGCTCATGGTGCCGACGATCTGCCCGGTGAGCGTGTGCTCCTGGCGCGAGTGCAGCTCGCCGTCAAGGACGCGCGCAGCGCCGAAGTCGATCAGCCGTGCACGGTGCCCGCTCCCGACCAGGATGTTCGCGGGCTTGAGGTCGCGGTGGACGATGCCGAGGTCGTGGGCCACCCCGAGCGCCTCGGCGACCGGGATCAGCATCTCGAGCCGGCGCTGTGCGGGCACGCGCTCCTCGCGGCAGTGCTTGCGGATGTCCTTGCCGTCGACGTACTCCATGATGAGGTACGCGGAACCGTCCTCCAGCGTGCCCGCCGCGCGGAGCGCGACAAGGGCCGGGTGACGCAGGCGGGCAAGGAGGCGCCACTCGCGGCGGAAACGCGCAGCCGCGCTGCGGCCGGACGTCGCCAGGTGCACGAGCTTGACGGCCACCAGCTGGTCGGTCTCGACCTCACGGCAGAGGTGGACGACGCCGACGCCGCCACGGCCCAGTTCGCGGATCGGTTCGTAGCCGTTCGGGAGCTTGAGCGATGGAACGGCGGGCGCGATCTCCACGCCGGCGCAGTCCCATGCAGAGCCGGAATCCTCGTCGGCGCGGATCAGCGAGAGCACCAGTTCCAGGAGCCCGGCATCGTCGCCGCAGGAATCCTGCACGAACACAGGCCGCTCTTCGGGTGGCATGTCGCATGCGCAGGTGAAGATCGCGCGCGCACGACGCAGACGGTGGGCCCGCGAGGGGTCTCCCGCTCGGGCTGCTCCGTCGTGAGTTGCTGCAACTGCTTCGAACATCCCTTTTCCCTGCAAACCGAACGCGCCGACCGTGAGCAACACCGGCTCGAACATCACCGATCAGTCCGCGGCCCGGCCACGAACGCGCTCGGTGTCCGCGCCGTCTTCCATTTCCGAGAGCTCGATTCCAAGCTTCTGGGCGAGGAAGGCCCGGCCGAAACGCCAGTCACGGTTGACGGTGGGCCGCGAGACGCCGAGCGCCTCGGAGATCTCCGACACGGTCATGCCCGCAAAGACCTTGCACTCCAGCACGCGCGCGGCGCGCTCGTCCATCTCCGCCAGTTCGGTGAGTGCCTCCGTCGATGGGAATACGTCCGCGGGATCAACCGTGTCCGCGGCAACGAAGGCCAGCGCCGCGTCACCCATGCGCTTGGCGGCGCCACGCTTGGCGGCACCGCGCGTGCGGGCGTGGTCGACGAGCACGCAGCGCATGGCGTGCGCAGCAACGGCCAGCAGGTTGCTGGCGGTGGCGAATTCGCCGGGATTGCGGTGTGCAAGGCGCAGGAAGGCCTCGCTGACGATGGCGGTGGGCTGCAGCGTGTGGCTGGCGCGCTCTTGGCGCATCAGCACAGAAGCCATCGAACGGAGCTGTGGATAGATTTCGCTGAATCCATCGGCGATGGACCGCAGACTTGATCCGCTGCGAGGGCGAACATCAACAACCTTTTCCTCTGCCTGGACCGAAATAGCACTCATGGAGTTTCCCTCCTCCGCCGACGACCATAGCCCCGATCCGGACTGAGTCAAATAATGTGGATCGTTTGGATTTGGCAAGGGCCCGGCGCGCCACGCCTAGCAATGGCGGTGCCCCGCTGAAAAGCGGCGGAATCCCCGGAATTCCGCGACGAGACCGATTTCCAGGAACTCGCGGCACGCGGCACGCGAGCACGGGGTTCCGGGCCTCAAAAACAGCCCGGCCGCGGTCCTGCGTTCCCTACGTCAGGACTGCGGCCGTACCCAGCGCTGCCGAAACACAGGCAAAGGGGCTGCTGCATGCGAAGCGCTGTTTGCTCGCCGAGGACGGGTTCCCGTCGTCCAGGGCCAGCGCTCCGATTATTGATGTCTTCACGCACAAGGGCGGCAAATCGCCCCGGGGCGGATCACACCGGCCGTGCATTTCCCGAAGATTCCGTCGGACAGACCCTCCGTACACTCGCCCCCATGCATTCGTCCCTCTGGGCACCCTGGCGGCTGGCGTACATCCGGGCCCTCGAATCGCAGGCGGAGGCCGCCAAGGCCTCGCCACCGGCCGGGAACCCGAACTTCCTGGCCGAGTACTGGGCGCACCCCGAGCGCGACCATGCCCAGCACGTGGTGCACCGGGACGCGCGCGGGATGGTGCTCCTGAACCGCTACCCGTACACCAACGGCCACCTGCTGGTGGCGCTCGGCGAGCCGCAGCCCACCATCGACCGCTACGCGCCCGCCGACCGCGCCCACTTCTGGCGCCTGATGGAGCTGGCCATGGACCTCTGCGAACACGCCTTCGCGCCGCAGGGAATGAACGTGGGCATCAACCTCGGCCGCGCAGCCGGCGCCGGCCTCCCCGAACACCTCCACGGCCACGTGGTGCCGCGCTGGAACGGCGACACCAACTTCATGAGCGTCCTCGGCGCCACGCGCATGATCCCGGACGCGCTTGAACGCACCTTTGACGCGTATCGCACCGTACTTCCGGAGTCTTTGGTGCGCACCGGCCTGATTGCGGGCTAGACTCCCCCCGGATCGACGGGGTCCGACCCCCTCGGGAGCAGGTTCGACGCCTATTTGCTCGAACCGATGCGAACCCCAAGGGATCGCCCCTCAATTGCTGCGACGATGACCATGCCTCCTCTGAGTGGAAGGTCGGGATCGACGGCAGGCGAACCCACCTACGCTTGGGGTTCGAGCTTCGCGTTGGCCGGCCCCCGGCGGGGTCGGGCTCCGTCGATCCACTTCCCTCCCCGATGAAGCACGCCGCACATCCACGCTCGCTGGTCGACCTGTTCGCCGGCTGGCTGTGGAGCTTCCATCCCCGCAACCTCCCGCCGATGCAGCGCGCCAACTACGCGCGCGAGCTGCTGTCGTGGGCGTTCCTGCCGGTGATGCTGGGTGCCATCGAGGGCGGCACCATGTCGGTGATCGTGAAGAAGGCGTGGACGGGCGTGCCGGGCATCTCGCCGGAGCTCCTGGACTTCGCGGTGGCCTTCGTGAGCGCCGCGCCCAACTTCGCCAACCTCACCAGCTTCCTGTGGAGCCGCGTTGGAACCGGCCGCGACAAGGTGGCCTTCATCTCGCGCATCCAGCTGGCCACCTGCGCGTGCGTGGCACTGGTGGCGGCCATGCCCACGAACGCGTGGGGCCTGCTTGGCACCTGCCTCCTGGTGCTGGTGGCGCGCGCCACGTGGACCGGCGTCATCACCGTCCGCGCCGCCATCTGGCGCCAGAACTACCCGAAGAACGGTCGCGCGAGCATCGCGGGCAAGATGGCCACCGTGCAGTCCATCATGCTGGCGCTTGCCGGCTGGGTGGTGGGCGCCACCATGGACCTGAACCCCGCCAGCTTCCACGTGGTGTTCCCGGTGCTGGCAGCCGTGGGCGTCTACGGCAACTCCATCTTCCGGCACGTGCGCCTGCGCGGCGGCCGCCGCCTCGCCGCCCGCGAACGCGCCGAGGCCGGCACGGCGAACGTCTCGGCGAACCCCGTGCGCACCGCGGCGATCGCCGGCGAGGCGCTCCGCACCAACTGGCGGGTCCTCGTGACGGACGGGCCTTACCGCACGTTCATGGCGTGGATGTTCGTCTTCGGCCTGGGCAACCTGATGATCGGCGCGCCGCAGGCCATCTTCCTGGAGGACCGCCTGGGCGCCAGCTACCTGCAGGCCATCCTGGCCACCACGATCATCCCGCTCCTCACCATGCCCATCATCATCCCGGTGTGGGCGCGGCTCCTCGATCGCGTGCACATCGTGAAGTTCCGCGCCATCCACGGCTGGAGCTTCGTGACCGCGGCGGGCGTCATGTGGCTGGCGGCGTGGACCGAATCGCTCTGGCTCTTCTACGTCTCGGGCGCCATGCTCGGCGTCGGCTTCGCGGGCGGCTCGATCGCCTGGAACATCGGCCACCAGGACTTCGCCAGCCCCGAGCGCGACGCCCTCTACATGAGCGTCCACGTGACGCTCAACGGCATCCGCGGGGTCATCGCGCCGTTCGCGGCCGTGGCGCTCTACAAGTGGCTGAACGCCTCCGGTGTCTCGCACCTCACCTTTGCCGTGTGCTTTGCCGTGAACATCGTGGGCGCGGCCGGCTTCGTCCTGCAGTGGCGCGGCATGCGCGCGCGGCTGGCCGGCTTCGACCGCGGGGCGAAGCATGCGTCGATCGACGAGGACGAACCGCTCACGCAGATCCAGGCGTCGCTCGATCGCGGGGATTGAGGACCGCTGGTTCGCCGCTGAACCGTTATCGGATGGCATCCCCGCACCCCTCCGGGCGACCCCCGACTCCTTCCCCCATCGATCCTCCGCCCGCTTCCTGTACCCTTCGCCGTTCTGCCCCCTGCGCCGTTGCCGGGGGCACCCGCACCGCCGAATGACGACGTGCGTCGTCACGGCCAGCCACGCACCACCAGAAAGACATCATGGTCGACTACAACCTGATCGAGGACATTGGCCTCGATGACGCAGAACTCACCTCGCTCCTCGCCGGCATCCAGTCCGGCAGCGCCGTCGACGGCGCCGAGCCCAAGTCAATCGAGCCGGGCAGCATCCTCAAGGGTCGCGTCGTCGGGATGTCCGGCGACTTCGTCATCGTCGACGTCGGCCTGAAGAGCGAAGGACAGGTCGACAAGGCCGAGTTCGAGGACACCGGCGTCGCCGTCGGCGACGAAGTGGAAGTCCTCCTCGAGCAGATGGAGGACTCGGAAGGTTCCGTCGTCCTCTCCAAGCGCAAGGCCGACCGCATCCGCGGCTGGGAGCAGATCCTGGTCACGCGCAAGGAAGGCGACGTCGTGGAGGGCAAGGTCCTCCGCAAGATCAAGGGCGGCCTGCTCGTCGACATCGGCGTGCCGGTCTTCCTGCCGGCCTCGCAGGTCGACGTGCGCCGTCCCGGCGACATCGGCGACTACGTGGGCCGCAACGTCCGCGCGTCCATCCTCAAGATCGACGAGGAGCGCAAGAACATCGTCATCAGCCGCCGCAAGCTGATCGAGGAAGAGCGCGACGCCGCCAAGAGCAAGCTGCTCGGCGCCGTGAAGGAAGGCGACATCGTCCGGGGTACGGTCACGAACATCGCCGACTTCGGCGCGTTCATCGACCTCGGCGGCCTCGATGGCCTGCTCCACATCACCGACATGAGCTGGGGCCGCGTCAACCACCCGACCGAGGTCGTCAAGATCGGCGACGAGGTCGAGGTGAAGATCCTGAACATCGACCGTGAGCGCGAGAAGATCGCCCTCGGCCTGAAGCAGAAGGAAACGTCGCCCTGGGAAGAGATCGAGAAGAAGTACCCGGTCAACAGCCGCGTCAAGGGCAAGGTGGTCAGCCTCATGTCCTACGGTGCCTTCGTGGCGCTGGAAGAGGGCATCGAGGGCCTGGTGCACGTCAGCGAGATGAGCTGGACGCGCCGCGTGAACCACCCGAGCGAGCTGGTGCAGGTCGGCGACGAGGTCGACGTTGTCGTCCTCGAGATCAACAAGGACAAGCTCGAGATCTCGCTCGGCATGAAGCAGACCGAGGTCAACCCCTGGGAGCTCGTGGCGGACAAGTACCCGCGCGGCTCCGTCATCGAGGGCAAGGTCCGCAACCTCTCCAACTACGGCGCGTTCGTCGAGATCGAGCCGGGCATCGACGGCCTGCTCCACGTCAGCGACATCAGCTGGACCAAGAAGGTGGCGCACCCGAACGAGCTCTACAAGAAGGGCGACAGCGTCCAGTGCGTCATCCTGGAAGTCGACCAGGAGAAGCAGCGCATCGGCCTGGGCGTCAAGCAGCTCACCGAGGATCCGTGGACCGAGGCCATCCCGAGCGCCTACCGCCCGGGCATGATCGTCAAGGGCAAGATCACCAAGATCGCCAACTTCGGCGTGTTCGTGGAGCTCGAGGACGGTCTCGAGGGCCTGCTGCACATCAGCGAGCTCTCGGATGCCAAGGTGGAGAACCCGCAGGACGTCGTCAAGCCCGGCCAGGAGGTCGAGGTCAAGATCCTGCGCGTCGACACCGAGGACCGCAAGATCGGCCTCAGCCTCAAGCGCGCCCAGTGGGGTGCGTCTGCGGAAGAGGATCCGAACCAGCGTCGCTCCGCGCGCGACCCGGCCCTGCGCCCGACCCGCGGCGGCATGGACGACCACGGCTCGCTCGGCACCAGCAAGATCAAGTTCTGATCGCGCGACCGCCGGCAAGAACGCAACACTCCTCGCAGGCGCCCTTCACGGGCGCCTGCGGTGCTTTTGGAGGTTGGTGCCGTTCACCCCGGTCGAACGCATGAACGCACGCACTCACAGCGTGAAACTCAAGCGCGGCGGTGAGGCCATTGCCGAAACGACGCCACTGGCGCACACGGTGCCTGGCCCCCTCGCCGGAGGGGCAGTGGCGGCGCCATGCCGCCCGCCCCGCAAGGCGACGGGGCCAGTCCCCTGCGGGATTGGCGTCGCTGACGCCACACCGCCCCGCAAGGCGACCGGGCCAGTCCCCTGCGGGATTGGCGTCGCGCCGCGCGATCAATCACCCCTGCGCAATAGCTCACGCACAAAAAAGACCAAGAGCGCGGAGCTTCGTCCGCGCTCTCGACGACGCCGCGGTGAGGCGGCGCCATGGTTCGTGCCCACGTCTGCTGCGTCAGCAGAGGGCGAGGAAAGCGAAGGCAGCCAGGACGATGATCCGGCGAGCGTTTTCCTCGACCGAGACGACGTGGGTTGCTGCAATGGCGACTGCGCGCATGGTTCTGCTCTTTGCTTTTAGAAGACCTGAGGCGCGGGGTGCGGCTTGCGCCGCAAACCCCCGCGCTACGATGGAAGTCTGCCCCGACCCGCACTGCGCGTCCACCTCGTGATGTCACTTCTGCGCGTAAACCCTTGAAATGCTCCTGATTATGCGGACCTTTCCCCTGATTGCGGCCATTCTCGGACTCTGCGGAACCGCAGCAGCGGTCGCGCAGGCCCAGGAAGGCGCCGCGCAGACGCCAAATCAGACCCTCACGGAACGAATCGAAGCCGCCGCCCCGCGTGCCACGCCCCCTGGCCCGCTCCCGGACGCCGCGGGTGCCGTCGAGACGTACTTCGCCGCCCGCCGCTGGCTTGACGATGCCGGACCCAAAGCAGTGGTCCCGACCCCCGCGGACGTGCGCAGCGCCGCCGTCGTGCTGCGCCTGCACGGCGCCATCGTGGGGCTTGGCAAGGATGCCGGCAACGAGACCGGCGGCAGCATCGTCGACCGCGCGTTGCGCGCTGCGCTTGATGATGCGCGCGCCCACCGCGCGTCGCACACCAGCACCACCGAGGAGCGCGAGACGATCGGCGCCATCACCACGCTCGAACTGGAGCTTGGCGGAACACGCGAACCGCTCATCGGCCGCACGTTCGAGGAAATCGCCCGCAGCATCGAGCCCGGCGAGTGCGGCCTGCAGATGACCGACGCGGTCAACACCGCGTACATGCCGGCGTCGCATCTCCTGGCACGCCGCATGGCATCGCCCATGTCGCGCGCGCTGCTCGCGATGGTCACCGATCTTCGCCTGCCTCCGCGTGACCTCCCCGATCTCCAGGCGCTCGGTGGACACACCGCCGTCTACGCGGTGCATTCGCTGCGCCTGGTCCAGCTTGCGCCGTCGAAGCCGCCGTTCGCGCTCGCACGCGTGCTGCCGGCCGTGGCGAACGAACCCGCCACGCGAACGGACGGCGCCGCGGCGTGCGCCGAGATCGTGGCGCGCCTGGCAGCGCAGCTTGATCCGGCCCCCTCCGCCGAAGGCCTTCCGGCCGATGCTGCCATCCAGATGGCGCGCACCGGCCTGCGCGGCGACTACGCCATTGCCGCGGACCGCTACGAGCCGTTCATCGCCGGCCCATCCGAACAGGGCCTCTGCGCATGGGCACTGGCGCACGCGGCTGCCACGCCCTCGTGGCCCGCGGACCTGCGCGCCCGCGCGGCACACACCAGCGCACGGACGCTTCGGGCCCTCGCCGACGTGGACCCGTCCGAGCGCGACCCCGTCGCGGAGCCTGCCGCGGTGGCCTACTGCGTGCTGGCGCTCTCCGAGGTGCCCGCGGCCGGCACCGCCCTTCCCGCCGCGGACGCGCAGCCCGCCGCCGCCTTCGCCAAGCGCATGACCGATGCGCTGGTGGCCGTGCTTCCGCGCACCTCGCTTGCCACGATGCGCCCGCACATCCGCGCCGCCGTCCTCGACGCGGCCGCGGCGCTCGACGTGCGCGGGACGCCCGGCATGCCGCGCGCGGAACTGCTGGCGGCCCTCGATACCGCGTGGGGCGACACGCAGCCCGCGGAGCTGCCGCTCGTGGTGCCGCTCCTCATCGATGCGGAACGCCGCCTGGCAACGCCGGACATGGACACGCGCCTCGAAGCGCACCGCACCGCGATGGACGCCGCACGCACCGTGCTCCTTGGCACGCAGATCCGCGCGGGCGACCCGCTGCGGCCGAGCTCGCTCCTCGATGCGCCGGGTGCGTTCCCGCTGACCGGTTCCGCGGCCGGGCGCGTCTCCGCACAATCGCTTCGCGCGCAGGTGTTCGTCGCGATGATCGCCGGCATGCCCGCCACGCGCAGCGCGGAACGTGATGGCGAGGACCGCGGCTCCATCGGCTGGGCCACGCGCTTCCTGCGGCAGCTGATGGCACCGGCAAGCATCGCCTACTGCGCCCGCGTGCCGGAGCGCGCCCTCGGCGGGGTGATGGCCTCGCCCGCCGACGCCGCGCAGCCGGTGGCGGCACAGGCCATCGCGATCCTGGCGCTCACGGAGTCGGAACGGGCCTGGGCGCGTCTGGAAACCGCAACGCCCGCTCGGTAAGGCTGGAACGGGGCCGAAACGCGGGAAAGGTGCACCGATTCGATCGCAATTGCCGGATCGGGTGCGCAGGGGTCAACCGTACACTCCGTGGAGTCCGGCGTTCGCCAGACCATCCCGACAGGAGCCACCCGATGCGCATCGGACATGCACTGCACGCCTCGCTCGCCCTCACCGCGCTTGCCGCGACGGCACCGGCGGTCGCGCAGTCGCTGCCCAACCGCATCGACGGCGCCGTTGCGCAGAACGGCGCCCCGCGCGCCGCGTCCAAGGGCACGATCCTGCGGACGATCATGACCACCGGGATCAGCGTCAAGTTCGACCAGACGAAGGCGAAGGACGCGTTCGCATACGTGCGGCAGCTCCTCGGCATCGACATCGTGGTCCGCTGGTCGAACGATCCCGGCGCGTCCGACGGCATCGATCCGGAGACGCCGCTCACGTTCGAGATGAACAACGCGCAGGCGCTCGTGGTGCTGGAGCGGATGATCGAGATGTCGACCACCGAACCCGCGACGTGGCAACTGCGGGAGGGCTACCTGGAAGTGGGCACCAAGGCGCGGCTCAACGCGCGCGGTGCGCAGGAGACCCGCATCTACCCGATCCGTGACCTGCTCTTCGAGGCGCCCAACTTCGACAACGCCCCTGAATTCAACCTCAACCAGGCCGTGCAGTCCGGCGGTGGTGGCGGCGGTGGTGGGGGCAGCGGCGGAGGCGGTTTCGGAGGTGGCGGTGGTGGTGGCTTCGGCGGCGGCGGCGGAGGTGGCGGAGGTGGCGGCGGAGGTTCGCCCTTCGGCAACCCCGGCGAAGCACCGGAACGTCGCTCGGCCGAGGAAAAGGGCGACGAGCTCATCGAACTCATCAAGTCACTCGTGGAGCCCGATGTCTGGCTCGACGATTCGGTGGCATCCATCCGTTACTACGACGGCTCCATCATTGTCCGCGCGCCCGACTATGTGCAGCGACAGATCGCCGGCTACGGATCCCTTTCGGCCCCGCCGCCAGCCAAGCGCACCGGCGGTCGCTACGTGGATGTCTCTGCGCCCATCGGCGTCTCCAAGGTGACCGGCTTCGGAACTTCCACCGTCACCGGCGCAACAGGCGGCGGCAGCTTTGGCGGTACCGGAAGCGGTGCAGGCGGCGGCACGGGAAGCCCCATCCCGGGAGGCAGCACGCCGGCGGCGCCGGGCGGAACCGGCGCAGGCAGTGGCACCGGCACTGGTCGCAAGGGCACCTCATCGAGCACCGGGTCCAACCCCGGGACCGGCACAGGCGCCGGAAACTCCGCCGCACCTTCGGGCGCAACCCCGCCCGCGAACGCGCCCGGCAGCGGCGCGAAGCCGTGACCGGCCGCGCGCGCACACACGACCATCGAACGCTTCGCTCCGACCTGCACAACTGCACGGGGGATGGCGTCACCCATGCCTTCATGGTGGGCCTCGGGGAAACCAACTTCCCGCTCTTTGCGCTGGCACTCGGCAAGGGCGATGCCGTGGCCGGACTGGTGGCCACCGTGCCGCAGCTGGTGGGCGCGGTGCTCCAGACGTGCGCACCGTGGGCCATCGAGCGGATCGGTTCACCACGGCGCTGGATCATGCTCTGCGCCACCATCCAGGTGCTCGGCTTCGTGCCGATGGTGATCGCCGCGCTCGTGGGCGCCATGCCCACGTGGATGCTCTTTGCGGTGTCGAGCGTCTACTGGGCAGTGAACCTGGGCGCGGCGCCGGCGTGGAACACCTGGGTGGGCGCGCTCTTCCCGCGCCGCATCCGCGTGCGATATTTCGGCTGGCGGTCGCGGATCTACCAGGTGTCGATCATGGGCGCGCTCCTCGTGGGCGGCGTGGTGCTGATGCTCGGCGACCCCGGACGCGCACAGCGGATGCTGGGGTTCGACATGGGCGTGGACCTGGGGCTGATGACGGCGTTCGCCACGGTGTTCGCCATTGCCGGGCTGTGCCGCTTCTCGAGCCTCTGGTACCTGAAGCACCAGGGCGAGGCGAAGGGCCTGGACCTGCGCAGCCACCGGCGCGTCGGCCTGCTTGAGTTCGCCGCCCGCGTCCGCCGGGGCCCCGACGGACGGCTGCTTGGCGCGGTGGTGGCGATGACCGTGGCCGTGCAGGTGGCGCAGCCCTTCTTCACGCCCTACATGAGCAGGCAGCTGGGCTTCAGCGATGCGGCGGTGCTGGCGATGATCGCGGCCAGCTTCGCGGCCAAGAGCCTGGCTGCACCGATGTGGGGGCGCATCGCGCACGCGCACGGCGCGCGGCGGCTCTTCGTCTGGGGCGCGCTCGGCGTGGTGCCGCTCAGCGCGCTGTGGATGGTGAGCGGCTCGTTCTGGTACCTGCTGGGGCTCCAGGCGCTCACCGGCGCCATGTTCGGCGCCTATGAGCTGGGCTTCTTCTTCCTGGCGCTCGAGGCCATCCGCGAGGAGGAGCGCACCAGCATGATGGGGCTCTTCATGCTCTTCAACAGCTTCGCCGCGGCGGCCGGCACGTTCCTCGGTTCGATCGCGCTCACCGGGATGGGCACCGACGCGGGCCAGTTCAGCATGGCGGCGTACATGGCGATCTTTGCGGCAAGCGCCGTGCTGCGGCTGCTGGCGTTCGGCGTCTGCCGCACCGTGCGCGAGGACGTGGCGCATGCGGTGCCCATGGCCACGCAGACCCTGGCGCTGCGACCGAGCGACGGCGGCATGGAGCTACCCGAGCCTGCATCGATCGAAGAGGCCGAGGCCATGGGGTCGGGGCGATGAGCGAAGGGCGTTCGCGCGGCTTCCTGCTGATGCTGGCCGCGGCCGCAGTGGTCGCCGCGCTGGTGCGGATGCCGTTCCTTGCGGACAGCCTCTGGTACGACGAGATCGCCGCGTTCCTGGGCTACTCGCTCGGCGGGCCGGGCGCGGCGGTGGGCACCTATCTCACGCAGGCGAACCACGTGCTCCATTCGCTGCTCGCGTGGTGCTCCACGGCGCTCTTCGGCGTGGACGAGGTGACGGTGCGCCTGCCGAGCTTCCTTGCCGGAATCGGCGCGGTGGCGGCGGTCGGATTCCTCGGGCGCCAGGCGGGCGGAGTGCGGCTCGGGGCAGTGGCGGCAGCACTCGCCGCGGTCATGCCCACCGCAGTGCTGCCTGCGACCGAGGCGCGTGGCTATTCGCTGATGATGCTCTTTGCCGCGCTCGCATCGGCGCTCTTCGTGCGCGGCTGGCGGAGGGGCGGCGCGGGAACATGGGCGCTCTATGCCGCGTGCTGCGCGCTGGGCGTGTGGTCGCACCTGGTGACGGTGTGCGTGCCGGCGTTCCATGCGGTGTGGTGCGTGGGGAAGCTGGTGACCGCGAGCGGCCGCGCTTCGGATGATGCGCGAGGAATCCGACGCTGCGCGCTGGGCGGCCTCGTGGCGGTCGCGTGTGCCGCCGGGCTCACTGCCCTGCTCTATGCGCCGATCATTCCCGCCATCGTCGCGCTGCAACGTGAGTTCCGCGCGCTCGATGGCAACGAGCCGACGCTCCTTGGCCCGGAGGGCCGGATGATGCTCGTCTCGCTCGGCGGTTCATGGAATACGTGGGGCTCGCTCGCGGCGCTGCCGCTGGTGGTGGCCGGGGTCGCTGCTGCGCGGCGCGATGTGCACGTGCGTGAGGCCCTGGTGATTTCCCTCGGCGGAGCGCTGGTTGCGCTTTTGTTCCCCGTGTTCCTCAACAGCTGGCTGTATGCGCGATTCCTGGCCTTCACGGTGCCGGGCGTGGCGCTCCTCCTGGCGGCGGGGCTGCTCTGGATCCATGCGCGCCGGCCGAGGGTTGCGTGGATCCTGGCGGCATGCACCGTGGGCGCGTGGATTGCCGTCCTGGCAACCATTGGCCCGCGGCAGCAGCTGCGCGAGGCGGTGAAGTGGGTGGTGGACAACCGCGCCGAGGGCGAGCAGGCATTCGCCGTGGGACTCCCCGACGACGTGCACCGCTGGTACTCCACGGCATACCGCATCGAGATGCCGGGCAGCGGTCCGTACGGGCGCGACTTGGATGAGCAGTTGGCCAGTCGCGGCAACGCATGGGCGGTCCTCCTTTATTCGCGCGCAATGCCGGAGGCCGCGGAGAAGCTTCGCGCCGCCGGGTTCCTGGAAGACGTGCGGTTCCCCGGATGGATCGACTCCGGCGCGGGCGAGATCGTGGTCTTCCGTCGCCGATAGCATTCGACGCGTGGCAGCGAACTTCGAGATCACCAAGGAACGCGAGGAACCCACGGGGTGGAGCTTCGATGTCCAGGAGATTCGCCGCGACGGCTCGCTGGCCGGCGTTCGGCTCACGCTGAGCTGGGCCGACTACGACCTCTTCTGCCCGGACGGCGCCGTCCCTCCCGAGGGCGTCGCGCGCGCGGTGATGGAGGTGGCCGGTGAACTCTGGCCGGACGGCGTTCCCGCGCGGCTCGATGCAAGCACGCCGCGGCGTCGCGCGGCCGATGCCGACGAACGGATCACCGAGCGTGTGGACATGCGGACGATGTGAGGTCGCGCGGGACGCTCAACCCTGCATCAACGGCTTCAGTTCCTTCGGGCGGTGAACGAGCGGCACCTCCACCCAGAACGTGCTGCCGCGGCCCGGCGCGCTGACCAGGCCCACGGCACAGCCGAGGAGATCCGCAAGCTCGCGGCAGATGGCAAGGCCAAGCCCGGTGCCGCCGGCGCGCCGCGTGTGCGTGGCGTCCACCTGGCGGAACTTCTGGAACACGGTGTCCTGCATGTCGTCCGGGATGCCCGGGCCGTGATCGGTGACGCTGATGCGGATGGCGGACGAGCCTTCGCGCTCCACCGGCTCCGCGCCGACGATCACCACGCCGTCGTCGGGGGAGAACTTCACCGCGTTCGACATGAAGTTGTAGAGGATCTGCTGGAGCTTGCCGGCGTCGGTCTCGACGCGCGGCAGCGTGTCCGGCGTGCGCTGCTCGAACTCGATGCGCTTCTGCAGCGCCACCGGGCGCATGATGGTCTGCAGGCCTTCCAGGAGGTCGGCCACGGAGGTGGGCGAGATGGTCACCTCCATGCGGCCGGCCTCGATCTTGGCCATGTCCAGCAGCTCGTTGATCATGTCGAGGAGCGCTCGGCCGCTCCGCTGGATGTTGGCGATGTAGCGGAGGCGCTTGGGGTCGGCTGCCGCATCGGACCTGGCGATCTCCTCCAGCAGGTCGGCAAAGCCGATGATGGAATTGAGCGGCGTGCGCAGCTCGTGGCTGACGTTCGCCAGGAATTCGCTCTTCAGGCGGTTGGATTCGCCGAGTCCCACGTTCGCCTCGGACAGCTCGCCGATCTTCAGGTCCATCGCCTCGTTCATGGCGGAGAGCTGGCGCTGCGTGCGTTCGTTGGCATCGAGCATGCGGTTGAAGCTCTCGGAGAAGGCCTCGACCTCATCGCGGGTGCGCACCTGCGCGCGCGAGCCGGTCTCGCCGCGACCGACGCGCTCGGCCGTGTCCTGCAGCTGGCGGAGCGGCGCGAGCACATCGCGGCGCAGCACCAGCCAGAAGAGCGTGGTGCACGCGGCCAGCACCAGGACGCCGCCGGACACCAGGAGCACCCGCAGCAGCAGGAGATCGAAGTCGGCAGCACCCGTCACGGCGCCGTCGGAGGCATCGAGCATCGCCATCCGCGAATCCTGCAGCAGGCGGTCGGCCATGAACCAACCCCCGGTCACCACGATGCCCGTCACGATGGCGCCGCCAATGCCGAAGACCATCAACGCGCGCGCTGCGAGCGAACCGGTCCTTCGGGGCATAGCGCGGATGATAGGCTCCGGACGCGATGCGCAAGCCCGGATGCAACGAAGAGAACGTGCAGATGTCGGATGTCCTGTGCGACTTCTGCATGCAGGAATGGACCGACGAACGCCCCATGGTGGAGGGTCACCAAGGAAGCTGCGTCTGCGGCCAATGCCTGTCTGCCGCGTACCGGGCGATGGTCCTCACCGAGGTGCCCGTGCCGGACGCGCCCGCGAAGTGCATCCTCTGCCTCGAGACGCGGAACGAACCGACCTGGTCGCACCAGCCGGATGGGCCACGCGCCTGCCGACGCTGCGTGCGCCAGTCCGCGGCGGTGCTGCAGAAGGCCACGGAATTCGGCTGGCGCAAGCCAGAGGCCTGAGCGCCCCCCGGTGCGGTAGCCTCCGCCCCATGGAGACGTACCTCGGCGAAGCCGACGAGAAAGTGATCGTGATCGTGGCGGACGGCGGCCTCAACAAGGGCACCGCCGACCAGATCAACGACGTGGTCCAGCAGGCCGTCGACTGCGGCATGAAGGGCGTCATCATCGACTGCTCGAAGCTGGACATCCTCTCGAGCGCCGGGCTGGCCAAGCTCCTCATGCTCCACAAGCGCATGCAGCAGCACGGCGGCGAGGTGAAGATCGCCGGACTCCAGGGAATGTCGGTGCAGATCCTGCGCCTGGCGCGCCTGGACAAGATCTTCCAGCTCTATCCGGACGTCTCGCAGGCACGGCTTTCGTTCCGCGACAAATAGGTGTCGTACGCATCTGGCACCTATTCACGCCGCAACGCAGCAAGCGTTACCGCGGAGCTAAATAGGTGCCAGATGCATACGACACCTATTTACGCTTGAGCGTCACCGCATGGAACGGCCGTCCCTCGCGCTGGTACTTGCGCTCGAAGTTCGTTCCCACCACCTCTCCTTCGGCGGCGCTGGCCGGCCGCGCGAAATCCACGGGCGCGAAGAGGTGCCCGTTGCGGGCGATGTGCTCCTGGTACCACGCCCACAGCGCGTCATGGTCCGTGACCAGGCGCAGCTCGCCGCCCGGGCGAAGCACGCGGTGGAACTGCGCCAGCGTCGCATCCTGCACCACGCGTCGCTTGTGGTGGCGCGCCTTGGGCCACGGATCGCTGAAGTAGAGATGCACCACCGAGCACGACCCGTCCGCCAGCCAGTGCGTGACGAACTCGGTGGCATC
>Ga0209088_10000819_pt1 | contig 21090 bp, 42 predicted proteins | sample S_140625_EF_Meta_FD_187324 | JGI IMG/M metagenome (GOLD analysis project Ga0209088, IMG submission 187324) | Freshwater microbial communities from Lake Simoncouche, Canada to study carbon cycling - S_140625_EF_MetaG (SPAdes) (version 2) | ecosystem: Environmental > Aquatic > Freshwater > Lake ... | reverse complement strand
AAGACAAGCACTCGCCGAACCTCGCCACGCTTTATCAAGAAGTCAGCCGCCCATAAAGCGCTCAGCGTCTTGCCAGTGCCGGGGTCGTTAAAGCAGAACGCTCTGCGGTTCAGTGTGAGGAAAGCCGCTGTCTCTATTTGGTGAGCCATTGGTTTAAACTTTCCGGGCCAGTCGTAGCGCCGAGTAATGGGTGAGGGTACGTCCTTCACGCCAAGATTCTTGAGCACTCTGGCCTCATCAAGCCCCCAGTACACAGCTACTTCGTAGACACCGTTGCTTTCAGATAGCACCTTGTGCTTGGGGATGATGTTGTACTTGTGCGGATTGCGTGTGCGCAGTACAAGCGCCTTGTCATCAACAATCTGCATTACGCATCTTCCTTCAGCCGCGCCCAAGGCGTGTTATCTTGCAAACCTTCTGTCTCTTCAAGCTTGTTGTTTTTGTGCAAGCGTCTTGATGCGTTAAGCCAGAACTCTTCTTCAATCTCTGACACATCTACCCACGTATGTCCGTATTTAAGTTGCCATAAATTAACAAGCTCTTCTATTGATATTGAATACGTAGGGTCCGTGTTGGGGTTCCACGACATCAATGATGCTTTCTTTTTGGCGTACGCACGCGGAGTGAGGCCGTGCTTTGCCGCCATAGCTATGTCTGTGCTTGAAAGCAGTATTTTTTTCATTTGCTTCTCCTAAACTTATTTTGGATTCCTACACACATACTTAGCACGATCTGTTAAGTAGTGAACTTCAACTTCACCTTCCTGACGAAGCCGATGGTACGCATCGTTAAAGAAGGAATCATCAACTAGATCGTTTAAGTCAATCCAATCGTGACCCCACTTTGCCACCCACAAATTTATGAGTGTCTTTGTCGGTACCTCACTTAATAGAGTGGTCAGCTTTTCTCGCATACGTGCGGTTGTTGCTGGCACTCTGAACACGCAGATTCGAGCGTACAGTTTTTCCGCCTTTACTAAGGGGTGTTTTGTGGTCGACATCTTTACCATCTCCTTTCTGAACTAGTCCTTCACGCGTGAGCATGCGCCGCGCTTTGTTTGACTCGGCGCGAGACTTTTTTGCTTTTTCAGTTTTTTGGTACGGTTCGTACGACGGACGTTTGCCGGGTGCGTAAGGCATGATGAGTGTTCCTTTTAATGTTTCTTGTTAAATTCACAAGTTTTTACTGGGCACCAACCACAGAGCGGTGTTTGGTTGGGGTTCCACACGTCATTGGCAAAGCTTGCTTGTAGCCGAGCAGTGCGCTCACGGTAGTCCCACCAGTGCTTATCGATATCATCGCGCATCATCGACATCTTTATCATAGTGTTTTTCACAATGAACAGCAACGCAGAGTTGACCTTGCGAATGTGCGGGAAGTGGGCAAACACCATCAAAGACATCAGTACAAGCTGATCCCTGTCGGGGTACTTGTTGTTGCCTGTTTTCCAATCACCCACCCATGCTGTTAGGTTGTCATCATCAACGATCAAGATGTCAGCAATGCCGCGCACCCAAACGTCTTTGCTTTTCCAACCTGTCGGCTTGAGGTCAGTGGTCAGCGCCATCTCATACTCAGCCAACTTGCGTCCGTCTTTTCTCAGCATGGCTTCCACCACAGGCTTGAACTGCGAATACTCAGGAGGAATTGGTTTTCCTTCCCGAATGAACAGTTCAATAGCTTCATGCACTTGGTTGCCGTACCGTGTCGCCTCAGTCTCTGTGAACGGGTAGTTCTTCAAGACCTTGATTTCGTAGTAGCGGCGTTGACAACCCTCAAAGTCTTTGAGGGAAGAGTGTGACCATGCTGTTTGTTTCATAGTTTTGCGGAGTTGATGGCGTTGGTGAGTCGGTTGGCAAAAGTAGTGACGAAGCGTTCATCAACACACGGACTGTGCATATCGTGCAGTACGGCATGCGTCATCTCGTGCCAAAAGGTGTCTGCCATCTCATCTTTCGTCAGCTTGTTGCCACGGTCGTCATGTGTAGCAATCCAAATGATTCCGTTTGTGTAGTCTATTGTGCCAAGCGTGTCGCCATGCCTTGCCCTCTTGACTTTAAGCACGGTGTACTCCTTGATTCCTACATGTATTTTCTTTGGTATCTGCATTACTTCTCCTTATGATTTTGCCAGTCCATATCTACGGTGAGCGCCACCGTCAGCGGCTAACGGAATACCGCGCATGTAACTCGGTTCCATAGTCATTTGCGCCAAGACCCAAGTCTTAGCGTCAACCACTTCATCGTCAGGCACAACTGCAATCAATTCATCATGCACTGTCCCCGCGATAGGGTATCTTTTTGATACCCTTAACATCCCGTCTGTCATCACAATACGCGCAAGCGCTTGTGTAATGTTGTTCGTTATCTTACCTGCATACAACTTGGTAGCGTGTGGCCCATAAACTGCTTGGCTCCTACCATTGTCATCCTGCACATAGCGCAGATCAGGATACAACAACTTCATCCCGTTTGGCAACTCAATCTCGCTTTTACGGAACGTAACGCATTTATACACCAATTCATCACCGCCCACAAGTGCTCTGTGTAAAGCTGTTTCACAGAGACTCCAGAACGCCACCACAGGGTATGCAGTTCTCCTATACGTATCTATGATAGCCTTCGCTGCAAGCACATGGTTTAGAAGTTCCTTGGTGGAGCACGTATGCGGAATATCAAAGAACTTTGTTTCGTTGCCATCCCACTTGGCAAACTTTTCTGCGTACTCTGAATCAACGCCCAACTTCTTTGCAAAGTCTTTGGAGTATCTTACGGGTGGTGCGCCAAGGAATCCTACAAGAAGTTGCGAAGCAAACGCCGCCCAACCAAGGCCATAGCCGCACCCGAGTAGCGCCGATTTTGCAGACTGGCGTAGGTCTGGATGAGACTCTTTTGTGAGATTAGGGGTGTTGAACATCTGCGCACCGAACGCGGCATAAGGGTCACCCCCAACGCGGAAGATGTCGAGCATATCTGTGTAATCTGAAAGCCACGCAAGAACTCGCGGTTCAATCTGCGAGAGGTCCCCAACGACGAGCTGGTGCCCCTTGGGAGCCATAATTGCTTTGCGTAGGAACGAACCTCGCTTGAGGTTTTGCATGTTGATTGCACTGCCCTTGCTTGCCGTCCACCTGCCAGTCTGCGCACCGTAGTACGAGAGAGGTACCGGTAAGGCTCCACGTTTACTAATGTCGAGGAATCTCTGAGCCCTTGTGCGCTCGGTGGTTGACTTAACCCGAAGACGCGCTTCACAAATAAGGGCAACGTCCGCACGTCCACCATTGAGCAACGCTTGAAATAGCGCGTCATTTTTTGCAAAAGCGTATGTCGCCTTGCCTGTTGTCTTACTGACTTTGAGAGGGGGGCGGACGCCCATTTCAGTGAGTGCTTCCGCAAATTTTGGGTTCGATGCCAGTGCAGTTTCTTCCACGCCGAGCTTTTGTAAAAGTGATTCACGTAATTCCTTCTCTTCGTTAATAGCGTTTGACAACATCACAGGATCAAGTTGTAGCAACGGACGTGTGTACATCTTGAGCGTCATGTCAATCAGTTTAAGTTCCTTTGATGGATAGGATACAACCAACCGTTTGAATATTTCTTCGCACAGAAACACATCATGTTTGCAGTACTCAGATAACTCCCCTTCGAGCGCGGTGTCCAACTCGTGAACTCCATTAGTTGAATAAACGGCTGTTCCTTTAGCTTGGAGTCCGAAGTCTGCCGCAAGCTTGGCGAGGCTGTTGCCAACTTCCACGCCACGTAAAGCTCGTGCCATTGATAACGTGTCGAAGATGAAGACTGGATGTACTCCGTAGACCCACTCCATAATTGATACATCGAACTGTGCGTTGTGTGCAAGTACTGCGGTTCGTCCCCAGTCCACTCCATGAAGGTACTCACGTAGTTCGCTGTCTCGATACCATCGAGTTGGCTCGTCGCTTCCATAATCATGGACGCATGCTCCGAACGATTTGAAGTTCTCATGGCGTATGTACTCCTCAGTTGTCATCTTGGAAAGTGTGTAGCCAATACTGGTGTCCCAATACGTCTCAAAGTCGATCGTCAGTATCCGGTCGTATGGTGCGCTCAATTAAACATCTCCTTGGCTGGCGCGTCTCGGAGATTTAAAAAGCCGAAAAAATCATTTGCCGCCAACATAAGTTGCGACGCCTCCATACCCGTACAGTTCAGCGTGACGACTCCCGCAATCGCATCTTCAGCGCGGCCAAGGACAACAACGGCCTGTGCCTCGCCTTTGCCGTAGCACATCACCAACTTCTGGATGAGCATCTTGAAGTGCTCCTGCTCTTCATCCGACATCTCTGCAACACGTTGCTCTAACTCTGTTTGTTCCATGACAAATACTCCTTTAATGTGTGAAGGTTATCCTCATTGATAACCACTGCTGTCCCCCCTGCGCCACGTATGCGGCTTAGATGGGCTTCTTGTAAGGCGGTGGTCTTACCCTTACCCGCCTTGGCTTCGATACCAACAAACTTACCGTTGGCACATACAAGGAAGTCAGGCACTCCTGAGTTCCCGTATCCTGTCCCGATGGGCATGGCGTAGTACACGCCAAGCTCCTCCAGTATTTTTCTAATCTTCAGTTTAACTTTAGCTTCTGGTGTTGCCACAGCATTCTCCTGTAATTGGGTAAGGGGTGAAGTAGATTCCGCGCCCCTTTGTTTCGCGGTGAGGAGTCGAAGCGTAGGGCACATCCGGGGTTGACAACCCCCGCTTCGGACAATTCATGGTCGCATCTACTAGGCTCGCATGCGTTGTCTATCAAACAACTGTCAACCCTGTGTTTCTTTTTGTGCTCGCATCTCGTACCATGCTTTTGGCATTGGTGCCTTCTTGTCCAACAACTCGCGCAACCATTTAGCGCCGCCAAGTTGTTTCATTATCAGCATCTGCCTATTGGACAAGCGGACTTCTCGTGGCTTAAGCGGTTCTGGTGGTTTTGGTCGTGGCATTACTCTTCGCCTTTGAGTAAGTTGTGAATGTGCTGTTCTTAGACAGGTGCGATTGCCGCCTTGCAGTTTCAGCGGCGCGGATCAGTTTATCCGTTCCTATGATACTGGGACGGGGGTTTTCTTTCCACAGAAAGGGCGAGTCCGGTTTCTCTTTCATTCCGTCTCTCTCCGTAAACGTTCCAATTCATCTTGAGTCACAAACGGAATGCCTGTCGGGAACTCCTCCCGCAGTTTCTGCATGTGTAGGTTGTAGGCCACGGACATGCTGGTCGGTTTAATCTTTATTGGCTTACCTGTTTTAGTCAGGTTCAAAAGAGTGGCCTCTAGGTTTTTCTCAGTTAAATCAGTCATACGCCTTTACCTTTCTCAAATGAATTCTCGTATGCCTTGGGCAACACCCTGCGGGCTTCGATAACCAGCGCCTTGTCCTGCCCGTCCAGCAGTCGGTCAATGATTGAGTACAGCTTGGGCAATAGTGTTTGTACGATTGCCGTGTCCGCTGCATAGACTTGTATATCGTCATCTTCATCCATTGTTCTTCTCCCGGATGTCCAGCGTCATTTGACCGTTTGCGTAGTAGTAGCCAATGACTTCCCACGATTGGCCAACGCTGTAGATTCGGATGGGCTTATGCATAGCCTCGGCTATTTCGTACACGGGCAAGTTCGGCGTACTGTCGCCATCAAAAATTACAAAATCAATTGGTGTCATGTGTTCTTCTCCTTGAGTTAATCGTAGTACCCGAACGGGCTATCCGCCCACCCGTTGTTTGGCTCTTCCCGCCTGTAAGAGTCAGCCGCCCTATCTCGCTCTTCTTTTGTGGTGGCGCGAGACGGCTTGCCATCGTTGTATTCTTTTTTGTTAGAGCAATGAAGGTAATTTGTGCAATTTCCGTTTCGCACATCCCAGTTGCATAGGTAACATTTCATCATATGTTCTTCTCCTTTATGCCGTGGGCGGCTTCGATAGCTCTGGCAAATGCAAACGCAATCCGTTCGTCTTGTGGGCGTAGTGTTTGGTTTGCGGCTTCCACGTATGCGGTATATATTTCCCCATTTGTCAGCGGCTTGCGCTGTGTGTCATGGCTTGTTTGGTCAAGCATCACAGTGCGGGCTAACGCTTCGCAAGTTGGGCATGTAGTCATTTCTCTGTCTCCTTCTGTGGCAAAGTTTGTGTAATAAAGCGCACAACATTGTCGCCATCTTTAAGCAGCACAGTTATCGTTGCGGCCTGCAAGTCACTGCCGTAGATAAGCATCAGTGCTTCCATAATTCTTTGGGTTTCGTTGTTCATGTGTTTCCCCTTGCTCGAATGGCTTTCAAAACCCGATCACTTAGTGCTTTATCTGCGCCAAGTAATGCAAGACCCGCCGTATTTGCACACGCCTCACGCTCGGCTTTTACAACTTGATTTATTGCCCAACAAATTGCATCTCTTGTTCCTGCATGGCCTCGAATTGCCATCTCAATGATTTCATCTTGTGTCATGCTTGTCCCCTTGCTCGGATGGCGGCGGCGCATTCATAGCCATTTATCTGACTTGGGGCTGTTGTCTCGCACAGCTTGGCGCATTCTTCACGCTCATCAGTTTGCCCTTTTTTGTAAGCGTTCTCAGACATCTGAATCGCATCAGATGCAAGCACCCAAAGATCGCCTTCAAACATTTTTGCTGGTGTCATGCTTGTTCTCCCCTTGCTCGTATGGCGGCTCCGTATGACGCAATTGCCATGTCGTATGCATGTGCGCTTACCTGACAGTTCTTGTGCGGATTTGGTAGAGTTTGGCGTAGCGCATGACAACCCTCACGCTCCCCAAGAATCATGATGTGGGCACGCTCCATCCATTTGTCACGCTCATCAGCACGCACCAACTCGGCAAAGGCTTTTAAGTTCAACAACTCTTTTTCAATCCAAAACTTTTCCTCGCCATAAACTTCATGTGCCATCTCAATGATTGTTTTCATGCTTGTCCCCTTGCTCGTATGGCGTCTGGTACTTCGTGCCGCATCAAAACATGTCCCGTTGTGTCATACCACTGCGCTATTTGTTCACGCTCATCAGCACGCACCAACTTGGCAAAGGCTTCCAATTTTTCTGCGTACAACGGCTCACCTGTTACAAAGTCATAAGGCAGTTTGGTTTCCCGCGCCATCTCCATGATCGTCCTTTTACGCCATCCACTCATAAAACCTCCATGCAATCATTGATATCACCGCCATGCACACAAACACAAATGCAACCTCCAGTTTTGTTTGCCGTTTCATGACTCCCTCGCTTTCAACATGGCATCCGCCATTTCATACGACCATTTGGCAATCTCTAATGATGATTCTGCGCCTTCATAAATAATTCCCTGCATCGCCCTAGCCGCAAAATAATCTCGCAGGGTCATGCCTGTAACGTGCAAGCCAAGCGTTTGTGCGCCGTGGTTATGCAACGGAAATGCTGGTGGGTTGTTCATTTCTTCATCCTTTCTTCAAAAAGGCGTAGCACCATCTCGCGGAACAGCAAGCGGTCTTGGCTGTGCTTGTATGCGTTGAACAGATGGCTGTCTTCCATGTCCTTGATGGCAATCCGACGCCCGTCTTTTGTTGTCCATACTTCCGTGCGGAAGTTGCGCCGAGCTTCTCGCTCTTCCCATGCCTGCTCGGCAAGGGCAATGTCGCCAGCCATTTCATCGTAATACTCACTCATTTTTTACTCCTCGCCTCTCGGCATGCTTGTTTAACTTCCAACGCCATGTCAGGTGAAAACTCTGCCATCGCGCAGTCCATTTTCCGTACCTCATTCATGCTCGGGTACATCCAAAAGCACAGCGCCATAAAGCACATTAGGGCAAAGATGATGCCGCAGGTGATTACTAACTCTTTTATTAAAGCAAACGTAGCGTCCATGTCAGCCTCCGAACAGTTGTTTCAGGTGATCGTACAGTTCTTTTGCTTGATAAACCGTCAAGTGTTGCGTAATATCTTGTGGCGATTTGTTTAGCACAAGTGTATGCATCTTCTTACCTTCAGGTCGTAGCGCGGCGATGCCTTCAAGACCGCTCTTAAGAGAAGGCGCGGGTGCTGATTGCTTCTTTTGTTTAGCCTTCATGGGTACGTAGTCTTCTTGTGTCACGCGGTAACCGCCATTCTTATCTCGCACAGCTAGACCTGTTCGTACAAACTGCGCCATCAGAGATGTAACGGAAGATTCCTTGAAGCCAAGCTTCACTAAATCACGAGCGGCGGACACGGCTCTAGTGCCGGGATGCTGTTTCACGTAGTCGAACGTCACACGAGTAACATTATTTTGGATGGAAAAAGGTACTGGTTTAATCTGCATTGTGTTCTCCTCAAGTTGTTGAACGGGGTTGATGGGGGTGGGTTCCCAAGTATTGATTGCATTTTTAAGTGCGGTCTGGATGTCAGGCATGATGAGTGTTCCCTTCGTAGTAGTTGATGAAAGTCTTTGCATAAGTTGTTGTGCTTCAACTGCCCCTCCGCTTGAGGCAACAGGTTGTAGCTTGTTAAGGTCAGTCAGAGGAGCGCCATGAAGACGCCGCTCTACTTCGTCAGGAGTTAACACCGTCTTGTCAGTAGACAGTGTAGAAATATGGCGGCGGTATCGCACTTAGTTCCCCTGCTTTTGCATAAAGTGTGCGATCAACCACTTGTCACCAAGCGCTCTCACAGATCGAACCCACTGGCGCTGATAACTGCGAATTGTTTTTGGTGGTGCGTCATACGTAGCAAACATACGACGCACTCTGGTTAGGTGGTGCGTGTTCATGTAGTCCTTTTAAAAGTTGAACTTGTCGAGGATGGCATCTACGTTCTTCTTGACGTCTTGACGAATAGCCTCATTCTTACGGAGATCGGTTGGAGTTACACCCACAAGCAACTGTTCCAACTGGTGACGTGCGCCCTCAAGATCAGCGTCATTGGTTACGTTCAATGACTTGGTGAGATCACACAACTCAAGCGCCCCATCAACAAGGGTGTCGTGGAAGCGGCGAGACTTAGCCTCACCGTTCACATAGTCTGTAGTCAGTCTGTCAGACATACGTTTCAGGTGGGTTCCAAGACGCTCACGCACATCAGACATGGCCAAGTCGATACGCTCTTGAGTCAGCGCTTCAAGTCGCTCCTTCAGCTCTTGTTGTGCCTGATTGCCCACATCTACACGAAAGTCACCCGACGAGGGGACAGGCATATAGTTCACACGGAACGAGAACTTGGTCATGATCTCATTGGCGGTGGGGAAGTCGTCTCTCTTAAACATATCCCCCAGTGCCAACGCCTGTGCAGTGATGAGCGTGGGGTAGATGGCTACGAAGGACTTGACGAGCGCCTCGATCTCTTCCTCAAAGTCATTCATACGTTCAGTGAACTTCATGAAGTTGACGGTAGGCAGAAGACGCAGACCGGAGTCAGACCAAGGTGCAGTGTTGTCATACACAAACTGACGAGCACGGCCAACGGCCTGTTGGATTACGTCCAGCTCAGTGCGACCTGCAAGCAGGTGCTTGTTGACACGAGCGGCATCCTTTGCCCCCGCATTCTTGCTTGCCACCACTTCATCAGAGGTTGACTTATCTAACTTACGTGCTGTCCACACGGAAGCGTTGAACTCCACAAGCATAGCGCAGGTGTCGAGATTGTGACGGGGTGTATTAGTGTTCATGATTGATACTCCTTACTTGGTTGAGAAAAAGATTTTGTGCTCGGCCAACATAGTGCCGAAGCCATCAACAGTAGCAAACGTAGCCACACGAGAACTAGATGCCACTGTGTTGCAGAAGATCGATTGCATCTCTGCCCGCATACGCCATACGTACTTGACGATGGACGATGCCTCTGTCCGGTCAGCTACGCGAGTAACGAACTGGAATACCTGAATCAACTGCGCTGTAGGGTTGTCAGACAACGGCGCAGTATCTGGTGACTTGATGACACGAGCGTAGTCACAGATGTCACGACCGAACCGAATGAACGATGCCAATGCCTGTGCAGTAGTCGCACCCACAGTACCGATCAACGCCGCCTCCAACGTATCGTCATCAAGAACGCCAAGACCCTCATGCAAGATGTCACTAGCGGCAACCAACGAGCGAGGCGTAGCGTACGCAAGTTGCGTAGACTTGGGATTGAACACAAAGCCATTGTCCTTGGACATATCCTTGCCCTCGAACATACCGCCCTTCTCGTAGTCAAGGAAGCTGTGCATAACGCGTGGCTCGTTGTTGACAAAAGCAATCACCATGGGGTGCACGTTGTTGTCCGTAGCCCACTTGACCCACTCGTCAGCAGTAGGCTTACGCATCTTGACGAACACGAGACGGTTACGCAAGTGTGCTTGGATGCTGTCACCCAGACCCTCGATTGACAGGTTGGTAGCACAGAACACAACGCTACCCTCTGGCATACCGAGGTTGCCTACATGACGCTCGTATATGATAGGTGCAAGCACGTTCTTGATGAACTGAGGAGCCTTGGCGATCTCATCGAGCATGACCATGATTGGCTGTGCATTGTTGACACCGAGTTGGTTGTGTGCGCTAACACCGAAGCGTTCGTTAGGCAACTCACGGGAGACGCCATTCTCACGATCAAGGTCAGGCATCCACACCGAGCCATCAGACAACTGAGTGCAGTCGATAGGACGAACAGCGATGTGGTTGGCAAACTTGGGAAGCTTACGCAAGGCATGGAACAGCGCGGTCTTGCCGATGCCGTTCTCGCCCTCCACAATAACGGTACGCTTGCCACCGATAGCGGCGATGAGGGAAACAACTTGGTTGTGTGTCAGAAAGTTTTGCATGATAGATACTCCTAAAAAATTAAACAGATATACGCAAGAGTTTGCCGTGAGCAGGAACGAACGAGTCGTTCTCCACTATGCCCCACAGAGACGGCATTGGGGTAACTGGGTCATCGCAACCAAGGTAGCCATCTGATAACCAGACGATTGCCTTAGCGTCGATCTTGTGTTCGCGGATGTAGTCGACAACGACTTGTGGAGTAGTGCCGCCACCGCCCTTGGGGTTCATGAGCGATGCGATCTGCTCGTAGTCCGCAGGTTTGAATGTCTCATCACCACACACAGCGTTGTCCCACCACAGCACACGCACAGCGGCAGGTTTAGTAAGCTGACAGATACGAGCGATCTCACCGAACAGCAAGCGATAGTACGGGTACATTGAACCCGATGTATCAACAGCAAGGATCAACTCACCGACAGTCTCCGTGAAGTGCGATGGCATGATGAACCCAGAAGCAAGCAGTCGCTTGTTTGGAGGACTGAACCGTGAGTTGTCATCACCTGAAGAGACGGAACTGATCCAGTCTTGAAGCGCTTGCTTCCAATCTGTCATGCGTTCCTTGGCAGTACCCAAGATGTCGCGGTTGCCATCGCCCTTACCTGCCAACTTACGAGCAAGCATCTCACCTTGACGGTTGGCATCATCGATCTGCTTCTCAAGCTTGTCACGCTCGATCGGGTCATCATCGAACTCACCATCCTCGTGTGAATCAATCGGCTCATCAAAGCCCTCATCATTCTCGCCCGTACCCTCACCATCCTTGGGTTCCTTACGCCCTTGTGCAATGAGATCGTTCATTACCTGAGGGAATGACCAACCGAAATACTTGCGGTCAATACACAAACTCTCGGACGGACGCTCGACAAACTTGAAGTCGGGGTCCATCTCTTCGATCAGTGCATTGACTACGTAGTCGTGCGCTACGTTGCTCAGCTTGGGATACTTCTTCTTGACATCCTTGAACAGGATGCAGTGCTTGAGTGCAACGTGAAAGTTCTCATGCAGAACTAAGTAGCGCAACTGCTTGCGATTGAGTATCGTAACGAACGCCGCACCATACTTCTTGTCACGGCCATTGGTTGCCGCTGTCTTCATCTTCTCTACCACCTCGGACTTGCCGAGCATGATCGCACCACTGAGCAGTGCGAACTTAGGGTGCCGCATACAGTCAATGTTGGCGGCTTGTACTCTCTGATTGAGAGTCATCTTTTCAAAGCTCATTTGCTTCTCCTATGTTGTTGAACAAATTATAGCATAGGTTGTCAAAGACTTGACAACCTAGCATTTACCCTACCCTTAGCAACAGATGTTGGACTTAGGGTACTCAGCGTACTTTGGAAATTGTTTCACCTCTACTTTCTTGCTACGTTTATTCTCCCCAGCGTATTTGTAAACACGCTCAAGGATTGATCTGCGAAACTCTGGCGTTTCAACAGGCTTCTCCAACTCATCAGGCGAACTGACTGTCCGGTTACCCCCCCAAGAACGGTTCAATACAAACCCTTGTTGCTCCCTCCCCCGCTTGGATACGATGGTGTCATACACTCCCTGACACATTGCGAAGAACGCATCAAACGCATACTGCGATGGCTCCTCGTCCAAGAGCAAGCACTGCACTGCCTCGTGTTCTTTGTGCTCGAACCCGTTGCCCCCGAACGGTCGGCCTAGCCTATCTTGAGGCACACACGCCGCTTTGTAAGCAGGCATACGCATAAGCGCAAGCATGATGTAGTTCTCAAAGTGCTTGGCAACGTCTGCCCTACGCTTCTTGTCGTCTGTATCTGCAATCATACGGTAGTGCGGCGTATGCGCTGATCGCATGGGCACAAGCTCACCGTTCACAAACGTAGCGTCAAGACTGAACGGCGTACCCCTGTCGCTCAGACCTGCATGGTTGTAGACAGGCCACACTATGTCATCGGTGGCATTGCCCTTGCCTGTGCGTGTAATGTTGATTGTGCCGACATGGAGTGTGTGCCACATGAACTGCTTACTCGTCTGGGAACTGTCGCCCATGTACAGCCTACGCTCAAGGCGCACAGCGTCCATCATCCACTCCACCTTAGGCTCATAGAACCGTGCCATGATAGTCTGGTACAGCTTGATGTCGTAGTACGTCACGCCGTCCTCGGTGTGCTTGATTAAGCGGTGTTGCTTTTGAGGACGGTCATCTAGTGGCCTCTCATTAGGTGCCCACTGTGCGCTACGCACAGGGCCTCGTGCGTTAAATATCTTTTCTGCGGATTGAAAGTCTTTGCAAGTGAATGCCATGTTTGATTCTCCTAATGGTTGATTAAAAAGATGTGTGCAATTCATGCACGGTGGAAACGTAGTCGTACAAGTCGCCTACATTGTCTTCTTCTGAGTAGTCCTCTGCTCCGTCCTCCCCTAGCGCAAGGAAGCGGTATCGTGCACCGTATAACTCAACGGCATCACCCATAAGCGCGTGGTGTGCCTTCACATCATCGAAACTTGGATACCACTTCACATCACAACACCGATAGGTGATGATCGGGTCTTCCGCCCAATCGTGTCGAACATCATCGAGTGCTTCGGTGATGTGCTTGTCGTTCTTTGCCAGCATCAGCGCGACAAAAGTATCCCTCGTCTTGATGTCAGCAAACTTGATGACGTATGCAACGTCTGATCTATATCCCATTTTTGTTACTCCTGAATAAGTTTGCCAGCGCTATCAAAGCGCCAGCCGTTGATGTAGATAAGTTCCTTGAAATACTCTTCGCTTGTGTAGTTGTCGTACTCCTCTTCAAGTTGTTTATAAATCGTGTCAGCGTAGTCTTTTGCTTCGCGCAACACCCATTCCTCCACATCATTCCACAGATACTTGGCCCCTATCGCATCGGCTACCTCTCGTGCATCAGCGCCTGCCAGTATCCCCGAGCTCATCACTACAGGCTCGTCACCAAACTCAAACGTGATGTTGTTGTCCTCCAACTGCATCGTGCCACTGTGTGAGTAGTAGAACGAGCGTCTGTGAAAGCTCAGCCACTTGTCAGGGTGCAGGTTACGCACCAACTCAGTGAGCATGACGAGCTCGGTATAGTGGGGCACATCACGTTGGACGTGGTACTCAAGGAACTCCAACAGGTCGGCTACACCTGTCCATGACGCGCCATCACCTTGTGAGTGAAAGCCGCTGTAGTTTATCTCCTCGATGTGGAAGCCCCGCTCTCGTGCTTTCTCTCTTGCATACTCGTAAACATCCAATTGCCAGTCATCTGGAGGCTCCCCATATTCAGAGAGCGCCGCACGTTGTGCGCTTGGCGTAAGATCTTCGTATTCCATGTCAGTTTACCTGTACGGAAAGGGAGATGTTGTTTATGAGCACGTCCTTGATCTTGTCCTCAAAGTCGTAGTTGTCCATAGCTTCATCGATCTGGTCACCGAAGTCATGCTCTCCTATCTTATTCTCTACGTCCGCCTCACCGAGGTGCACAAAATCGCTCTCATGTGCTCGCACGACACTTCGTGCTTCGCCGTTGGCGATTTTGTGCACCTCGTGTATGAACTCGTCACTGATGAGCCGCACAGTTGCGTGCGCCTCCATAATCTCAGCAACACGTTTGTCGATAATGGCAATGATGATTGCCTCTAAGGTTGGTTCCATGTTTGATACTCCTAAAAAATTAAAAAGTGTGGAGAATTCTCCACAAAAGCTTGATGAGTGTTCCTTCTCCTTTCCTTACGGTCGCCAGTAAAACATATCAAGTGCCCACACAATGAGGCACAACAAAAATACTACACGCTCGAAGCGTTGCCAGTGGGTTAAGTTCATTTGGTTCTCCTTATCTGTTGTCGATGGTTTAAAGTTAACAGGCCTTTTGTTTCTGGGTTTCCCCTGACATATCTCACCCCTGCCGCTTCAAGAGCGGTAGCGGGTATGCAGAACCCCTTATTAGTATTTAGTTCGGTTAGGTTTATCCCCACCTTACGCAGGGCAAAACATGCCCCGCTGGTAAATGTCCACGTGCCTTTTACATAAATGTCATTCATGGTGTTTTCTCCTGTATTCATTTGCTTTCTCCTTCGGGTGTGTAAGTCAAGCCATCAAACCCTGATGCGTACTCGCTGTCTTGTGTGCCGTAGCGAAACCCAACATGGCGGTATGTCCCATCGTCGCGCTTGCCACACGCATAGAAGAATCCTTCAGGGTCACCGCCTCGGTAATAGAACGCATTGCGTGCCCACTGTGCGCGGGTCTGCTCAATCTGTACGCTACGCCACTCTCGGTAGTACATATCAGCGTACCAACCCATCTCGTGCCGAGCGTCGTGGTGAATCCAGTCCGCGAACTTGTGACCAACCATCCAGTCGGGTATGCCTACCTTCATGGCATCGTGCATTTGCCGGTCAGTCAGCACCACGCTGTCCGGCCATCTACCCATCTGAGCGTCAATCAGTGCTTCGTATTTCATTTGCTTTCTCCTTTGGTTAATTTACACAGGTCATTGAGGCGTGAGCACACAACCTCAATCTTTCCCTTGACATCGTTGAAACGGGGCTTGTTGTCGAGGTTGTTCAACACCCAGCGCAGTTGCGCCCTCATGTATTCCAGCTCGATGTGCCACTCGTGCTCTTGTCCTGCATTCATTTGCTTTCTCCTTGGTTTGCCAGTAATGACTGGCGGCAGTGTGGAGAATCCTCCACATTCGGTTTACTCAAGCCACATCTCTGTGCTTGATGAGCAGGGGTACTTTCCCTGTGTTTTTATACATCTGGGGCACACCTGCCCACAACTCGCGGGTCTTAGTGAATACCTCAGGCGGCACGAGCTGCCACCATGATGCCCGTGGTCGGCACGGGTAGGTCATAAAGCTGAGTTGTGCTTGGGTCTTGAGACTCTCAAGCATCCCTGCGTACTCGAAGTAGAACTCAGCCTTCTGCACTTGTGGTGGGCGTGTGTCTCTGGCGTAGCGCCAGATGTTTCTGGCGCTGATTATTTCGCGGGTGATGGGCGCAAGCACGGCCTTGAGTTCGGCCTTCCATTCTTTGATCCACCTGTTGCGGGAGGAGATGGCTTGCTTGTTACGCCCCCTGCGTTCCTTGTCGGCAAGCGTGTGCTTGGCAACGTATGGGTGCATATCGCCTGAGTGCACCTTGTTGTGAATGTCTTTGGCGCTGAGTTTAGACAGGGGTTTGGGCTTTGCGCGGCAGTTGCGGCAGTGCTTGGATTCGCACAACACCCGTATGTTGCCTGTCCTGCCCCATGCTTTTGCCTGTGCAAGCGTGGAGCGGAACCTGAAATGGCTCAGCGGGTAAGAGTCCTCGCATTTCGCGCATGATTTGAATAGCATACTATCTCCTTACAGTTTGGGGCTAACTGGCCCACTTGGATACGTTACTGGCCCACCATTCAGGGCACTTACCCACTTGTGGTGGGTGCGCTGGGAACCGCATGGATACTGGGTTTGAGGGGTAACTGACCACAATACCTACCATTTTTAAAGAACTATAAGACCTTTTTAAAAAGAAGCAAGTTCCAACACACCCATGGATACAGGTATATATATATCTTAAGAGAATATAAGTTATATATATATAGGTGTTGTGGACGTGGGTATGGGAGACGCCAGTAACCATGCGGGTTGTAGCGCACCCATGTCGTGTCCAGATGTGCAGAATGGTGGGTATGTGCAAAAAAACAACACTTTTATGTAATCTCTCCACAACACGTTGTGGAGAAGTACATTGTGGAGAATTCTCCACAGTTACCAGAGTCGGAGTTGTTTGGTCTGCCGCTTGATTTGTTCCCACTCGTCAAGGCCTTCAGAGATGCGGTGCTCACGCAGTTTGGCTTTGTGGCTTATGAGGGCGCGTTGGTTGCGCTTGCCTAGCTCTACCATCTCAACGTACTGTTGGCGAAGGTCTTTCATCTGTGAAAGGGCGTAGTGTTTGTGTTTGCTCATGATGACTCCTTTCAGGCGTAGTAACGCGCATTGGACTGGTTGACTTGCAGGACTTCGTAGCCTTGCGCTTTGTAGTAGCTGACCCAAGCTTTGCCGTCAGCCTGTGAGATGGTCACCCATGCTGAGATGAGTGGCATATAGACTTTGAATTGCATGATTAACTCCAAAAGAAAAGCCACCCGAAGGTGGCGAAGGGGTTTATATAACTGGAAGTTATAAGGCGTGAGTTGCGCTGATTGACAACGCATAAAACACCGCAAGAGCATCGCTCTCACGGGTTAGCAGGGAACTGTGGAGAATTCTCCACAATCAGATAGCGGCAAGGAAGCGGCGCTTCTCAGCCGAAGTCAGCTTGCTGTAACTTGTCAGCAACGCCTTGACCGGATCAACCTTGTTGCTTGTCTTGGCAGTAGGTTTCACAGGGAAGTAGTACTTCATGCAAGCCCGTGCGTTCTCTGCGTTCCTGTCGTCACCGTCAAACGCCACTGTCTTGGCACCGCGATACACGCTCTCACGCGCCTTGCACTGATAAGCTGATGCGATGACACCTGCCACTTGCAAGCGGTACTGCCACTGAGTCTCTGGTGCGGCTTTGTCGTAGACAGGCTTGAACTCCTTCAGGGCTGAGCCAACCTTCTGGTTAGCTTTGAGGGCAACGCGCAAGGCGTTGATGAAGTTGATGAATGATTTGTTCATGATGAACTCTCCAATAGAAAAGCCTCACAACGTGTGAGGCGAACGAACGATCGGGCCTTCCCCAATCGATACATCTATTATACCACAACCCGTTGCCAAATCACCTTGACAGTGGAGAATCCTCCACTCTTGCGACCCCCACCTACCCCCCACAACCCCTTTTTGACGTGCCGGATCACGTTGGGTGTGAACACTGTTTCTGAAACGCAAATTAAATTTAAAAAAATCCCAGCCACACATGACCCCCCTCAAAAAATTTTATAAAAATTTGAAAAATCTCAAGGCAAAAAAATGCCCCGGGGATTAGCCGGGGCAAAGGATGGGAAGCCCATCAGGAGAAGCAAGTGGCAACTGCTTGCACACCAGCCAGAAAAGAGTGTACACTCCCGCCAACGAGGAAGCAACCTATAAGGACTCCTGCGCATGCTAGATCACTTGGTGCATTTTGAACCTGAAGTCACCTTTCAGGACACTTTTGAAAAACTGGACAACGCGTCGCCAGAAGCTTTGCTGTCCGCACAAGTTGCTACAGAGAAGTGGTTAGCTGATCTAGGTATTGAAGATGACGGGGATGTTGCTGACCAGCAACAGACTCAGGCTGCGCGAAAAGCTTTTAACACGCTGACCACCAATACAGACACCATAGAGCAAAAAGCAACGCTGGCAGAACTCAAAACGCCACAAGCGGTAAGGCATCTGACAGGTATGCTTGCCGCATACGACTGGGCGTTTATAGACATGGCGCAAGAAATCCGTGGGTATACGGTGGCTAAGTTGGTGGAAGAGACCAAGTCCCCCAACGCCAATATCCGGCTTAAAGCGTTGATTGCGCTGGGTAAGGTTACCGAAGTTGGTTTGTTTACAGAACAGATTGAAGTCAAGAAAACTGAAATTTCTGACGCAGAACTGGAGACGCGCATTAAAGACAAGTTGAATCGGTTCATGCAGGTGGTTGATGTTATTGACGTGACCCCAACGGAAGCCCCCAATGAATCTTGAAAAGCTCACCACGCTGTCTATGGTGGAAATGCAAGCACTGCTTAAGGGTTTACCCTACATGTCTAAGCAGGAGAAGTTAGAGCTGTTTAATGACTTGGATGTACGCGAACGCCGCGCTCGTCTTGTGGCCGCAAAAACAAACATGTTGGGATTTGCCACAGCGGTGTACCCCGGGTTCAAGGTAGGGTCTCACCATAAAAAATTAGCACGCATCTTTACGGACGTGATTGAGGGGCGCAAGAAACGCGTCATCATCAACATCGCGCCGCGTATGGGCAAGTCAGAGTTTTCAAGCTACCTGTTCCCTGCTTACTTTTTAGGCAAGTACCCAGAGAAGAAAATCATTATGGGTACGCACACCGCAGGTTTGTCGGAAGACTTTGGCAGGCGCGTACGTAACCTGATCGAGACGGAGGAGTACCATGAGGTTTTTCCCAACACCTTGGTTGCTGACGATCAGAAGGCCGCTGGTAAATGGTCTACAAGCGCTGGCGGTCAGTATTATGCTGCTGGCGTGGGGGGTGCTCTGGCTGGACGTGGCGCTGATCTGTTCGTTATTGATGACCCTCATTCTGAACAGGACGTAAAGGCCAATAGCCGTCTGGCTTTTGACACGGCGTGGTCATGGTTCCAGACCGGGCCGCTTCAGCGACTGATGCCGGGTGGGGCGATCATTGTCATCATGACCCGTTGGTCGCTGCTTGACTTGACCGGACGCTTGATTGACTACCAGACCAAGAACCCCGACGCAGTTCCATGGGAGATCGTAGAACTCCCGGCCATCTTGAACGAAGACACGCCGGAAGAGAAGTCATTGTGGCCAGAGCAGTGGGCGCTTGAGGCGCTTAAGTCCACCAAGGCAAGTATTGAGCCGCGGTACTGGAACGCGCAGTACATGCAGCAACCGACATCTGAAACCAGCGCAATCGTGTCGCGCAAGATGTGGAGAATGTGGCCAAGCGACGACCCGCCCACCTGCGACTACGTGATCCAGAGCTGGGATACGGCGTTTGAAGTCAAGAACAACTCCGACTACAGCGCCTGCACAACGTGGGGCGTGTTCTACAACGAGGAAGAAGGGGACAAACCCCAGATCATCCTGCTCGATGCGTTCAAGGACAGGATGACATTCCCCGATCTGAAGGTATCCGCGCTCAAACACTGGAAAGAATGGGAGCCGGATGCGTTCATTGTGGAGAAGAAGGCGTCTGGTGCGCCGCTGATCCAAGAACTGCGGGCTATGGGCATCCCTGTACAGGAAACAAACCCTAGCCGGGGCAACGACAAGATGGTACGATTAAATGCGGTGTCCGATCTGTTCGCCTCTGGCATGGTGTGGGCACCAGATAAACGCTGGGCGCGAGAAGTAATTGAAGAAATGGCGGCTTTTCCTGTGGGAGAGCACGACGATTTTGTGGATACAACGACTCAGGCGCTTATGCGGTTCCGCCAAGGCGGATTTATCGCGCTGGACTCCGACGAGAAGGACGATCTGTACGGATACGCCCGCAAGGCTGCATACTATTAAGGAAAACCAATGGCAACAAACATAGACAAGGCGCTGTATCAACAGCCAATGGGTATTGACGAGGCAGCAATGGGCGAATCCCCGTTGGAGATTGAAATTGTGGACCCCGAAGAGGTCACAATTGGTATGGATGGCATGGAAATTACCCTGAAGCCCGGCGAAGAAGACGAAGAAGGCTTTGGCGACAACCTTGCTGAGTACATGGAGGACAACAAGATCAGTTCCATGGCCAGTGATCTGGCCCGGGACATCGAGAACGACAAATCCAGCCGCAAAGACTGGGAAAAATCGTACACAGAGGGGCTGAAACTGCTTGGTTTGCAGATGGAAGAGCGCACAGAGCCTTGGAATGGGGCTTGCGGCGTGTTCCACCCCATGATTACAGAGGCTGTTGTACGCTTTCAGGCTGAAACAATTACTGAAACCTTTCCCGCGCAAGGCCCCGTAAAAACCAAAATTATTGGAAAAGTGACCCCCGAAAACAAAGAAATTGCGGCAAACATCGAAGAGGACATGAATCACGAGTTGACCGACGTGATGAAAGAGTTTCGCCCAGAGCACGAGCGCATGCTGTGGAGCCTTCCGGCCACGGGTTCGGCGTTCAAGAAGGTGTATTTTGATCCGGGTCTGGGCCGTCAGGTGTCGATCTTTGTGCCTGCCGAGGACATGCTGCTCCCGTACGGGGCCACAGACATGGATACGTGCTACCGCGTCACGCACGTCATGCGCAAAACCAAGAACGAGATCGTTAAGCTGCAAGCCGCCGGGTTCTACCGTGACGTTGAGCTGGGAGAACCCAGTCGTGCGCAGACCGACATCCAGAAAGCCAAAGACAAAGAGACGGGTTTTAGTGACCTGAACGACGATCGGTTTACTTTGTACGAGTGCCACGCCGATCTGGACCTTGAAGGTTACGAAGACGTGGATGAAGATGGCGAGCCGACAGGTATTCTGCTACCGTACGTGGTCACGATGATTAAAGGCACAAACGACGTCCTGTCGATCCGCCGCAACTGGAAGGAAGATGATGATCTCAATCTTAAGCGCCAACACTTCGTCCACTACCAATACATCCCCGGATTTGGAGCCTACGGCTTCGGGCTGTTCCACCTCATTGGAGGCTTCGCCAAGTCGGCAACGTCTCTTATGCGTCAACTGGTCGAC
>Ga0209088_10000818_pt1 | contig 21098 bp, 10 predicted proteins | sample S_140625_EF_Meta_FD_187324 | JGI IMG/M metagenome (GOLD analysis project Ga0209088, IMG submission 187324) | Freshwater microbial communities from Lake Simoncouche, Canada to study carbon cycling - S_140625_EF_MetaG (SPAdes) (version 2) | ecosystem: Environmental > Aquatic > Freshwater > Lake ... | reverse complement strand
CGGGCGCCGTCGGTTTGGGCGAACAGTCTGGGAATGAGGTTTGTGCGAATTCCGGCCGGGGAATTCCTCGCCGGCAGTCCGGACACCGAGGCGGGCCGCTCCGCCAACGAGACGGCGCATCGTGTGACGCTCACCCGGCCCTATTGGTTGGGCGTGACACATGTGACTGTCGGACAATTCGCGGACTTCGTGAAGTCGTGCGCCTATAGGACGGCGGCGGAAAAACAAGGTTGGGCGACGGGCGCTTGGGACGTCGCGGGCGAAAAGTGGAGCCGCATTGAGGGCGGCTCGTGGAAAAGCCCCGGCTTCCGCCAGGACGCTAGTCATCCGGTGGTCTGCGTCACTTGGCACGATGCAAGCGCCTTCTGCGCCTGGCTGAGCGAAAAGGAGGGTCGAAACTATCGCCTGCCGACCGAAGCCGAATGGGAATACGCGGCGCGCGCCGGCACGGGAACCGCCTATTCTTGGGGCGGCGAGTCCAAGGACGGTGCGGGCTGGTTGAATGGCGCCGATCGGACCAGCGAAGACCTCTTCACGCTGTTTCCCGCGTTTCCATGTTCGGACGGGTTCGTCCATACCTCACCCGCCGCCACTTTCCGTCCCAATGCGTGGGGAATTTACGACATGCTGGGCAACGCCCTGCAATGGTGCGGCGACTGGTTTGGCGAATATCCGAGCGCGGCCGTGGAAAACCCGCTCGGTCCCTCCGACGGCAAGGAGCGAGTGTTGCGCGGGGGAGCATTCGTTTACGGCCCGCGTCATTGCCGAAACGCCTTTCGCGGCCGCAACTCGCCGGACTTCCAGAATTTTTATGTTGGCTTCCGCGTGCTGTGCGAAGTTGCGGACATCGATCGGCCATGAGCATCTTTCTCGCGCTGGATCAAAGCACTTCCGCCACGAAGGCCCTGCTCTTCGATGCGGACGGGCGTGCGCTTGATCGCGAGGCACTTGAGCACGCGCAACACTACCCTGAGCCCGGCTGGGTCGAGCACGATGCCGAGGAGATATGGCAGAACACCCTCACCGTGTTGCGCACGCTGCTGGACCGCCAGTCCGCCAGGGTCGGCGAGATCGCGTCCCTCTCCATCACCAATCAGCGCGAAACGATTGTCGTGTTCGAGCGTGGCACCGGCCGCCCGCTGCACCGCGCCATCGTCTGGCAATGCCGACGCGGCGACAGTTTCTGCGCCGCCCACGCCGCCGGTGGACGCGAACCGCTGGTGCACGCCAAAACCGGGCTGAAACTCGACGCCTACTTCTCCGCCTCCAAACTCCAGTGGCTGGTGCGCAACCTCCCCGAGCTCGCGGCCAAACTCGCCGACGGTTCCGCGCTGATCGGGACGATCGATTCTTACCTGATCTACCGGCTCACCGAAGGCCGCGTCTTCGCCACCGATTCGACGAATGCCAGCCGAACTTTGCTTTACGACATCGTGCACCTTCGCTGGGACGCGGAGCTCTGCGCGCTTTGGGAGGTGCCGCTGTGCGCCTTGCCCGAGGTCCGCGACAGCTCCGCCGCCTTTGGCGAAACGACGCTCGACGGGACGCTGCACAGGGTATTGCCCATCCACGGCGTGATGGGCGATTCGCAAGCCTCACTCTTCGCGCAGCGTTGCTACACGCCCGGCGCAGCTAAGGTCACTTTCGGCACCGGTTCATCGCTGTTGTTGAATATCGGACACACGCCTCGTTTCTCCAACCAGGGCGTCCTGACTGCCCTTGCTTGGACCCGCGCTGGAGTGCCGACCTATGCTTTCGAGGGTATTATTATCTCCTCGGGGTCCACGCTTACTTGGCTGCGCGACCAACTCGGGCTTGCCATCGACGTCCCTGCTCTGGAGCAACTGGCCCTTTCCGTGCAGGATAGCGGCGGCGTGCATCTTATCCCCGCTTTTACTGGTCTGGGGCTGCCGCACTGGCAACCAACCGCGCGTGCGGCGATTCTCGGTCTTTCCAGCCACAGCGATCGGCGCCACGTGGCCCGTGCCGGCTTCGAGTCCATTGGCTTTCAGGTTCGCGACGCCCTCGAGGCCATGCGCTCCGAGGCCGGCGTTCCGCTGGTCGCCCTCCACGGGGATGGCGGGGCGACCGCCAGCAAATTCCTGATGCAATTCTGCGCGGACTTGTGCGGGGTGGATTTGCGTGTCGCCAGTATGTCCGATTGCTCTGCTCTTGGCGCCGTGCTCGCCGGTCAACTCGGGCTAGGCCTGGTCGCCTCGCTTGAGGTCGTGGACGAACAAACTCGCGCGGACGTCGTTTATTCCCCCCGACTCCCTGCTTCGTCAGTGGAGCGATTAACCGATGGGTGGCGACGAGCCGTGCGCCAAACCATTCTTAACTAGTGCACGCGTTCACCCGTATGAAGCCTGCACTTTTTATAATTTCTGTCCTTTTGGCCTTTTCATTGACCGGAGGCTCTTCCTTGGCGCTCGCGGCGGAGAAGTCGTTGATCGATACGACTCGTTCGCCGCAGGCTAAATTCTACATGCCCGACCTCGCCGACGTGCGTTGGAACGGCGGCTTGCTCGGAGAACGGTTTGAGGTGTGTCGCGACACGATGATCCCGCACATGTGGACCATCTTCTCGGATCCCAACGAGAGCCACGCTTGGGATAACTTTTTGATGGCTGCGGGCCTCGGGGTAGGTCGTGGCGACGGCAAACCCCATGGCCCTCCCTTCAATGACGGCGATCTGCTCAAGTGGTTTGAGGCACTCGTCCAGATCTACGCACTCGCTCCCACTCCCGAGCTTGATCGTCGCATGGATGAGATGATCGCTGTCATAGCGAAGGCCCAGCGCGAGGACGGCTATCTGCATACCCAGAAAATCGTTCCCCAGCGTCGCGGCCAGGCCGGTGCCGTCGCCAAAGAGTTCGAGGATCGCGAGCACTTCGAGACCTACAACATGGGGCACCTTATCACGACCGCGTGCCTACATTACCGCGCCACGGGCAAGACCAACCTGCTCGATCTCGCGCGCAAGGCCGCCGACTACATCGAGCGACTCTGCAAGGAGCACCCCGAGGAGCTCGCTCAAAATGCGATCTGTCCGTCGCACTACATGGGCGTGATCGAGCTTTACCGCACCACCCGAGATCCGCGTTACCTCGAGCTCGGCAAGCAGCTCATCGAGATTCGCAGTCTTGTTCCCGATTCATTCGGCAGTGATCACAATCAGGATCGCATGCCTTTCCGCGCGATGACCGAGGCGGTCGGCCACGCGGTGCGCGCCAATTACCTGTATGCCGGCGTCGCCGACGTTTTTACCGAGGATGGCGACGCCTCGCTGCTCAAGACGCTCGGTATTCTCGCGGATAATGTCGCCACCCGAAAACTTTACCTCACCGGAATGACCGGCGCGCTTTATGACGGCGCCTCGCCGGATGGGGTAGACCACACCCAGCACAAATTCATCAAAACGGTTCACCAAGCCTATGGACGAAATTACCAACTGCCAAATCTCACCGCCTACAACGAGACGTGCGCTACCATCGGCTACGGAATGTGGACCTGGCGCATGCTGACGGTCACCGGCGACGCCGCCTATGCCGACCTGTTCGAGGGCACGCTCTACAATGGCGTGCTTCCCGGCATTAGTCTGGAGGGGCAACACTACTTTTACGTTAATCCGCTCAAGAAGCTCGCCGGTTTCGACGTCCCGCTCCGTTGGTCGCGCAATCGTATGGCCAACATCAAATCCTCGTTCTGTTGTCCGCCAAACGTCGTCCGCACCATTGCCGAGGCGCACAATTACGTTTACTCCCTCTCTACTGACGCCGTCTGGGTGCATTTATACGCTGCTTCTACGCTCGATACCCGCTGGCTTGACGGTGGTCGACTGCAGCTCAAGCAGGAGACGGATTATCCATGGTCCGGAGACATTAAAATTACGGTCTGCGAAGCTCCGGCCAAGGAAATCGCCCTGCGCTTGCGCATTCCGGGCTGGCTGCACCCCGGCGCGGCGACCTTGTCAATCAACGGGCAGTCCGTGGCTACTGACCTCAACCCGGGTGCCTATGCGGAGATCAAACGCATTTGGGCTGCTGGCGATATCGTCAATCTAAGCCTCGCTTTCCAACCGGTGCTCGTCGAGGCCAACCCGTTCGTTGAAGAAGCCGTCAACCAAGTTGCGGTGAAATACGGACCGCTCGTTTACTGCTTAGAGTCCAACGATCTTCCGGCGGGAATCCGCCTCCCGGATGTTGCGCTCGCCCTGCAGGCGGCGACGCCCGGAGCTTTCCAGTCGGTTCGCGATAAGATCGCGGGGGCCGATGTTCTTACGCTCACCGTGCCAGCCCTCGCTCGCCAACAGGCTGGCTGGCAAAAGGGGCAGCTTTATCGCGAGATCGGCTCTCAAGAAAGCCGCCCAATTCCGCTCAAGCTCGTGCCCTACTACGCGTGGGGAAACCGCGGCGACACCGACATGTCTGTCTGGCTGCCCATCCGCTGATCCTTTTTCACCTTTTTCATCCATTGTTCCCTAAACCCCCGAAACTAAAATGAGTCTAAATATTAGCACCTCCGTTACCCCCGCCTCCGATGACGGGGCGATCACCGCCCAGCAATGGAAGTGGTCCGCTCTCGCCGGCATGGCCTCCTACCTCGACGCCGGTTCGATCGTCGCGCTCGGCGCGGGTCTCGCAATTTTGCAGAAGGAATTCGGCCTTAGTGACGGCGCCGTCGGCGTTCTCGCGGCCATCGGCCCAAACGCCATCGGCTGTGCCATTGGCGCGCTGATCGGTGGTTGGCTCGGCGACAAACTTGGTAGGAAGCGCATCTACCAATACGATCTTATCGTCTACGCGATCGGCATTCTCATGATCGCATTCTGCGTGAATCGAGAGATGCTCTTTGCCGGCACCTTTATCATAGGTCTTGCGGTGGGCGCAGACGTTCCCACCTCCCTGGCGTTGGTTGGCGAATTCGCCCCCGACAAGGCACGTGGAAAACTACTCGGCTTCACCCAGGTCGCCTGGTGTCTCGGTCCGGTTATCGTGCTTTGGATGGCGCTCGCCCTGTCTTCGTTCGGTATGCTCGGTATCCGCATCGTTTTCCTGCATTTGTTTGTGGTCGCCTTCGTCACTTGGGCGCTGCGTCGCGGACTGGCAGAATCGGCCCGGTGGAAGGAAGCCGCCAAGACCGTTAAGGGCGCGAGTCACAACGTGCGAGCGCTGTTTACCGGTTCTAACCTCCGAGCTCTCATCTGGACCGCCACCATCTATCTCTTCTGGAATCTGGCGGCGGGGACTGCGGGCATTTTTAATCCTTACATCATCAATACGCTCAATGCAGGCGGCCAAGCGATGAGCGTAGGACTCGCCAGCGCAAATTTTGTGATCACTATGATCGTTACCATCACGATTTTCATGCGCTATGCCGACCGCGACTTTAAGACGCGCAAACTGATTTGGGGCGTCGGCGCGATCATGCAGGTAGCTGCCTACGGCCTGTTTCTTGTCATGCCCTTTACGATCGGCACGGTGACGGCCAACATTCTCTTGTTTTCCATCAGTGCAGCGCTCTCCGGCGAAGCCTTCTACAAGGTTTTTAGCCAAGAACTTTTCCCGACCATGCTGCGCGGAACCGCGCAGGGTATCACTTTCGGCGTGGCGCGGACCATCCTTGGCATCTGGAGTTTCTTCGTGCCAATTTTGGCCCACGCCGGCATCAAGCAAATCGCCGGTCTGCTCACGCTCTTTCTCGCGATCAGCGGCGTCGTTGGCTTTTTCTTCATGCCGGACACCTCCGGCAAATCGCTCGAGCAAATCGAGTCTGAGCGCGCTTAACTTAGATGAGTTTACCGGGCACCTTGGTTTCGCGTCTGCGTTGTGAATACCTCGTGGATCCGCTCGGGTTGGACGAGCGTGCCCCTCGGCTAAGTTGGCAGCTTCTCTCCGACCGGCGGGGTGCGCGGCAAGTGGCGTATCGGGTAAGGGTGGCAAGCTCGCTGGCGAAACTCCAGGCCGGCGAGATTGACCGCTGGGATTCCGGATACATCGCAGGCAATCAAACAGTCCATGTTGTTTACGAGGGCGTGCCGCTGCGCTCACGCGATGTCTGTCATTGGTCGGTCGAGGTTTGGGATGAAGTCGGCGGCTCCGCTCTTTCCTCGCCTGCAGTTTGGAGCATGGGGTTGCTGGAGAAAGCAGATTGGTCCGCCCGCTGGATCGCTGCCGATCCAGAGAGCATTCGCCTCGATCCCGCTGTTATCGCACCCACGCTCACTGAGCCGGGCACGCCGGGTGTGTTCCGTCGGCAATTTGTCCTCTCCGCAGCGCCCGTGAAAGCCTACCTCTACGCTACCGCGCGTGGCGTGTTTGAACTCACTTTGGGCGGGCGGCGAGTGGGCGAGGACCTTTTCGCGCCCGAGTGGACTGATTATGATAAGCGTATCCACTATCGCACTTACGATGTGACCTCTCTGCTCGCCTCCGGTGCCAACGAACTGGGAGCTACTCTGGGAGATGGCTGGTGGAGCGGCTACGTCGGCTGGCAAGAGCAGCGCGGTCGGCATGGCTCGCTCGAAAATTCGCTCCTTGTGCAGCTCGAGGTCGAATTAGCCGACGGCTCTTGCCTCACGGTTGCTAGTAATGGTGTGTGGGAGTGTGCCACTGGGCCCATTCTTTCTTCTGATTTTCAGATGGGGGAAACCTTCGACGCCCGCCGCACCCCGCAGGACTGGCTGCCCGTGCGCGAAGTCGCCGCGCCCCCCGCTCCGCTTGTCGCCCAGTGCTCCGAGCCTGTCCGCATTATCGAAACTATAGCGCCTCTTTCCCGCCGGGAAATTAGCCCGGGCGTGTATCTCTACGATATGGGGCAGAACATGACTGGGTGGGTTCGGCTGCATGTCGAAGCTCCCGCCGGAACCCGCTTCCAGCTCCGCCACGGAGAACGACTAAATCCCGACGGCACGCTCTATACCGACAATCTGCGCCGCGCCAAAGCCACCGATACTTATGTCTGCCGGGGTGCGGGGGTGGAGGTTTACGAACCGCACTTCACGTTCCACGGCTTTCAATACGTCGAGCTCACCGCTCAAAGTGCCGATGGCAGCGGGCTTTTGTCCGCCGATAAATTCCTGCCCCGAGCAGATGCCGTCACGGGTTGCGTTATCCGCTCGGCCACGCCGCCAGCCGGGCGCTTCGAATGTTCTCACCCGGGGGTAAACCGGCTTTGGTTGAATGGCCTCTGGTCGCAGCGCGACAACTTCCTCTCCGTGCCCACCGATTGCCCTCAGCGCGACGAGCGCCTCGGCTGGATGGGTGATGCGCAGGTCTTTTTCCGCACCGCCACCTGCAACATGGATGTGGCCGCCTTTTTCACCAAGTGGCTCATCGACGTCGAGGATGCTCAGACCCCGGAGGGCATCTTTCCCGACATCGCCCCTCGCCTCCGCGAGGACATTAACTGGGTGGGGCTAGGCAATCTCGGTGGCGCCGCCGGCTGGGCGGATGCGGGTGTCGTTATTCCCTACACCTTCTGGCGGGTCTACGGCGACCTTCGTCTGGTTGAGCGCCACTGGGGCGCGATGGTCCGTTGGCTAGACTGGATCGAGCGCCATAACCCCAATGGTCTCCGGCTCAACCAACTCGCCAACAACTATGGCGATTGGCTCTGTATTCCCAGCGACACCAGCTTCGGAACACATTCGCCGATGAAGAACCTGCTGGCCACTGCCTATTGGGCAGACGACGCGGCCAAGATGTCCCGTCTCGCCCGCGCTCTCGGCAAGGACACCGAAGCCGCCCGCTTCGAGGCGATGTTCGAGAAAGTGCGTGACGCATTTCGCCGGGAGTGGGTGTGCCCCGACGGTCGCATGGCGGTCGAGACGCAGACCGCTTATCTCCTCGCCCTGGCCTTCGACTTGTTGCCAACCGATCTCCGCATCGCCGCAGCGGAGCACCTCGTCGCCAATATCCGTCACCTCGGCTGGCACTTGAGCACTGGTTTTGTCGGTATTAGCCATCTAAATCCGATCCTTACGCTCACCGGTCACGCGGACGTCGCTTATAAGCTGCTCCTCCAGGAGAGTTATCCGTCATGGCTTTTTCCTGTGATACAAGGAGCCACGACGATTTGGGAACGCTGGGACAGCTGGACCATCGCCGGTGGTTTTCACAAGGACGGCATGAACTCCTTCAATCACTACTCGCTCGGTTCCGTCGGCGAGTGGCTGTTCCGCCACGTCGCTGGCATCGAGCTCGACGAGCAAGAGCCCGGCTACCGGCGATTCCTTTTGCGCCCTTATCTAGGCACGGGTCTCGATCATGCCGGTGCCGATTACGAAACCCTGCACGGGACCATCCGTAGTCATTGGCGGCGCAATGGTGAATTCGTCACTTGGACCGTCACGATACCGCCCAACACTTCTGCCCGAGTCTGCATTCCAAGCCAACCCGGCACCGAGCTCGACACGGCGGGCCTGCCCCTGCTCGGTCGTGATGGGATTTTCGCCCTCACCGAGGCTTCGGCTGGGACTTATACCTTTATCAGCCGTTACACTCCATCGGCATGAAGATCACCCGCCTCGTCCCGATCATTTTGCATGCACCGGTGACGCGCGGTGGCATCGCTGACAGCACCCATAGTATCTCGCATTGGGGCGCGCCGGGAGTCGCGATTCATACCGATACCGATCTGGTCGGCTACGGGTTCTCGGGCACGCACGCGCATCTGCCGGCCGACCGATTGATTGTCGATTGCGCCGTGGATAGCTACGGCCCGCTTCTGCTCGGCGAGGATCCGCGCGAGGTCCGGTATCTTTGGGAGAAACTCCATAAGCACCCGCCCATCCAGTGGGTCGGTCGCAGCGGTATCACGCATCTCGCGCTCGGCGCTATCGATATCGCGCTTTGGGATTTAAAGGCCAAGGCTGCTGGCGAGCCGCTCTGGAAGCTGCTTGGCGGTTCCGCCAGCAAACCTGTTGAAGCTTATAATACTGACGGCGGTTGGCTCAACTGGCCGCTCGATACGCTGGTTGCCGATTGCCGACGCATGGTCGAGGTTGAGGGTTACCGTGCCGTGAAGATTAAGGTGGGTGCTCCTGACCTCGCAACCGATCTTCGACGTCTTGCCGCAGTTCGCGAGGCAGTTGGCCCCGGAATCCGCGTCATGACCGACGCCAACGGAAAACTCACGTTGCCCGAAGCGATCCGGCTCGGCCGTCGGTTGGCTGAGTTCGATGTCGTGTGGTTTGAGGAACCCACCACGTTCGACGATGTGCTCGCCCACCGCCGACTTGCCGAATCTATTGAAACTCCCATCGCGCTCGGCGAACAACTTTATCTTGCGCACCAGTTTCGAGACTTCATTCACGCCGGTGCGGTCCACTTCGTGCAACCCGATGTGGTCAGGCTTGCCGGCGTGACCGAGTGGTGGCAGGTCGCCGATCTCGCCCATAGCTATAGCCTGCCGGTCGTGCCGCATGTGGGGGATATGTGTCAGGTGCACCAGCATCTCTGTTTTGCCCACGCTGGTTGCCGTTTGCTCGAGTATATCCCGTGGCTGCGCGACTGGATGCTGCACCCTGCGCAAATCCAGGATGGCTTTTTTGTGGCCCCAGATTCGCCGGGTGCCGGCATGGAACCGACGCCCAAGGCACTTGCCAAAATCAATCTCGCCTGACCATGGAAAGAGTCACCGCCACTTACCTAATCGAGACTGCCCTGCCGGTGGAAAAGGCCGCCGCCACCTTGGCTGGCGAGCAGTCTTCTGGGACTTTTGTCGCCGTCCCCGGCGAGACCGCCGAGCTAAAGCAGCATTTCGCGGCGCGAGTCGAAAGTATCACCGAATTAGAAACCGTCGTTACGCCATCGCTACCCACCGGTCGTGCGCCCGCATCCCTCTACCGTCGCGCCCAGATCGTCATTTCTTGGTCGGTCGAAAATTTTGGCACCAACTTGGCCGCGCTCGTCTCCACCCTCCAAGGCAACCTCTACGAGCTCGCGCAGTTTTCTGGCCTCAAGCTGGTAGACTTCGATGTGCCGCCGTCCTTCGCGGCCGCATTTCGCGGTCCGGCATTCGGCATCGTTGGTTGCCGTCAATTAACTGGTGTCGAGAGCCGTCCGCTTGTTGGCACCATTATCAAGCCGAGCATTGGCCTCACGCCGGAGCAGACCGCCATGATGGTGAAGGAGCTGGTCGAGGCTGGCATTGATTTTTTGAAAGACGACGAATTGATGGCTGACCCGCCGCACTCGCCGCTCGATGCGCGGGTGGACGCGGTCATGCGCGTAATTAACGATTATGCGCAGCGCACTGGTAAGAAGCCGATGTATGCCTTCAACGTCAGCGATGAACACGACGCCATGCAGCGCCACTACGACAAGGTCGTTTTCGCCGGAGGCACTTGTGCGATGTTGAGCATCAACAGCGTAGGGCTAGTTGGGGCAAAAAAAATCTGTGACCGCGGACAGCTCGCCATCCACGGACACCGCAATGGTTGGGGCATGCTCAACCGCCATCCATTGCTCGGGATGGAGTTCCCTGCCTACCAGAAGCTTTGGCGGTTGGCTGGGGTAGACCAGCTTCACGTTAACGGCATCGGCAACAAGTTCTGGGAGCCCGACGATTCCGTGGTCCGTTCCATCGCGTCTTGTCTTGCCTCCGCGCCGCTGGGCAAGCCTTTGCTGCCCGTCGTTTCCTCCGGCCAGTGGGGTGGCCAGGCACCTGAGACTTGGCGCCGCACCGAAACCAAGGATTTGCTGTATATGGCTGGAGGCGGTATCCAGGCCCATCCCGACGGTCCAACCGCCGGGGTGCGCTCCCTTCAACTCTGGTGGGCGGCGGCGATCGAAGGGTTATCCTACGATGATGCCATTGGGAAGTATCCCGAGCTTGCGAAATCGGCCGCTAAATTTGGCCAAGTGAACTCCTGAGTCATGCTACGCCTTGCTTATTTGGCCGACGATTTCACGGGTGCCACCGATGCCTTGGAATCGCTCGCTCGCGCCGGCCTGCGCACCCGGTTATTTCTCGACCCTCCATCCGCCGCGCAGTGCGCCGGCCTCGATGCGATTGGGGTCGCTGGCCTCACCCGCTCGCTCGCTCCGGATGCGATGGAGTCAGTATTGCGGTCGGCCTTCGGCAAATTGCGCGAATTGGAGCCGCGCCACGTTCACTACAAGGTTTGCTCCACCTTTGATTCGTCTCCGAATTTGGGCAGCATTGGACGTGCGATTGACGTCGGTGCATCCGTTTTTGGGGGTTCGATCGTTCCACTGTTGGTGGCCGCACCTGCCCTCGGGCGTTACTGTGCCTTCGGAAACCTTTTCGCGCGCTACGGCATCGGCAGCAACGGTTGTATACATCGACTCGACCGCCATACCTCGGTGAGCAAGCACCCCGTCACACCCATGATGGAGGCCGATCTGCGGATTCATCTCGGCAAGCAGACTGCCAGATCCATTGGTTTAGTCGATGTGACTGATTTGGAGCGTTCGTTCGAGGAGAGCTCCGTTATCTTACAAAGGTTGGTAACCTGCGGGCATCAAGTCGTGCTTTTTGATGGGCTTAATGGCGACCACTTGGCTCGCGTCGGGGCTTTGATTGACGGACTCTCCGGAGACGGAGCGGTATTCTCGGTAGGCTCGTCCGGACTCGGGGTGGCGTTAACCTCGCATTGGGGATCTATCGCTCACCCGTTCCCGATAGCGACCCCCGCGGCTTCTCCATTGCTGGTGCTCTCCGGGAGTTGCTCGCCGGTGACTGGCGGCCAGATCGCTTGGGCACGTGCGAATGGTTTTGATGGTTTTGCTTTGTCACTCGATTGCACCGATTTTTCCGCGGCTTTAGGAGCCATGGTTTCAGCGCTTCGGGCGGGCCGGAATGTAGTCGCCTACACAAGTCTGGGTCATGCCAAGACTGCAGTCCCGGCCGAGCGGCTTGGCACCATGCTGGGCCGACTCGCGCGCGAAGCCATTGCTCGCACGGGTGTTAAGCGCGTGGTTGTAGCAGGTGGCGATACCTCCAGTTATGCCGGAAGGGCGCTTGGCATTGAGTCGCTAGAAATGCGCGCTCATCTCACTCCCGGCGCGCCGCTCTGCCTTGCCCGCGCGCCTGATTCCCCGGCCGACGGTTTGGAGATTATATTCAAGGGCGGTCAGGTGGGCGCGTCTGATTTTTTTGCCCAAGCCGCAGGGCGCGCTTAATCTTGTTTTAAGCAATCTAATCCCCTCTTTTTATGGCCCGAAAAACCCTCGCCCTGATTCATACGTCCGCGACCTTGGTCCCGGTTTTCCAACAGCTCTGCAAGGCGCAGCTGCCAAATGTCGACACCTTCAACATCGTCGATGACAGCCTGGTGCGCGCCATCGGCGCGAAGGGTGCGCTGACCGCCGACATCGCGCGGCGGGTCGAGGCTTACATCACCTCCGCCGAGGCGGGTGGGGCCGACCACATTCTCGTCACCTGTTCCTCCATCGGGCCGGCGGTCGAAGCCTCGGCGCCGTTTTGCGCGGTGCCCGTGTTGCGCGTGGACCAGCCGATGGCGGACGCGGCGGTCGCCGCCGGTTGTCGCATCGGGGTGATCGCGACCCTGCCGACCACCTTGAATCCCACCTCCGATCTTGTCCGCCGCCGCGCGATCGGCGCCGGCAAGACCATCGAGCTGACGGCGCGCTTGGTCACCGGGGCCTTCGAAGCGCTCATGGCCGGGGATGCCGCGACGCACGACACGCTCGTCGCCGCCGCGTTACGCGAACTGTCTGGCGAGGTGGACGTCATCCTCTTGGCCCAGGCTTCGATGGCGCGCGTCGTGGACACTTTACCCGAGGCGGATCGTCGCGTGCCGATTTTCGCTAGCCCGCCCACTGCCATTGCCCACCTCGCGACCATTCTTTGAACCGATGCAATCGCTGCGCAAATTCAGCCTCTACCTCTCCCTGGCCGCCACTCTCGGGGTGCTCACGAGCCTGTTGTTTGGCGTCGCCTTATGGGCGCCTTGCGCGGTGGTGGCAGCGGGCGGTCTGGCTCTCGGTTTGGGCTCGGTGTCTTCGCTAAAAGGCTATCAATACACGGCGTGGATTCTGGCGGCCGTCGTGGCGGCCATGATCTACCCGTCGGCGTTCACGCACTGGGGTGATCTCAATCTACGCAACAAGTGGCTGCTGCTCGCCGTCGTGCAGCTGGTCATGTTCGGCATGGGCACGCAGATGAGTCTGCATGATTTTTCGGGCGTTTTCAAAACCCCGCGCGGCGTGGTGGTGGGCATAGTATGTCATTTTTCGGTTATGCCCTTGGTTGGTTTCGGACTGACGCAGCTCTTTAATTTCCCTGCTGAGATTGCCGCCGGGGTTATACTGATTGGTTCCTGTTCGAGCGGTCTAGCGTCAAACGTCATGGCCTATATCGCACGCTCCAACTTGGTCCTTTCCGTGACGGTCACGGCCATCACCACATTGGTCGCGCCCTTCATGACTCCCTTTTTGATGAAGCTCCTAGCCGGCACCTTGGTCGAGGTGAAGTTCGTCAGCATGATGTTGGAGATCGTGAAAATTGTGATCGTTCCTATCGCGGCTGCGTTGATTCATGATGGTTTGAAGCGTGCGCCGGCGAGTCAGCGCCGCGCGGTCTTCGCCGTAGCGGCGGTCGGAGCCGCGGTCTTGCTCATGTTGCCCTTTGGTGGCTGGGCTTGGCTGGCTGGTAGGTGCGATGCTGGCACCTTACTTGGTGTCGAGTTGTCCGCTTTCGCTATTGGGTCTGTGGTGTTTGGCGCGGTTTATCACGTGGTCGCGCGTCGCTTCGCTGCGGTGGATCGCCTCATGCCGTTAGCTTCCATGGCCGGCATCGTTTATTTCACGACCGTGACCACTGCGGCTGGCCGAGATAACCTCCTGCAGGTCGGGGCGCTGTTGTTTCTCGTATCGGTGATCCACAACGGCGCGGGCTACTTTTTCGGTTATTGGCTCAGCCGCGTAGCCGGCCTGGATAAGAGTTCATCCCGCTCCGTGGCCTTCGAGGTCGGTCTCCAAAACGGCGGCATGGCCTCCGGTCTTGCCGGGGCCATGGGCAAGCTTGGCACCGTTGGGCTCGCTCCAGCGGTTTTCAGCCCGTGGATGAACATCTCTGGTTCCATCCTGGCCAACTACTGGAGTAAGCGCCCGGTCGAAGATTCTTCCCGCCTCGCGAAATCGTGAGCAGAGTTTGTATGTCCGCTCTTCGGTTTCTCCGCTTCACCAGTTTGCTGGTCGTCGTTTTAGCGGGGCACGATTTACTCGCGGCCGACCTTGTTCCGGACCCGTTGGCCGCAGGTTTCGTCGCCCCGCCGGCCGACGCCCGTCCGCGCACCTTCTGGCTGTGGATGAACGGCAACGTCACGCGCGAGGGCATCACTCTCGATCTCGAGGCCATGCACCGCGTCGGGGTGGGGGGTGTTATGATGTTTGACGGCAGCGACTACCTCCCGGCCGGTCCAGCGGGATATTTGGACGCCCATTGGCGCGCGTTGATGACGCATGCTATCCAGGAGGGTAACCGGCTCGGCATCGACATCGGCATGCACAACGGCCCCGGCTGGTCGAGTAGCGGCGGACCTTGGGTGACGCCGGAGCTGTCCATGCAACAACTCACCTGGACCGAGACGGCCGTCTCGGGTGGGGGTCGAATTGAACGCGAACTGGTTCGGCCGCACGCCAACGCGGGTTTTTATCGCGACGCATTCGTCGTCGCGTTTCCTTCGCTCCCCGCCGAGAACGTGCCCTACGATCAGGTGCTTGCGCGCGTAAGCATCGGCGGTGCGGAGGTGTCCAAGATGGCACTGAGCGACGGCTTGTTCGACACGACGGCCACTCTTTCCCCCGAGGCGCCGCTGCATTTCGAATTTGTCGAACCGGTGGAATTGCACGCGTTGACCGTGTTGCCCTCGCTCAAGGGGCGTTTCCCACGTCTTCAGGTCGAGGCCTCGCTAGACGGCGTGTTTTTCAACCCGGTTTGCAGTGTTGAATCGCCCGGACGCCACGGGATCCTCGCGCCGGGTGCGCGCGCCTTCGCGCCGACGCGAGCGCGTTTCCTGCGGGTGACCGCGTCACGCGAGGGCGAGATCGCCGACCTAGTTTTCCACCGCGCCCCGCGCATCACGGACTGGGTGGCCAAGGCCAACTTTGACTATCGCGTGACCGGCCAACTCGTGTTGCCTGCGTCGGCGCCGGCCTCTGCCGCCATCGATCCAGCAACGGTCTTAGACCTAACCGCTAAGCTCCAAGGCGATCGGCTGGCTTGGGACGCCCCTGCCGGCGCTTGGACGATTCTACGTATCGGCCATACCAGCACCGGGCAGAAGAACGTCGCCGCCTCCGCCGCCGGACGCGGTCTGGAGATCGACAAATTCAACCTCGCTGCGGCCGAGTTTCATTTTCGCCATGTGATCGACCAAGTCGCAGCCGATGCCGCCGCGGTCGGCGCAAAGGGACCGGCCACGGTGACCATCGACAGCTACGAGGCCGGCATGCAGAACTGGACCGCGAATTTCCCGGACGAATTTCGCCGCCGCGTCGGTTACCCGATCACCGCCTATCTGCCCGCGCTTTTCGGTCGTTTGGTGGGCGACGCGGGCGTTTCCGAGCGTTTCCTTTTCGATTTTCGCCGCGTGCAGGCCGACCTGATGGCTGAGCATTACTATGAGCGCATGCACCAACTCGCTCGTGAACGCGGGCTGCGATTCTTCGTTGAGGGTTACGGCCCTGGTAACTTCGATGAGTTGCGGGTCGCTGGGCTCGCCGACGTGCCCATGACTGAGTTCTGGACGCGCACGCCCTGGACCCCCAATCGGGTGGTGAAAATGGTGAGCTCCGCGGCCCACATCTACGGTAAGCCCGTCGTCGCCGCCGAATCCTTCACGGGTGAATTCAAAACCTCGCGCTGGCTCGAGTATCCCTATGCGTTGAAAATCCTCGGTGACGAGATGGCGGCGCAAGGTGTCAACTTGACCGTTTTTCACCGCTATGCTCACCAACCGCATCCGGACGCTGCGCCGGGCATGGCGATGGGTCCGTATGGATTTTTCTTCGACCGCACCAATACGTGGTTCGAGCAGAGCAAGGGCTGGATCAACACCGTGGCGCGCGCCGGCTACTTGCTGCGGCAGGGCTCCTTTGTCGCCGATGTGCTTTATTTTACCGGCGAGCGTTCGCCTGATGCCTCGCAATATGCGATGCCGGCCCTGCCCGCCGGCCATACCTACGATCTGGTCAACAACGACGTGCTGCTCAACCGTATCACGGTGCGCGACGGAGCCTACGAACTGCCCGAGGGCGGGCGCTACCGATTGCTGGTCCTGCCGCCCGACCTGAAGGCCATGCGGCCGACCCTGCTGCGCAAACTTGCCGATTTCGTCTCCGCCGGCGGCGCGCTTCTCGGGCCCAAACCGATCTTTTCGCCAACCCTCGAAGCGTATCCGGAGGGCGAGGCTGCGATGTTAAAACTCGCCTCTCAACTGTGGGCGCCCGATCGCCAAGGACCTGGACGCGTGTTTCCAACGGGAACCATCGGGGAGGCTCTCGCCGCGCTCAATGTGGCGCCGGACGTGACGTGGCGCGGCGATCGGCCCGACGCCGATTTTTCCTGGCAACACCGCAAGCTGCCCGACGGAGATTTGTTCTTCCTCGCTAACCGCCAGCGTCGCGACGAGTCCGTCGTAGTCTCCTTCCGCGGCATGGCGGGTCTTCAGCCTGAACTTTGGAGATCGGAGACTGGCGACCGTCGACTTGCCGCCGTTTATGACAGCGATGCCGACCGCGCATTGGTGCCGCTTACCTTTGAGCCTGCGGAATCGATTTTTGTTTTGTTTCGCCGTCCCGCCGCCCATGCTTCCGCTCCGCTTCGCAAGGATGGGCGAGATCTTGTTTCAGGCGCGCTCACGACGACGCCTGCGCCAGATGCGAGCGGAACTTTTGCCATGTCTATCTGGCTCAAGCCGGACACCGACCTGCGCGCAATGCCGAAGGAGTCGACCGCCGGGCGCATCGATGAGGTGGGCAAGTTTTACGCTATTCCGGCGGACCCCGGCGACCTGCGCTTTGGTCCCGGTCACGCCACCGCTGGCCTCGCCGTCGGCCGCAACGGCATCTTTGTGGTTGAGCGGACCAGCGACTCGTGTCCGGCCGTGCTCGTCGCCGACGTAAAAATCTCCGGCTGGACGCATGTCGCGGTGGTCTATCGCGATGGAAAGCCGCGCCTCTACGTCAATGGCGTCTTCGTTCGCGAGGGGCTCGCGTCGGGTAAAGTTGTTCATTCCGGCGTCGGGTCGCCGATTCCACCGGTGGATTACACCCTCAACTTCAATGGGGTCGCCGCCCTGACGCGCGCCGCCGGCCAGCCGCCGCCGACCTCTCGCGGGCAGGTTTTTTATTTCGAGGGAAACTCCATCCCGCCCGAGACCATTGTCGGACCGGTGGACGACGCGGCCATCGCCGCGATCGCCGCGAAAGGTCCGCCCGCGCCGGGCTTGCCGGTCGTGACCGGGCTGGCTCGCGTCGGGAACGGCGTCGAGGCCTTGATTTGGGAATCGGCTTCCTACGCGTTGGCCGATGGTCGCGCGGTCGATGTTAAGGTGCCCGCGCCCGTGAAGCTGGCCGGGCCGTGGCGTGTGGCTTTTCAGCCTGGTCGCGGCGCCCCGGAATCGGTCACGTTGCCCGAGCTTCGATCCCTTCACCTAAACCCCGATCCGGGTATAAAATACTTTGCCGGCACGGCGGCGTATTCACACGTGCTGGACGTGCCTGTGGACTATCTGGCGCGCGACCGTCGCGTGATGCTTGACCTGGGGCGCGTCGAAGTGATCGCGGACGTGGTGATCAACGGCCGCTCGGTCGGTCAGGTGTGGAAGGAACCCTACCGCCTCGACGTCACCGATTTTGTTCAGCCTGGGGCGAATGCGCTCGATGTGCGCGTCACCACGCTCTGGCCCAACCGTCTGATCGGCGACGAGCAACTGCCGCCGGAGGACGAGTTTGGCATCCGCGACGAACAAGGCAATGACCCGCACGGCATCACCCGGCTGCCCGCCTGGTATAAGGAAGGCCGGCCGAAGCCTCCGGGTGGCCGGGTGACGTTCACCACCTGGCGTTTCTACGATCGAGACGAGCCTCTGGTTGCGTCCGGTTTGCTCGGTCCGGTCCGTTTGCTCAACCCGGTCCGGGTGGAGTTCCCTGCGCCTAATCCGAACCTGCTTCAGGGTCGGAGCAGGCGATAAAAGGCTCTGGGAGAGGGCGGCGCGGGGTCGCTGAAAGCCACGGTGCCGTTCAGGATCGCGAGCACGGCACCGGGGACCCCGGCCCAGTCGTTGGCCAAGGTGGTCGAGCGTTGAACGGTTTCCGTGAGGTTGGCTGGATTCGTCACGCCGGCGGGAGCCGGCCAACTGAAGGAAATCGCACCGGTCGCCGCGTTAAAATACAGGTCGGTGATCGGCGGCAATGGGGTGGGGGCGATGGTATTCTCCGTGGTTTGAGCGGTCGTGAAACGGGACGGATCGTAGGCGATCACCGTGAATCGCGCGGTGTCGGGATTGGCCAGCGGGCCGATCCTGACGGGCGTGCCCCAGGCGGCCAAGGTGCGCCAGACCGGAGTGGCGCCCACCGTTCCAGTTGTCTGCACCCATTGACGCGGGGTGGCGTTGGTGGAGAGGGCGTAAAGCACGTTGGCGCCGTTACCGTTTGCGTTGATCGTGAGATCGAGCCGTTGCGCGGCGGCGTCGATATTTCCAAGGACGGTCGTCCCGGGTTTGTTCGGCAACGGATTGGCGTGATTTTTGAAAAAATCGTAGATCGCGGTCAGGGTCGAACCGGACGTCGTGACGTGGTGAGCGCCGGTGCCGGTGATTTTTTGATAGGGCACGCCCAGCGCGACCAGTTTGGCCTCCAGCAACTGCGCTTGATACACATACCAAGCGGCGTCGTCGGTATTGTAGCTCAGGAACACCGGTGCACTCGCGTTGGTGGCCATGTAATATGGCGCACCCTGCAACTGCCAGAGCGGCAGATTCGCGGCTGTCGCGCCCCACGCCGTCACGAAGCGGCTGTAGATATCCACCGCCGACGTCGCTGGGTCCCCCGTCGTCGTGCCGCCCGAGCGCGTGTAGTCAAATATTCCCGAACCAAGCACAACGGTCTGGGCTCGGCTTGAAAGCGCGGTCGAGTATCCCGCCGAGTCGATGGCCGGCACCGCCAGATCGCCGATGCCTAGCGACCCCGCCGTCGCCCCGCGCGAGAAACCGTGCAGCGCAATGTTGCCGGAAAGGCCCAGACTGGCGCCCACTTCGCGTAGCACGCGCACGGACGAGCGGACCTTTTTGATCGAGTCGTAGTTGGCGACGAAGTTCTTGTCGGAATTCGTCTCGAACGAGGCGAAGTTGTAACCGTTGGACTTCGGCTGGCCCCATTCGCGGAACTTCGGGTGATCAGCCATGGCCCAGGCGATCCCCGCCGCCGGCGCGCCTTCCAAGACTGTGTCGGTGATGCCGGTGAAGGCGTTGCCGTTGTTCATCCGGTCGTCCGCGTTGCCGAAGTAGCTGTTCGAGCAGGAGTATTCCAGGATGATCGGCACGCCGCGCGAAGGCTGCGAAGGGTAGGCGATGTCCATGCGCAACTCCACGTCGGCGGTTTCCGCCCCGTTGTAGACCGTGCGGTCGTTCAGGAAATACGGCACGTTGCGCAGCAGGCGGTAGCCCTCGCTCAGGATATAACATTTGTTCTTGGCGGCGGCCAGACCGGTGGCGCCGGGAAAGGCGCCGGTGCCAATCTCGTTGCGGATTTTCAGGACATCCGCGTTCAAGAACGGGGTCGTCGCTTGGGCGTGGCCGGCATAGTCGAGTTGCACCACGCGGTAACCGTTGGCCACGAAATCGGCGATGATCGGCGCGTCGGGTTCCTGGCCGATGCGTTCGCAAGCGAGGTTTTTGAGATAAACCACCAGGGCCGGGGACGAAACCATGGGATTCGGCTCGGTCACGGTGGCGGTCACGGGGCCGCCGGTGGCCGCGCTGGTCCACGTCACGGCCCTTGTTACCACGCCCATTGAGAGAAACAGGATTCCGAAAAGTAGTCTCTGGGGTTGGAGAAGATTCATGTCAGGGGAAATGGAGTTCACGGGCCACGCCGGGACCGAGGCTAAGGGTGGTCGACTTGGAACCATAACGCACCACCGTGCGCGCGCCGCAGACGCTGCGGATGTTCCCCTCGGTCAGGCGTCCATCGCGCCAGGCGAGGTCCACCTCGAAGCCGCCGCGCGCGCGCAGGCCGCGCACCGAGCCTTCCGGCCAGGCGGCTGGCAGGGCGGGGAGCAGGACAATCTCGTCGGGACTGCTTTGCAGCAGCAATTCGGCGATGGCGGCGGTGATGCCGAAGTTGCCGTCGATCTGGAAAGGCGGGTGGGCGTCGAAGAGGTTGGCGTAGGTGCCGCCGCTCCAGCGGATCTTGCTGGTAGCCGCATCGGCGGGCTTGAGCGCGTTGCGGAAGATTTTGTGCGCGTGGTCGCCGTCGCCGAGGCGGGACCAAAGCGCCATCTTGTAGGCGAGGCTCCAGCCGGTGGAACTGTCGCCGCGCACGTCGAGAGTTTTGCGCGCGCCCTCGGCGAGCTGGGGCGTGAGGCGCGGCGTGATCTCGTGGCCTGGATAAAGGCCCCATAGGTGGGCGATGTGGCGGTGCTGGGGGTCGGCTTCGGGATATTCCTCCTGCCATTCGAGGACGCGGCCGTCGGCCCCGAGGCGAGTAGGGGCTAGTCGGGGCAGGGCGGTGTCGAGTTCGGCGCGGAGATCGGCGTCGAGGCCGAGCGACTCGGCGGCGTCGCGCGTGGCGGTGAAGAGGTAGCGGAGAAGTTGTTGGTCGGCGGTCGGGCCGAGGCAGACGTGGGCGGGTTTGCCATCGAGGAGGAAGGCGTTTTCCGGTGAGTTGGACGGCGCGGTAACTAGATGACCGGTTTTCGGATCCGTTATGAGCATATCGAGGTAGAACTCCGACGAGCCCTTGAGGATGGGGTAAACGCGTTCCAAGAAGGCGCGGTCGCCGGTGAACAGGTAGTGGTCCCAGAGGTGCTGGCAAAGCCAGGCAGAGCAGGAGACGGTGGAGCCCCATGAGGCGGACTCGCCGGGCGAAGTGAAGCCCCAGGGA
>Ga0209088_10000814_pt1 | contig 21170 bp, 16 predicted proteins | sample S_140625_EF_Meta_FD_187324 | JGI IMG/M metagenome (GOLD analysis project Ga0209088, IMG submission 187324) | Freshwater microbial communities from Lake Simoncouche, Canada to study carbon cycling - S_140625_EF_MetaG (SPAdes) (version 2) | ecosystem: Environmental > Aquatic > Freshwater > Lake ... | reverse complement strand
GGCATGTGAAATTGCCAAGAAGTGAAGCACGGCGTTGGTCGAACCGCCGGTAGCCATGATCACGGCCACTGCGTTTTCCAAAGATTTTTTGGTGACGATGTCGCGTGGCTTGATGTCTTTCTTGATCGCCTCGATCAATACCTTGGCCGATGCTTTGGCCGAGTTTTGTGTCTCGTCGTGAGGATTGGCCATGGTGGACGAGAAGGGCAAGGACATACCCAAAGCCTCAAACGAGGAGGACATGGTGTTGGCGGTGTACATGCCGCCGCAAGAACCCGTACCTGGTATCGCGCGCATTTCAATTTCGCGTAAATCTGCGTCGCTTAGTTTGCCAGCTGAGTTTTCACCCACCGCCTCGAATACGCTGACGATGTTGAGGTCTTTGCCTTTGTAGGAGCCCGGAAGAATGGTGCCGCCGTAGACATAAATCGCGGGAACATTCGCGCGCAAGATGCCCATCATGCCGCCTGGCATGTTTTTGTCACATCCTCCGACGACCAACACACCGTCCATCCATTGGCCTTGCACGCAGGTCTCGATGCAGTCAGAAATCACTTCACGGCTGATCAAGGAGTACTTCATGCCCTCGGTGCCCATGGCCATCCCGTCAGAAATAGTGGGAGTGCCGAAAATTTGGGCATTTCCACCAGCCTCCTCAATTCCCTCCACCGCAGCATCGGCTAGTTTTTGTAAGCCACTGTTACATGGGGTGATGGTGCTGTGCCCGTTGGCCACGCCCACCATAGGTTTGACGAAATCGCCCTCTTGATAGCCCATGGCGTAATACATCGAACGGTTGGGCGCCCGAGATTTGCCCTCAGTAATGTTGGCGGAACGACGGTTGATTTTGAGAGGTGAAGTGGCCATGGTGGTGTGCTCAGTCGAACAAAAACGCTTAGTTTATCCCCCTGAGCACAGCCTGAGATGCGCTGAGTCACCTAGGCAAACCTCGCGCACAATGGCGGGCATGCTGATGCACCCTCAATTTGACCCTGTCGCCCTCCAACTAGGGCCTGTTTCTATCCATTGGTATGGCATCACTTATTTAGTAGCTTTTGGCCTGTTTCTGTTACTGGCTAAGCGAAGGTTGCAAGATGCGCCTTACGCTGACTGGGTGGCTCAAGGGAAGTGGGCCGTTCAAGATGTTGACGACTTGCTGACTTATGGCGTAATGGGTGTGGTGCTGGGTGGGCGCGTTGGTTATTGCCTGTTCTACAAACTGGGTTACTACGCCGAACATCCGCTCGAAGTGTTTTATGTCTGGCAAGGCGGAATGAGCTTTCATGGTGGCATGCTGGGAGTGATTGCGGCGATGGCCTTGTTTGCTTGGCAGCGCAAACGCGCTTGGTTGGCGGTAACCGATTTCATTGCGCCCTGTGTACCTACCGGGTTGGCTGCTGGTCGGGTTGGAAATTTCATTAATGGCGAGTTATGGGGCAGGGCGGCAGACCCTGATTTACCTTGGGCGATGGTGTTTCCACAAAGTGGTTCACTCTTGGCGCGACATCCTTCGCAGGTCTACCAATTTTTGGGCGAAGGCTTGTTGTTGTTTTTCGTGATGTGGTTGTATGCCAGAAAGCAAAGGCCAGTGGGAGCCGTTTCAGGGGTGTTTTTGATGGGCTATGGCTCGATGCGTTTTGTAGCTGAATACTTTCGTGAGCCTGATGCACATTTGGGTCTTTTGGCTTTGGGCTTGAGCATGGGGCAGTGGTTGTGCGTTCCCATGGTGGCGTTAGGTGCTTGGATGTGGTTAAAGTTTGTGTTACAAAACGGTGAAACACCCAGTACACACGAATGAACGCAACCAATTGGCTAAGTAGTAAATTAAATTTGTTGCGTAACTCTGCGCCGGCAAGCGTTCCTCCAGAAGAAGTAACCCGCTCTACGCGTGAACGTTTGGGCGCAACACTGCGCGTTCATAAAGAGGCTCTGTCCCCCCGTTCATTGCGCCGTACGCTTTTGCTGTTGCAGTCTGTGGTTGATCCCAAAGTCAGCGAAGTCGAAGGCGGGCGCCGTGCCAAAGCCTTGGCTGATTGGTACGCCAAGGCTGAGACCAGTGAACGGCAAGATTTGTGGTTGTTGATCAGCGAACAATTTGGTCCCGACCCCCTGAAAGTGCGTGCGGCCAGGGTCGAATATGACGCCTCCTTAGGTAGCGTAGACGAGGGCGCTGCAGAAATTCGCTTAAGGCGTGCATTGGTCTCTCCCCGCACCCGTTTGCTGCAACGCTTTGCCGCCTATCCGGGCGGCATGCGGTTTTTGGTGGACTTGCGCGCCGAGATGCTGCAGCAAATCAAGGGCAATAAGCGTTTGCTGGCGCTAGATGCTGAGTTAGAGAACTTGTTCTCCACTTGGTTTGACGTGGCCTTTTTGGAGTTACGCACTATCAGTTGGGACTCTCCCGCTTCCTTGATCGAAAAGCTCATCAAATATGAAGCTGTGCACGATATTCGCAGTTGGGCAGATCTCAAGAACCGACTTGACAGCGACCGCCGCTGCTACGGGTTTTTCCACCCCAATTTACCCAATGAGCCATTGATATTTGTGGAAGTTGCGTTGCTCGACGAAATGGCCGACAACATCATGCCCTTGTTAGACGAGACCGCTGCCAATTCGGATTTGCACAAAGCCTCGGTTGCTATTTTTTATTCCATCAGCACGACACAAACTGGCTTGCGGGGCGTCAGCTTTGGTGACTCGCTGATTAAGCGGGTGGTTGAAACGCTACGCTCTGAATTCCCTAAGCTCAAAACTTTCGCTACTCTCTCGCCTATTCCTGGATTTAGAACCTGGTTGGCTAAAAACTTAGAGCTAATGCTCGAGAAGCTATCAGATAAGGAACTCTCTCAATTAGGACGCGCCTTGAGTTTTGAGCCACCGTCGTCCATTCATGTACTTGCAGCCTTGGAGCAACCTGAGACCTTGGCGGGTCTTTCTGTCAAATCGCCACTGCGTGAATTTTTAACCCGGTGCGCAGCCGAATATTTGGGGCGTGCCAAAGAGGGCGATATGGTCTTAGACCCCGTAGCCCGTTTCCATTTAGGCAACGGCGCGCGGATTGAGCGTATTAATTTCTTCGCAGACCCATCACCCAAAGGTATCAGACAATCACACGGCTTGATGGTCAATTATTTGTATGACCTTAAGCGCATTGATAAACATCGAAAGCAGTTAGAGTCAGGCGAGGCGCCTGCTTCTAGCCAAGTGGAAGATTTGTATTTCAGTAACTGATTTACATGACCATAAATTCAAAAAAGGAGACACAACTATGAATAAGACTTTTACAAATACCCGCCGCCAATGGCTTGGGCTTTCCGCTGCAGCGCTTGCCACTTTTGCGCTGGAAGTTCATGCAGAACCAGGCTGGCCCAACAAACCCGTCAACTTGATCGTGCCTTTTCCAGCCGGTGGAGGCACGGATACCTTTGGCAGACCCTTCTCCGCGCAGTTTTCAAAACTTACTGGTAAATCACTGGTGATCGATAACCGTGGCGGCGCTGGAGGCAACTTAGGCGCTGGCGTTGCTGCTAAAGCCGCGCCCGACGGTTATACCTTGTTTATGGGCGCGGTGCACCACTCCATTGCGCCGTCCATGTACCCCAAACTTGACTACGACTTAGAGCGTGACTTCATACCTTTAGCGATCGTTGCCAGCGTGCCGCACGTTTTAGTCGTCAACCCTAAAAATATGCCTGTTGCTGACTTCAAGGCATTTCTGGAGGAAGTGAAATCCAAGCCTGGTCGTTTTAACTACGGATCTGCAGGCGGCGGCACATCGCACCATTTAGCGGGTGAGCTTTTCAAAATGCAAACCAAAACATTTATTACCCATATTCCCTATCGTGGAGCTGGTCCGGCATTGCAAGACTTGATCGCTGGAAATGTAGACATGATGTTTGATGGACTCGGTTCATCTGCCCAACATATCAAAGGCGGACGCATCAAAGCATTGATGGTGTCTGGTAATAAGCGAAATCCAGCTTTTCCAGATATTCCTTGCGCTGCAGAATTTGGTTTGCCTGATTACAACGTTACAACTTGGTATGGCCTATGGGCTCCTAAAGGAACCCCCGCAGATGTACAAGCCCGCGTTATTGAAGAAGTGCGTAAAGCCGCTGCCACCGATGACATAAAAACCAGTTGGTCAAATAGTGGCGCTGAGTTTCCCAACTTAACCGGCCCGCAGTTTGGTTCTTTTGTAAATAGTGAAATCAAAAAATGGGCAGGTGTTGTCAAAGCCTCAGGTGCCAAGTTAGATTAAAAGTTAGATTTTTAGCGTGAGACGATGAACCACAACCTGTATGCAGCGCTACGCGCCCAATTCCCCAGCAATTTAGACACCACCGCCGTTGAAACCGATGATGGCTTGCATTACAGCTGGCGCGACTTAGAGCGCGCCAGTGCGATGTTGGCTAATTTGCTGGAAGGATTGAATATTCCTCAGGGTGCACGCGTTGCAGTTCAGGTGGAGAAGTCGGTCGAAGCCATGATGCTTTACCTCGCCACATTGCGGGCAGGTTATGTTTTCTTGCCACTCAATACAGCCTATCAAAGTGCAGAAATTCAATACTTTATAGAAAACGCGGAGCCTGCAGTCGTGGTGTGTAGCGGCCCCAACTTTGGCTGGGTCAGCAAAATCGCCTTTAAGGCAGGAACGCAATACGTTTTCACCTTGAACGACAACAGAACCGGTAGCTTGTTAGACCGTGCTGTGCATTGTTCAGACAAACACACAGTAGTTGAAAACGTTCCAGACGACATGGCCGCCATTTTGTACACCAGCGGTACAACCGGACGCAGCAAAGGCGCTATGTTGTCGCACGGAAATTTGCTCAGTAACGCCCAAACCCTCAAAACCTACTGGGGCTGGCGCGCAAGCGATGTGTTGATCCACGCTTTGCCCATCTTCCACGTGCATGGTTTGTTCGTAGCCATTCACGGCGCATTGCTCAATGGCAGCAAGATGATTTGGATGTCAAAGTTTGACCCCAAGTTCGTTATCCAAAAAATGCCAGAAGCCACAGTGTTTATGGGCGTACCCACTTTGTATGTGCGCATGTTGGCTGAAACAACGCTAACAAAACAACAAGCTTCGCACATGCGTTTGTTTGTTGCTGGCTCTGCACCATTGCTCATAGAAACATTCAAAGAATGGCAAGACCGAACAGGCCATACCATCTTGGAGCGCTACGGCATGAGCGAAACCGTCATGCTCACGTCGAATCCCTATGCGGCAGATGCGCGTTACTCAGGTCAAAGCGAAAGACGAGGCGGAACTGTTGGATTTCCATTGCCTAGCGTGCAGTTGCGCGTGCACAGCGATGACGGAGTGGAATTACCCCTTGGTGAAATTGGGGGCATCCAAGTTAAAGGCCCGAATGTTTTTTCCGGTTACTGGCGTATGCCTGAGAAAACAAAAGAAGAATTCACGGCAGATGGTTTCTTCAAAACCGGTGATGTCGGCAAGATCGATGAGCGCGGTTATGTTGTGATTGTTGGTCGTAGCAAAGACTTGATCATCAGCGGTGGGTACAACGTGTATCCAGCTGAAATTGAGGGCTATATAAATGACATGCCTGGCGTTGCAGAAAGCGCGTTGGTGGGTGTTCCGCATCCGGATTTTGGGGAAGTGGGTGTGGCAGTGGTAATTACTAAGCCTGGGGCCGCGGTTTCTGGAGACGCTGTTATTGCTGCTTTGAAGTCACAGTTGGCTAACTTTAAGATTCCTAAGAAGTGTTTTGTTGTGGACGCTTTGCCTCGGAACACTATGGGCAAGGTTCAGAAGAACTTATTGCGTGATCAATATAAGTTGCTTTTCTGATTACTCGGGTTCGCAGAATTTTCTCTCGCTCCGCCAAGCCGATCAGCCAGTACTTGCTGTGGCTCCGAGCTTCGCTCTTTATGGAGCCACATCAAGCACTGACTACTCGTCTTGGCTACGAGTAATTTTTTAGGCTACAGTGAATTCGGATGCCTTATGAATGCAGGGGGTCTTAGAGAAAAAATCTCTTCAAACTCAAAAAGAGAGCGAGCTAAGGGGGACTAATGCGGGGACATAAAGAGCGAAGCTCGGAGCCGCATTAGTCCCCCTTAGCTCACTCTCGTGCAACGAGGAAAGAAGAACTCAAGCGCAACGAGAAAAAAACGCGCAACGAGGAAAAAACAGAGTGAGCGAAATTAACTAGAAGCCTCAACCCGCTGCGTAATATGCGCCAAAGCCTCTTCCACCTGGTCAATCAAAATCAAGCAAAGATCCCCTTGATTCAGGCGCTCCATAGCCTTGTCAATCGCCAAAAACTCGCCATAAATCTCATCCACTTGACGCGTACGCTTGGCACCCTCTAAACCTTGACGCAGAAGTTTGAGCACTTCGCCATCCACTCGCCCCCGTTGGCAGGCATCTTGGTAGAGCACAACTTCGTCGAATGCGTCACCAATGATGCGGGTTTGCTCACGAATATCGTCGTCGCGTCTATCGCCAGCACCGCTGATCACCACGCTGCGTCTTTGTGCGGGAAGATTGGTGACCGCTTGCACCAATGCTTTGATGGCATCTGGGTTGTGCCCGTAGTCGGCAATGACTGTGGCGCCTTTGTAGTCAAACACATTGAAACGACCCGGAACACCTTGGATGTCACTGACAAATGTTGCGAGTCCTTTGCAGATGGTTTCCCATGGGATATTGATAGCCCAAGCGGCACCGATAGAAGCCATCGCGTTCTCTATTTGAAAGGCAATGGCACCGCTCCGTGTGACTGGAACCTCAGTCAGAGGAATACGAACCGAGTGTTGCCCTTGCATGGCAACAATATGGTCGTCTTCGACAAACAGCACGCGTTTACCTTGTGCGCGATGTGTTGCGATGATGGGATGGTGGGTATCTAGACCAAAGAAAATGACTTCGCCTGGGCAATTGACCGCCATGCGCGCAACTAAGGGGTCGGTGGCATTGAGAACTGCAGTTCCGGAAGTAGCAACATTTTGTACGATGACGCGTTTGAGGACTGCTAAATCCTCTACGGTCGATATGTAGTTCAAACCTAGGTGGTCACCCATGCCGATATTGGTAACCACTGCAACATGGCAACGGTCAAATGCCAAGCCTTCTCGTAACATTCCGCCACGTGCGGTCTCTAGCACTGCTGCGTCGACGTCTGGGTGCATCAATACGTTACGCGCGCTTCGGGGGCCACTGCAGTCGCCGCTGTCAGTTTGTCGACCGTTCACGTACACACCATCTGTGTTGGTCATGCCTACGCGCAGCCCATGTGTGCGTAATAAGTGGGAGGTGAGACGAACGGTGGTTGTCTTTCCATTGGTGCCAGTTACCGCAATGACTGGCACGCGACCATCTTCGCCGTTGGGGAACATCGTGGCAATAACGGCTTCGCCAACATCACGACCTTTTCCAAATGAGGGGCTCAGATGCATACGCAAGCCTGGGGCAGCGTTGACTTCCACCACGCCACCGCTTTGTTCTTCAAGGGGATGCAATACCGATTCGCAAACTACGTCGACGCCACAAATATCAAGTCCCACCATTTGGGCTGCGGCAATGGCGCGCGCAGCGACTTCTAGATGCACATCGTCAGTCACATCGGTCGCGGTACCGCCTGTGGACAGGTTGGCGTTATTGCGCAAAATGACACGCGTGCCTTTGACGGGAACTGAGTTTTCATCTAAACCTTGTTCTTTGAGTCGGTTTTTAGCGATGTCATCCAATTGAATTTTGGTGAGTGATGTGGCATGTCCTTCGCCACGGCGTGGGTCTGCGTTGACTTGTTCCACCAATTCACGCACGGTATTTTTTCCGTTACCAATGACCAACGGAGGATCACGTCTTGCTGCGGCTACCAATTTATTACCTACTACTAACAAGCGGAAATCGCTGCCAGGTAGATAGCGCTCAACCAACACGTCGTCTCTAAATGAGACGGCAGTGTTGTAAGCACCCATCACGCCTTCTTTGGTCGCGATGTTGACGCTAATGCCTTTTCCTTGATTGCCATCACGTGGTTTGATCACGACAGGTAAGCCTATTTCCTGCGCCGCCGCCCATGCATCTTCTGCGCTAGTGACAGGGCGGCCTAGTGGTACGGGAACGCCAGCTGCATGCAAGAGTTTTTTGGTGAGTTCTTTGTCTTGGGCGATCGATTCAGCGATGGCGCTGGTGGCATCAATTTCAGCAGCTTGGATGCGGCGTTGTTTGCTACCCCAACCCAATTGCACCAATGAGCCCTCCGTCAATCGGCGGAAGGGAATGCCACGGGCAATGGCAGCGTTGACGATGGACCCAGTGGAGGGACCAAGGCGTAAGTCTTCGTCTAAGCCACGCAGTTGATCGATAGCAGATTCGACATCAAATTCGCCATGTTGGGCTGCGGCAGAGCACAAGTCTCTGGCTAGCTTGATAGCGAGGCAGCCGACTTCTTCCTCGGTGTATTCCACAGCGACTTGGTACAAACCCTTTTCATCGGTGGCGGTGGTGCGACTGAACGTTACGGGACATCCTGCTTGAATTTGCAAATGCAAGGTAGTAGCTTCAATCGCATGTGCCATGCTCAAGGGTGCTTTGCGGTCGGTTGGACTAAGTTGTCCTAAGCCGGGGAACAAGTGACGCAAGTATGTTTCAAAATCAGCATGGGTACTAAGATCTAATTCATCGCCGTCGCAACGCACCAATGCCTCTATGGCAGTGTGGCGTGTCCAGAGATTAGGGCCGCGCAATGCGCGAATACGTGAGACTTCCATTACCCATTCATCCTTGCCAAGTCTTTACTGACTTGTTCGTTTTTTTGTCCAAAATTCTTTAATCCAGCGCGAATCAGCAAGGGGGTGATACCAAGAGACCAGCCAGTTGCGACTGCCGCTAATAAAGTATTGATGTGCAAGCCTTGTTTAAGCAGTCGCGCAATGAGATCCATATCTAGATGGAATAGAGGGGTTTCTTGATCGCCGCGCGCTAAGGTCACAAAACCTTCTTGGCAAAAAACCGCACGGCCGCCTTGTTGCCGGTGCACAGTAAGGTGGGCATTGCTTGCATCTTGTGCATAAAACAATACTTCGCCATCACTGAGTTCTGCTAACCCCACGACTGCGTCATCTTGCGCGTTCAATACTGCAGCACCTTCAGGCAATACCAAATCAATTTGGGTACGAATCACAGTGCGCATTTGGTCAGGCGTTTGGATATCGTGGTCATCTATCAATATTTGAGTGGTCTCAGGCATATTGGTCACCACTCCCACTTGGCATCTGTCATAGGCCAAGCCTTCATTCAAGATGTGCAGCGGCGTAGTTTCAAACACGGCGGCGTCAAGTGCGCGGTTGATCAACAGTCGTTCACCATCTTCAAAACCCCGTGCATCGTTTTTCCCCAAATGGTGTTGGTTCATATACAAACCATCTTTGCAGGCTAGACCTGTACGGTGTCCTGAGAGATGCAGCAACCAAGCAACGAGTTGTGCGAGCTCGGTGGTTTGTTCAGTGCCCACAATACCAACAACAGGGATACGGCCCGAATCGTTAGAACCAAATAAATGGTCGACGATCGCTTTACCAACAGGACGCGGTTGACCCACTGCAGGTTTGACATGCATGAGCAGACCAGGACCGGCATTGACTTCGATCACAGCACCACGCGTTTCATCTAATGGACGGCTGATATCTTCTGTCACGATGTCAATGCCTGCGATGTCTAAACCAATCACGCGAGCCGCTAGGGTGGCTGCTGCCGATACTTCAGGATGAACTTTGTCGGTCACATCGACATTGAGGTTGCCATTGCGTTGCACGATCACTGAGCGGTCTTTATCTACAACGCTATGGGGTTCCAGTCCTTGGCGTTGAATTTCTAAAAGAGTCATCTCGCCACGTGATGAGTTGGAGAATTTAATGACGTCCAATGGAAAGGTTTCAGATTCGCCGCGACGAGGGTCAGTGTTGATTTGAGATTCAATCAATTGCTCTACTGTAGACACACCGTCGCCAACTACAAAAGCGGTCTCACCTTGGGTGGCAGCGACAACCCGGTCTCCGACCACCAATACGCGGTGCTCTTCTCCCTTGACATAACGCTCGATCAACACAGGTACGTTCTCGTCAGATCCAGACCAGCCAGCGCCTACAGTGTTGGCGGCTAACCAAGCAGCACGCACGGCCGATTCAGTTTCGACATTTAAAGATACGCCGCGGCCACGGTTACCGTCTGCAGGTTTGATCGCCACTGGCAAACCAATATCTTGAGATGCTTCCCAAGCTTGGTCAGCGCTCGTCACAATCTGGCCCTCTGGCACTGGAATGCCGCATTGGGTGAGCAAGCGTTTGGTGAGGTCTTTGTCGCTAGAAATGCTCTCCGCAATCGCACTGGTGCGATCGGTTTCCGCTGTCCAAATACGGCGTTGGCGTGAACCATAGCCAAGTTGCACCAAATTACCCTCTGTCAAACGAATAAAAGGTGTTTTGCGCTCCATCGCAGCGTCAACAATACACGCAGTACTCGGGCCTAAGCACAAAACATCGACGATGGCTTTGAGTTCCTCGACTGTGGTTGCAATATCAAAAGACAGATTATTTGCAGCCGACATCACCAAACGGTGGGCTGCTTTGAAACTAGCGCGTCCTAGGGTTTCGTGTTCGGTACGAAATACCACTTTGTAGACACCGCGCTTGCTGATCTCGCGGGCTTTGCCAAACTCGGCGCGCGCGCCTGCAAGTAATTGCAACTCAATAGAGACATGTTCAATGATGTGTCCCATCCAAGTGCCACCCACCAAGCGGGTCAGAAACCCGCCACGATGACCCACACCGCAGTGGTGTTCGACCAAGCCAGGCAACCAAGCATTGACGCGATCGTTAAAGCCTTCAATTGAATTGGATGGGTGATCTTCCATCTCACCTAAATCAATCAAGGCCTCGATGATGGGGCGATAAGTCCAAATATTGGGGCCGCGCAAATAATTGACGCGCAGGATCTGAATGTCTTGAAAGGCCATAGATAAGGGGTTAGGGATGCTGAATGATTCAGCAAATGCGTTGCAAACGGGGTATAGCCGCACAATAGCGGGCGATACAATTAAAAAAATACGATGTTGCGTGCAACAAGTTCAGGCTCCTGCTTCTTGTTCACCGACCTTAGTTTGGTATCAAACGATTTAGGCCGGAAAATTTATAAGAATGAATGCATCTCTTTCGGCTTATGCCAACTTTATGTTGCCTTCTGAGTGGAAGGCTTCAGCGTCGGCGCAACTCTCACCCCAAGAGAACGTCTTAGCTTGGTTGGAAGTTGACTTAGACGCGCAATTGCAGTTCGCCAAAGGACTGCTAATTGTGACAGACCAACGCATTCTTTCGGCAAATCCTGCCGCTGCTGGGCTTGTATGGCAGAGTTGGACGCTGCAGTCTGGTTGGGTCATGGACCATTTTGATTACGCTGGCGTAGGCACACTGTCTTTGCGCAGCAGTGATCAGCAACTCGCTACTTGGCGCTTTACCCTGAACCACAATGTCTTGGCAATGCGCTTGCAAGAGGCCTTTGCTGCACGGGTGGAGTTCATTACTCACGGACGCGCGCTCCAAACCAATCTGACAGCACGATGCCCGCAATGCAAATTGCCTTTGGAAGTGGAGGGCGATGAATGCCCTGTTTGTAATCGTGAGCAGCATGCACCGCTGTCAACTTGGGGCTTATTTCGCTTGTGGCGCTTTGCGCATCCCTATCGTTGGCGATTATTGGCTGGGTTTTTATTGACGCTGGCCTCGACTGCAGCCACCTTGGTGCCTCCTTACTTGACCATGCCGCTGATGGACGATGTGCTGATTCCATTCCAAAACGGCCAAGATATTGACCACGACCTTGTTGCTTTGTACTTAGGCGGCTTACTCGCGGCAGCAGCATTGGCTTGGAGCTTGGGTTGGGCTAAAACCTATATCTTGGCCTTGGTCTCTGAGCGCATTGGCGCTGATTTACGCACCACAGCCTATGAGCACTTGATGCGTTTGTCGTTGGAATATTTTGGTGGCCGTCGTACGGGCGACTTGATGAATCGCATTGGCGCTGAGACAGACCGTATCAATGTCTTTTTGTCATTGCACCTGCTTGATTTCGCGACAGACATCTTGATGATTTTGATGACAGCGGCTATTTTGTTGAGCATCGATGTTCGTTTGGCCGCTGCCACTTTGTTGCCTCTTCCGTTCATTATTTGGCTTATTCATGTAGTGCGCGACAAACTAAGAACAGGCTTTGAGAAGATTGACCGAGTATGGTCCGAGTTAACCAATGTGTTGGCAGACACCATTCCAGGCATTCGCGTTGTAAAGGCCTTCGCGCAAGAACGTCGTGAGGCCAACCGGTTTCGCGATGCCAATAAACATAACTTGGCGGTGAACGACCGCATCAATTTTGTTTGGTCTTTGTTTTCGCCCACCGTCACCTTGATGACGGAAGTGGGTTTGTTGGTGGTGTGGGGTTTTGGCATTTGGTTGGTGTCTCACCATCAAATTACTGTGGGAGTGCTGACGGCATTCTTGGCGTACATCGGACGGTTTTATACGCGTCTAGATTCCATGAGTCGCATCGTGTCGCATACCCAAAAGGCGGCTGCAGGTGCCAAACGTATTTTTGAAATCTTGGACCATGTCTCTAGCGTGCCAGAGGCTACACACCCACAAAAACTTCCGAGTCCCTTAGAAGGTCGCATCGATATCCAAGATGTCGGCTTTAGGTATGGAAACCGCGCTGTTATTCGCGGTTTGAATTTAGCCATTCAACCCGGCGAGATGATTGGCTTGGTCGGACAAAGTGGTTCAGGCAAAAGCACCTTGGTGAATTTGATTTGTCGTTTCTACGACATCAGCGAAGGTGCTATCAAAGTTGATGGCATCGATATCCGCAATATTGCTCTGTCAGATTTCCGTAGCCATATCGGCTTGGTACTGCAAGAGCCTTTCCTGTTCTTTGGCACCATTGCCGACAACATTGCGTACGGTAAACCCAACGCTAGCCGACAAGACATAGTTGCTGCAGCACGTGCAGCGCACGCGCATGAATTTATTTTGCGACTTCCCCAAGGCTATGACTCTTTGGTAGGGGAGCGCGGACAGGGCCTCTCCGGTGGCGAGCGCCAACGCATTTCTATTGCGCGCGCCTTGCTCATCAATCCGCGTATTTTGATTTTGGATGAGGCCACTGCCTCGGTAGATACCGAGACCGAGCAAGAAATTCAAAAAGCACTGGATAACTTGGTGCAAGGTAGAACCACCATTGCAATTGCACATCGTTTGTCAACACTGCACAAAGCAGACCGCTTGGTCGTCTTGGAGCAGGGTGAGTTAGTCGAAGAGGGCAACCACGACACCTTGATGGCTAAGCAGGGGGCGTATTGGCGTTTGTATGAGGCGCAAGCTAAAAATGCAGAAGCCGACCGCGTGAAGTTGGGTGAAGTCTCTCGCAAAGAGGACATCGTATGAGCGATGCATTTTCTTTAAGCTTTAATGCATTGGGGCAACTTGCAGTACGTTTAGCGGACGGCACGTTACATGAAGGTGCAGTCGCTGTGCGCGCTTTCCCTATTGCTGACCCAGATCACAGTATTTCTATTTTGAGTGCAGAAGGTAAAGAGTTGGTATGGATAGATGACCTTGCTACTGTTAGCGACGTTGATAGACAAGTCATTGAACGCGCCTTACAAATGCGCGAATTCATGCCGGAGATTTTGCGTTTGGACGGCGTGAATAGTTTTTCTACGCCAAGCACCTGGCGCGTTCAAACTAATCGCGGGCCGACTGAGTTTGTTCTCAAGGGCGAAGAAGACATCAAACGACTTAGCACCAATACCTTGATCGTGGCGGACGCCCATGGGGTGCAATTTTTAATTCGCGATTTGCCTTCGCTTGATAGGCACACAAGAAAGTTATTAGATCGATTTTTGTAATCTTGCGCTAAGTCGGCCAAGTGCTTCCGTGCTCTGGCACCAAGGCCCGCCAACCTATTTTGTGTTCGATCTTCTGACGTAGTGCATCCGAAGCCTCTGGCTCACCATGCACCACATACACCTGTGAAGGCGGCTCTTTCATGCTTTGCAACCAATCGATCAATTGCGATGCGTCCGCATGCGCAGAGGACGATTGCAGTTGCACCACTTCGGCCTCGATTTGAATATCTTTGCTGTGGATGCGTACTACGCCTGAACCGCTTGCTAAGGTGGCACCACGCGTTCCAGGTGCTTGGTAGCCGGTCAATACCACCATATTGCGGTGGTCTGGCAGGTAATGTGCCAAATGGTGCAATACCCGTCCGCCAGTGGCCATGCCGCTCGCTGCCAATATCACCATAGGGCCATGCCGGCTTGCGAGTTTTTTAGATTGGTCGGTGCTCTCTACCATCGTGGCAACATTTCCTAAATAGCGAATGCCTTGCGCATCCAAGCGATGCGCGTGGGGATGTTTTTTATACAACTCGGTGGTGTGCACAGCCATGGGACTGTCTAGAAAAACGGGTAGCCCATGCGGTATATCTCCGCGCTCTTTCAAGATTGAAATGGCGTAAAGAATAGCCTGTGCACGCCCGACTGCAAAGACAGGAATCACTGCAACGCCGCCTCGTGCAGATACTTTTTTCAATGCGAGGCCTAGTTCGGCAATCACGTTTTCTTCAGGGTGTTCACGATTGCCGTAAGTGGATTCAATCAACACAGTATCGGCTTGTGGTGGTTTATCAGGGGGCAACATCAGCAAATCGTCAGGGCGGCCTAAATCGCCGCTAAACAAGATTCGCCTGCCTGCCACTTCCACCAAAACGCTAGATGCTCCCAGGATGTGTCCGGCAGATGAGAAGGTGACTTTCCAACCTGGAATAGGGCTAAAAGTATTCCCAAGGGCTTGGGGTTGCAACAAGTTAAGCGATTGGATTGCTTGGTGTTTGTCATAGAGGGGAAGTGCAGGTGCATGCTTGGTGTAACCATGGCGATTCACAAAGCCTGCGTCCTCTTCTTGAATATGCCCACTGTCTGGCAAAAGAATGGCGCACAAATCACACGTCGCTGGCGTAGCGTAGACCTTGCCGCGATACCCTTGCGCATAAAAAAGTGGTAAGTAGCCACTGTGGTCTAAATGGGCGTGGGTTAAGACAACGGCATTGATCTCTTTAGGCTCGAACGTGGGTGGATTCCAGTTACGCAGTCGCAGCTGTTTATAGCCCTGGAATAAGCCGCAATCGACCAATAATCTTTGGCCTTCGTGTTGCACCAAATATTTGGAGCCTGTGACGGTGCCAGTACCACCAAGAAAAGTAATTGTGACGCTCATAGCAGCGTTGCCCCCGTGTATTGACAGATTACATCTGTGGAAGGAGCAAGCTTAGTTATGTTGTGCGTAGTTGGGTTGACGCATGTCAAGGAACTTTTGAATAGACGAAATTCAAAAGTAATATTCCAACAGTCAGCCCACTAAGTTTTCAAAGTGGATTTCTTGCGCAGGCGGATGTTGAGCATTTCAACGCAGACAGAGAACGCCATTGCAAAGTAAACATAGCCTTTAGGTATGTGGTGCTCAAAGCCCTCGGCTATAAGAACAACCCCCACAACGACCAAAAAACTCAGTGCAAGCATTTTGATGGTTGGGTGGTTGGACACAAATTCACCAATTCCCCGCGCAAATACCATCATGAGGCCAACGGATGTCATAACGGCAGCAATCATGATTTCAACCCGGTCGACCATACCAACAGCCGTGATGATGGAATCTAATGAAAAAACCAAGTCAATCAGCATGATTTGAAAAATGACAGAAAAAAGAGTGTGCCGAGATTGAGAGGCCTGTTGGTCTTCCGCGCCCTCAAGTGTTTGATGAATTTCCGTTGTACTCTTCCAAATAAGAAATAAGCCACCTAGAAGCAAGATGGCGTCTCTGCCGGAGACTTCGTGCCCAAGAACCGTGAACATAGGTTCTACTAGGCCAACGATCCACGATAACACCAGAAGCAAGCCAATACGCATAAACATAGCCATGAACAAGCCAATGCGTCTTGCTATTTCACGCTTATCAAGTGGAAGTTTGTCGACAAGAATAGAAATGAAAATGATGTTGTCTATACCAAGCACCAACTCCAGCGCAGTGAGGGTGGCAAAAGCTATCCAAGCTTCGGGGGAGCTGATGAGGTCCATACTTTGATTGAATGAATGGCGTTATGTGTTGGCTTGTAACGCAGCAATGCGCTCTTCAAGAGGAGGGTGACTGGCAAATAGCTTGCTTAGGTCGCCAGTAATGCCCATGGCCGATACACTTGCAGGTAGGACGCCAGCTTGCATTTGGCCCAAGCGGGAGAGTGCATTGATCATCGGTTGTTTTTGTCCCAGCAATTGGGCAGAGCCTTCATCGGCACGGAACTCACGCTGACGGCTGAACCATGCAACGATCATGCTAGCCACAAATCCCAAAACAATGTCGAGCACGATGCTCGTGACGTAATAGCCCCAACCCGGACCGCTGGATTCATCGTCTTTGCTACGAGTGAGGTTGTCGACAAAGTAGCCAATCACGCGACTCAAGAAAACTACAAAGGTATTGAGAACACCTTGTATCAAAGTCAAGGTGACCATATCACCGTTTGCGATGTGGGCAATTTCATGTCCTAGGACAGCTTCCACCTCATCGCGGGTCATGCCTTGTAATAAACCGGTTGACACTGCAACCAAAGCGGAGTTCTTGAAGGCGCCTGTTGCGAATGCGTTAGGTTCTCCATCGAAAATGGCAACCTCAGGCATTTCGATACCTGCGCGCTGAGATAAGCGTTGTACGGTTTCTAAGATCCACGCTTCATCTGCATTGCGGGGCTGAGAAATAACCTCCGCACCGGTAGACATTTTGGCCATCCACTTACTCATGAGCAAAGAAATGAAAGCGCCGCCAAAGCCCATGATGAGAGAAAACCCTAGGAGCGCAGAGAGGTTGAGGCCATTCGCAGTCAAGTAGCGATTAACACCTAGCAGGCTTGCAACAATGCTAAGAACCAACATCACTGCAAGGTTAGTAAGGATGAAGAGGAATATGCGTTTCATAGATTGAACCTTTTCGAAATATTCAAAGGGATGACACTCTCATCATATGGAGTCGTTGTTGTGAAAATCAATATTCGAAAGGATACCCTCGTAATATTTGAGTATATTTTGAAGTAAACGTAATTAAATAACTCTTTACGTAAACGTGATGTGACAAATAACCATAAGTTTCTTGTGACTAATTATTTTCTTTGACAGATTAAATCTTGTTAAGGTTTAATACATCCATCGTTGGGGAGTAGCTTAATTTCTTTGTGTTCAGTTTAGCCATCAGGCGCACAAAGAAATCATCACATCGTCATTACGGAGTCTTGTACTCCCGGTGTGTTGGGCATATAACTGGTTCATAACAAGCAAAGCAAGACCTTCGATCTCTCGCGCCATGGGTAAATCCCGTGGAAGTGTTCGGATCGTATTAAGGTCTTCCATGGAATTATTTTCATTCCCGTGGTGGTCAGCTTTGCTGACTATCGTTTTAATTGATTTAGTTTTAGCTGGCGATAACGCAATCGTTATCGCACTTGCCGCACGCAATCTCCCACCTGAGCATCAAAACAAAGCCATTGTTTGGGGAACTGTCGCGGCCATTGTTGTTCGCTCCACTATGACGGTCTGCGTTGTTTGGTTGTTGCAAATACCTGGACTTATGTTTATCGGTGGTTTGGGTTTGCTATGGATTGCTTACAAGCTCATCTCAGATACCTCTGAAGATACCAACCATAGTGTGTCGGCCACAACTTTTTGGAGCGCCATGAAAACTATCGTGGTGGCCGACGCATTGATGGGAATAGATAACGTATTGGGCGTTGCTGGTGCTGCAAATGGTTCATTTGACTTGGTTGTCATGGGACTGCTTATCAGCATTCCAATCGTTGTGATGGGAAGCAAGCTAGTCCTTCGCTTAGTTGAGAAGTGGCCCGTCATTATTCATTTGGGGGCTACTGTTTTGGCAATTACTGCTGCGCAAATGCTAATCAATGAACAACTGCTAGACCATTTGTTTGACGGCGAAGAATGGATCCATCAGCTTGCACGTGGAGCGACCTATGTTTTAGCAATTACTGGGGTGTTGGGTTTAGGTTGGTTCGCACAGAAACGGCAGGAGAACAACCATAAATCAGAGTCTTACTTGGCATAACTTACTTCAACTAAAAGGAGAGAAAAATGGAAACTTTTATCGTTTATATCGATGACAAGCAATATGCACTCCAGCAGATCATTCCCATGCTGTCCCCGCAGGAAACTGGCAAACAAGTGAGCTGGGTACTGGTTGGTTGCGCACCCAAGCTGACGCGCCATAGCGGGCGTTGGTTGTCAAAACCTGCGCAAAAAAGATGGCGTCAAGATTGGACCCAAGAAGCAACACAAGACATTGCAACTTTACTCAGGCAGCATAACAACCAAGTATTTATCAAGACTGCCCATGGGACTTTGTCGGAATTTACAAAAAATTTGAGTCGAGAATTTATTTCGGCAAGAGTGATAGATGCACGGCGCCCAAAACTTACGACTAATTTAAATCCAGTGACGGAAGACCAACCTCAAACTAAATCTGATCTGGTTTTACCTGCTGGGCTGCTTGCAATAGGTGCGGGTATTGCCATGGCCGCTGACTAGCACTTTAAAAAATTATTGGTATTTGATATACGCTATCTAGATGGATAGAAAAACATTCTGGATAGCTTTATCAATTTTAATTTGCATGCTTATGGGGTGCAGTTCATTGAAAACCGAACTGCCAGCAAGCGCGCAAACAAAAAATCTTATTTGGCAACCACAGGAGCAACTGGCCTGGGATCGAGTAAAACTCCCTGGTAAAAGGGAAACTCAATATTCTCTAGTTAAGCTAAATGGCCAAAATGCATTGAATGCCAATGCGCAGTCTTCCGCCAGTATGCTGAGGAAAAATATTCGCATCGAACCACAATCGCTAGATCGCTTATCTTTTTCTTGGCAGGTATCTGAACTAATTAAAGCCGCAGATATGGCAAAACGTGATCAAGATGACTCTCCAGTTAGATTAATACTAGCGTTTGATGGTGATCGTAAGCAGTTTTCGATGAAGAACGCTATGCTGAGTGAGTTATCCCATGTCATCACCGGTGAGCCCATGCCATATGCAACACTTATGTATGTGTGGTGCAACCAAAGAGCAGTTAATTCAGTGATTGAAAATCCGCGTACTGATCGCATCCGCAAAATTGTGGTTGAGTCTGGATCAGATCGCTTAAACCAATGGTTGATGTATGAACGTAATATCAAGATAGATTTTGAAAATGCATTTGGCGAAACGCCCGGCCCGCTAGTAGGTATTGGCCTTATGACGGACAGTGACAATACGCAGAGCCATGTGCAAGCTTGGTATGGGACAATTCAATTGAAATAATTTATTCCATCAATTCAAAATGCGGCTCTCAAAATTACTCAAATATTGGCCTGAATTAATTCCTCTTTTGAGTGCTGGGCTGCTTTTTGTATTGTTTGAGATTTCCATAACTGGATCAATAGCCGTCTTGGCTTTTGCCACCATGATGCTTGCAGTCATTGCATCTGTTCACCATGCAGAAGTTATTGCGCATCGGCTAGGCGAGCCGTATGGCACGTTGGTACTGGCATTGGCGGTAACCGTGATCGAAACAGCCATGATCTTGTCGATCATGTTTACGGAAGGCGGCAAGAATGCCGCGTTGCCTAGAGATACGATTTACGCAGCCGTGATGATTATCTGTAACGGTGTTGTGGGGCTATCTTTGTTAATTGGAGGTTTGCACCATAAAGAGCAACTCTTTCGAATCGAAGGCACTGGTTCTGGATTCGCTGCACTAGTCACGTTATCAACCCTCGTCTTGGTGCTGCCCCTCTACACCACTAGTTCTTCAGAGGGAACTTATACCAACTCGCAACTTTTATTCGTTGCACTTTCTTCGCTAGCTTTATGGCTAGTGTTTGTTTTCATTCAAACCATTCGACATAGAGACTATTTTTTACCCTCGACCAACGTGGAGGATGAGTCCGTACATGCTGCACCGCCAACTGTTACGCAAGCTTGGATGAGTTTTTTCTTGATGGCGATATCTTTGTTGTGCGTGGTCGGTTTCGCTAAGTTGCTTTCGCCCACTATCAAGTCCTTGGTTACAACTTACAACGCACCAGACGCCACAGTGGGTATTGTGATTGCCCTTATTGTTTTACTGCCTGAAACATGGGCGGCACTCAGGGCTGCAAGTGCAGATCGGTTACAAACTAGTATGAATCTGGCAATTGGTTCTGCACTAGCAAGTATTGGTCTAACTATTCCCTTAGTTGTTCTTTTTTCAGTTCTGTTTGATTTTGATTTAATGTTGGGGATAGAGGCAAAAGATGTGGTTTTGCTAGGACTCACCTTTTTAGTCGGGTCTATTACTTTGGGATCCGGAAGAACTAATGTGATGCAAGGCGCTATTCATTTGGTTCTATTTGCTGCCTTTTTATTCTTAACGCTGGTTCCGTAGAAAATCTTTAGTTAAAAAACCGCTTCAACTTATCAGCCCACCCGCCTTCAGCAGGTGAGTGTTTAGCCCCACCTTTCTTGAGAGACTCGTCTAGTTCTTTGAGCAATTTTCGTTGTTGCTCATTCAGTTTGACTGGCGTTTCGACAGAGATATGGCAGTACAAATCTCCAGGAAAGCTAGATCGCAAACCTTTCATGCCTTTACCGCGTAAACGGAACTGCTTGTCGTTTTGTGTGCCTTCTGGAATATCAATGGCTGCTTCACCAGCGAGTGTGGGTACGCGAATTTCTCCACCCAATGCGGCGGTCGTGAAACTGATAGGTACAGAGCAATGCAAGTCGTCGCCATCACGCTCAAAGATGTCGTGCTTCTTCAAGCGGATTTCGATGAACAAGTCGCCCGATGGGCCGCCGTTGGTGCCTGGCTCACCATTGCCCGTGCTACGGATGCGCATGCCGTCGTCGATGCCCGCTGGAATTTTGACTTCCAGTGTTTTTTGTTTTTTGACTTTGCCTTGACCATGGCAAGTGGTGCAGGGGTCCGGAATGATCTTGCCTGAGCCACGGCAATGTGGACACGTTTGTTGCACGCTAAAGAAACCTTGGCGCATTTGTACTTGGCC
>Ga0209088_10000813_pt1 | contig 21224 bp, 20 predicted proteins | sample S_140625_EF_Meta_FD_187324 | JGI IMG/M metagenome (GOLD analysis project Ga0209088, IMG submission 187324) | Freshwater microbial communities from Lake Simoncouche, Canada to study carbon cycling - S_140625_EF_MetaG (SPAdes) (version 2) | ecosystem: Environmental > Aquatic > Freshwater > Lake ... | reverse complement strand
AGCATCCAAAACACCTAAATGCTTGGGGTGATTTTTAATTAAATTACGTCGAAACGCCAATGGGTCTTTACCTGCCGCCTTAGCCACTTCATCGATAAAGCACTCCAGGTAAATCGCATTTTGGTTGGTGTTCACACCACGCCATGGACCGACAGGCACATGGGTGTTGCGCATGGCATATTCGACTTTGAGATTCGGTACGGTGTAACCGAGTTGTGATTCACCTGGATCTTTCCAATAACCTTGGAGTTGTCGACGATCTTTGCCGTCAACGATGTTGTGAGGAGATACATATGCATTGATGGACTGACCAGACACTCGCAAATGCAATCCCACCATTTCGCCTTTTGCATCGATACCCGCGACTAAGCGGCATTGACCAATCGGACGGAAGTAGTCCTGGGTCATGTCTTCTTCACGTGTCCAAATGAGTTTGATGGGTGTGCCAGGAAATTGTTTAGCAATTAAAGCTGCTTGGCGCACATAGTCTTGCGTACCACCCCTTCTGCCAAAGCCGCCGCCTAAAGGAGGGTTGTAAGCCTCACATTTTTCTAGAGGCAAGCCAGTGACTGCAGCCAATGCGGCCAATGAAGCCTCAGCGTTTTGGCTAGGTACCCATACTTCCGCACGGTCTGCTGTCACACGCGCAGTGCAATTCATCGGTTCCATGCAAGCGTGTGAAACAAACTGCGTGCCGTAAACCGCTTCAACCTTTTTCGAAGCGCCTTGAATGGCTTCAGTCACGTTGCCTTGATCTATGTCTGCAAAAACATTGTTGGTAGAAGTCAATCCTTCACGTAAACGCTCGGCTATGGTGGCACTTGATTCCTTGGCATTGGCACCAAAATCCCAAGTAATAGGAAGAACTTCTAAGGCGGATTTAGCGCGCCAAAAACTGTCAGCCAATACGGCCACGGATTGATCGTCTACACGCACTACCGCTTTGATTCCTCGGCGGGATGAAATTTTTGAAGCATCAAAACTCACCAACTTGCCACCAAACACAGGGCACGCTTTGATGGCTGCGTATTGCATGCCCGGTAAAACCGTATCGATACCGTATTTGAGCGAACCGTTGACTTTGGGTGCCGTGTCTAAACGTCTAGGGGACTTGCCTAATATTTTCCAGTCCCTTGGATGTTTGAGGATGATGGACTTAGGGTCAGGCGCAGGCAATTTAGATGCTTGGCTAGCCAACTTTCCGTAGCTTGTCGTCTTGCCAGAAGCAGCATGTGTGACCACGCCTTTTTCTACGGCAAGTTCGCTCACAGACACTTTCCATTCCGCTGCTGCGGCTTGCAGCAACATGATGCGCGCTGCAGCACCGCCTTGACGCACATATTCATGCGACTCACGAATGCCGCGACTGCCACCGGTAGACATATTGCGCCAAACTCTTTTGCGAGCAAGGTTCTGTCCAGGCGTAAAAGTTTGCAAACTGACTTTGGCCCAATCACATTCCAATTCTTCAGCCACCAATTGGGCTAAACCGGTATGTGTGCCTTGTCCCATTTCGGCGCGTGCGATACGAATAACGCAACTGTCGTCTGGACGCACAACCACCCAAGCGTTGATTTCGTTACCACCCAAAGTAGATAGCTCGTTCGATTGCGCAGCTGCTGGGAAATGAAAGCCTAAGGCCAAGCCACCAGATGCCAAAGCAGAAGACACCACAAATTGACGTCGGGTCAACGCCACTTGGTTTTGTTTTTTGATAGTTGTAGTTGTCATAGAGGCCTCAGTGGTCAATCTCTAAATCGGTAGAAATGCCAGTCTTTGCATTACCAGTTCCAGGGCCTGCGTAATGGATGACTGAGCCAATGCCTTTACCTGTTCCAGCAGCCATGTGAATCGCAGCACGAATACGTTGATAGCTGCCGCAACGACAAATATTTGTCATGGCGTCATCGATATCTTTATCGGTGGGCTTAGGTATGCGTTTTAACAAAGAGGCTGCAGCCAAAATTTGTCCAGACTGGCAATAGCCGCATTGTGGAACATCGAGTGCCTTCCATGCCATTTGCACAGGGTGTGAAGAGTCGCTAGTCAAACCTTCAATCGTGGTGATTTTTTGGTTCACTGCATTTGACACAGGAAGAGAGCAAGACCGAACGGGCTCCCCATTCACATGCACCGTGCAAGCGCCGCATTGGGCAATGCCACAACCAAATTTGGTACCCGTTAAACCCAGTTGCTCTCGAATCACCCACAACAAAGGCATATCAGGTTCTACATCAACACGATGGTTAACGCCGTTTATATTCAAACTCAGCATGCAATCCCCTAGGAAAAAAAACTGTAAGCACTATCGTCCAACCTGTTAACTTTTCTAACGGGTAAATCCCTAATGACTAGTCATTAAGGTGACAAATGAATAGTCTGAAATATGGACACTAAAGAGGTAATTCTTTGCCGTCGAAATTTATGAAAGACCCTGACTTGGCCATAGTGAGCAATAGGAAACGTTGCAGCAACCCTGTAGCGCTTTCAACAGGCGTAATGTCAGCGTTGCTTCCACCCATATCGGTTTTAACCCAACCAGGATGAAAAGACGCTACGGTGACGCCGGTGGCTTTAAGTTCATTCGCCAAAGTCACCATGATGTTGTTGGCGCCCGCCTTAGACGCCCGATAAAAATAGGCTGATGCACCTTGGTGGTGCTGACTACCCATAAATGAGGAAATGATGCAGATCTTGGGTGTTTTACTCAACTTGAGTTGCTTGAGAAATGCACGTGCTGTAAAGAATGGACCCGCAATATTTGTCATCAAAACTGTAGACACCGCATCGGCTGTGTTCTCGGAATCCTCAATTCCACCGCGCGCGCTCATCACACCAGCGTTACACACTACAACATCGATACCGCCAACGATGGTGTTGGCTATGTTTGCAAGTGCCAATTCGTCGCAAGCATCGGCCTTGTAAATTTGTCCCCGACCTTGCGACGCATCTATCAGCGCATTTAACTCTGTAGCTGAATCCGGATTACGACAAACCGCATGAAGTCGATCACCAGATTTCAAAATCTGTCGCGCCATCTCTAAACCAATTCCGCGGTTGGCACCCGTGATTAAGTAAGTCGTGGTCATTTGAGTCCTATCTAAAAAAATGTTTTTCTAAGCGATTAGCAAACGACAGATGTTTACTAAGGCTCACAATAATGTGAGAGGGTATCAAACAAAAGCGATTTGACTCTTTGTACTATGCGGCTCCCGATGAAACCTTCACTTCAGAATCAATTTCAAACCTTTGACAGAATCAAATTTGATGATAAACTACATCATATTTGATTCAATTAAGGAGCTTGGTATGCGAACAACAGTCACCATCGACGATGCACTTTATGCGCAAGCGCTTGAAGTCATTGAGCCCAACGTAGACAAATCTGATCTATTTCGTGAAGCGTTGAAGGTATTTATTCGGGTGGAGTCAGCCAAACGTCTTGCCGCTTTGGGAGGCAAAGCTCCAAAAATGCAACCTATCCCAAGAAGGCAAGTTAAACAGTAAACCTTGCCATGATTCTTGTCGATACATCTGTTTGGGTCAGTCACTTCAGACAAAGCAATTTAAGCCTCGTCTATTTGTTAACCAATGACCAAGTGCTATGCCATCCCTTGGTGATGTTAGAAATCGCTTGCGGTTCCCCGCCTGCACCACGACACAAAACTTTGGAATATCTAGATAAATTACAAACAGTAAAAACCGCCACTAACCGCGAGATCATGACGCTGATCGATGCACATAACTTGCAAGACTCAGGCTGCGGGGCTATAGATATGGCATTGCTCGCATCAGCGCTGATTACAGAAAAAGCCAAGATTTGGACGCAGGATAAAAAATTGGATACGCTGGCTAAGAAGTTAGAAGTTTCTTTTACGCCTAAGCTTCATTGAACTAATAAAAGTGGTCATTCCCACTCAATAGTAGCCGGCGGTTTACTAGACACATCCATAGTCACCCTATTAATCCCGCGCACCTCATTAATAATGCGCCCCGAAACTTTCTTCAACAAAGCATAAGGCAATTCAGCCCAATCTGCCGTCATAAAGTCGCTTGTTTGCACAGCGCGCAGAGCCACTACATATTCATAGGTTCTGCCGTCACCCATCACGCCCACACTTTTCACAGGCAAGAAAACGGTGAAGGCTTGACTAGTGAGGTCGTACCAAGATTTACCAGTTGCTTCATCACGAAAGTTACGCAACTCTTCAATAAAAATTGCGTCGGCTCTTCGCAGCAAATCGGCATATTCTTTTTTCACTTCGCCAAGAATCCGTACACCTAAACCAGGCCCAGGGAAAGGATGGCGGTAAACCATTTCATGCGGCAATCCAAGCGCAACGCCTAACTCGCGCACCTCGTCTTTGAAGAGATCACGCAGAGGCTCGAGCAACTTCAAACCCAATTGCTCAGGCAATCCGCCCACGTTGTGGTGGCTTTTGATGGTGACTGCTTTTTTGCTTTTGGCTCCACCTGACTCAATCACATCTGGATAAATCGTGCCTTGGGCTAAGAAGGTCGCGCCTTTGTGGCCACCATCACCTGCCTTGAGTTTGGCTGCTTGCTCTTTGAAGACGTCAACAAACAAACCACCAATGATTTTGCGTTTGGCTTCTGGGTCACTTACCCCAGCCAGTTTTCCTAAGAAGAGATCGCTAGCATCCACACGAATAACTTTTGCCTGGAGTTTGCCAACAAACATCTCCATAACCAAATCGCCTTCGTTCAAACGCAACAGGCCGTGGTCTACAAAAACGCAAGTCAATTGGTCGCCAATGGCGCGGTGTATCAAAGCGGCTGCCACCGACGAGTCGACTCCGCCAGACAAACCCAAGATAACTTCTTCATCTCCCACTTGTTGGCGAATCAATTGCACTGCTTCAGCAACGTGGTCACGCATCACCCAATCGGGTTTTGCGCCACAGATATCGCGCACAAATCGGTTGAGCATGGCTTGGCCTTGCACCGTGTGCGTCACCTCAGGGTGGAACTGCACTGCATAAAACTTACGGGCTTCATCTGCCATGCCTGCGATGGGGCAACTAGGCGTACTAGCCATCACTTTGAAACCTGATGGCAGTTCGGTCACCTTATCGCCATGACTCATCCACACCTTGAGCATGCCATGGCCTTCGGCCGTGGTGAAGTCTGCAATGTCTTTGAGAAACGCCGTGTGTCCATGGGCGCGCACTTCAGCGTAACCAAATTCACGGGTTTGCCCACTTTCTACTTTTCCGCCGAGTTGCTGCGCCATGGTTTGCATGCCATAGCAAATGCCCAGCACTGGGATTCCCAACTGAAAGACGACATCAGGTGCGTTGTCGGTCGTTTCTTCATACACACTGGCGTGGCTGCCAGACAAAATGACACCTTTTAAATTGCCGTCAGATGCATATGAACGCACCCATTCTTCGTTGACATCACAGGGATGCACTTCGCAGAAAACATGGGCCTCACGCACGCGGCGGGCAATGAGTTGGGTGACTTGGGAGCCGAAGTCAAGAATGAGAATTTTGTGGTGTGACATCAATAAAAAAGGGCCTTAAGTAGCCTTGGCGTATTGTCTCAAAAAACAAAACCGCCCCAAGAGGCGGTAAGTAAAGCTAAGAAAGCAGTTATTTGCGCTATTCAGCGCGGTAGTTAGGCGCTTCTTTGGTGATTTGCACGTCATGCACATGGCTTTCGCGTATGCCTGCCGTGGTGATTTCAACAAATTCAGCCTTGTTTTTCATGTCGTCGATGGTGGCGCAACCGCAATAACCCATGCTGGCCCGAATACCTCCCGCCATTTGGTAGACGATGCTAATCATCGAACCCTTGTAAGGCACTCTGCCTTCAATGCCCTCGGGCACCAGTTTGTCTGCATTGGGGTTGCCCGTGCTCGACTCTTGGAAATATCGGTCAGCGCTGCCTTGTTGCATCGCGCCAATGGAACCCATGCCACGGTAACTTTTGTAACTACGTCCTTGGTAGAGGATGACTTCTCCAGGCGCTTCTTCCGTGCCTGCGAACATGCCACCCATCATCACGCTAGACGCGCCTGCAGCCAGTGCCTTGGCGATATCACCGCTGTAACGAATACCGCCATCTGCAATCAACGGAACGCCCGTACCTTGTAAAGCTGTAGCCACGCTATCTATCGCCATGATTTGTGGAACGCCAACGCCAGCCACGATACGCGTGGTGCAAATAGAGCCGGGACCAATCCCCACTTTCACGGCATCCGCCCCCGCTTTGACCAAAGCCAAAGCAGCAGCACCCGTTGCAATGTTTCCGCCCACTACATCGATGTGCGGATAGTTTTGTTTGACCCACTTGACGCGTTCCAGCACACCATGGCTGTGCCCGTGCGCGGTATCGACCACGATGGCGTCCACCCCAGCTTTGACCAAGGCTTCTACACGCTCTTCAGTGCCCTCGCCTACACCTACCGCAGCGCCCACACGCAAACGACCCGTAGCATCACGCGCTGCATTGGGGAAACTGGTTTGCTTGGTAATGTCTTTAACGGTAATGAGCCCTTTGAGTTCAAACGCATCATTGATCACCAGCAAGCGCTCGAGTTTGTGTTTGTTCAACAAAGCTTTGGCTTGTTCGGGTGTCGTGCCTTCAGGCACCGTCACCAAACGCTCGCGCGGCGTCATGATCTCTTTGACTTGCACGTCATAACGGCTCTCAAAGCGCAAATCGCGGTTTGTCACGATGCCGACCACTTTGCCACCATCGCACACTGGAAAACCTGAAATGCCCAACTCTTGAGACAAAGCCAGTACCTGACGCACCGTGTGATTCGGAGTGATGATGACTGGATCGAGCAACACACCGCTCTCGTAACGCTTTACCTTGGCAACTTCTGCAGCTTGCTCAGCCGCAGTGAGGTTTTTATGCACGATGCCCATGCCACCCTCTTGGGCAATTGCAATGGCTAAACGCGATTCGGTGACAGTGTCCATGGCTGCAGATACCAAGGGCAGGTTCAGTGCAATATTGCGAGAAAAAATCGTGGCAAGGGAAGTGTCCTTAGGCAGGACTTGCGAATAGGCGGGCACCAGCAACACGTCGTCGAAGGTGAGGGCTTTGCCGAGAAGGCGCATGGGAGAGCTCCAAAGATTTGTATTTTAGGTGCGCGCCCATTAACGCTGTATACAAATTCTCAAGAGCGTTTGGCCAAAGGCAAATTCAATAATAGGTTTTGGGGTTTTAATTTAAGTCGCTGTTCTGCGTCCATAGCCATAGCCAAATACACGGGTTTACCGTGAACTTGGGCAGACATATCGGTCGGTTCTAGAAAATGCAACGAGAACAAGCACAACATGCGCTCCATTCTCTCCGTATCCACCTCTTCGCCTTGGTAAAGCGCGTTTAATACACCGCTGGCCTGAGCGTCTAGTCCCACATGCCAGACCCATTGGTCATCATCGATATCTTTTTCAGTTTGTATGCGCACAGATACACCCAAGAAGTGCTTAATCCACTGCGCCATGACATCGCATAGAGCGTCTAAGGCAGGTTGTCCATGGTTGAGTTGCACAGCCCAATCAAAGCTCTCGCTACGAGACCAATATTCGTCAGCTGATTCTGGTTGCAACACATCCAGGTCTACGCTTTTAAGTTTGATACCGCCTTTTTGAAGCAAATCACCTAAAGTGCCAAAACTACTTTGCGTAGCAAGGCGCTCCACCGTTTCTTCATCTGCGGCCATCACGACGCCATCATCTAGCACTGTTATTTTTTGCGTACGGAAAAACATCTCAGCTATTCGCACTTGCATAGCCGTTGCATCATCTTTAAGGATATGGCGCAACAAGATTTGACTGATTTGATGCACTAACAATGGCGGAACATCGACACCACTTCCTTGGAAAAGCGCTAAATAACTCGCCTCCAAAGTCGGATGGGCCAAAATGCGCTGCCTAAAACGTAGCCATACCGCATAGTTGTCACGCGCATCCGCATCTTGCAAAGACCCTAGTTGGTCGGGCTTAATTTCACTGCGTGGGTTCTCTAACAAGTACTGATGGAGATTGGTTTCAGCAGCACAGGATGTCTCCATGGGCGCAAGCTCTGGTCGCTCTAATAGAAAACGTAGAAAGTCATCCGTCACTACCAAATGGCCAGCCTCATTGGTTTCTAGAAACGTATACCCACAGAGGGGCCAGTAGTTGTGTGACATTCAATAGCCTGGTTTAGCGCCCTTGCGTCGCGTGGCAAATAAGCCCGCGGCACGAGACCCTTGTTTTTGAAAACGCTCTCTTCTGGCGACTTTAGGATCAACTTTGAGAGGTCGATAAATTTCAAGGCGATCTGAGTCGCGCAGTAAATATTCATGCGTGACAGGACGTCCCCACACACCAAGCGTCCATTTTTCATCGTCTATAGAGACATTACTGGGGAAGTTTTCAAATGCTTGGCAAGCCAAAAGCGCGTCGTTAACCGTACTTAAAGTTGGCAACTCCAACAGATGCTCAGATACTTCACGCGGATGGCTTGAACACACCACAGTAATACGCAACAGATTTGAAGCCATCAAACGTAGACTTTTTCTGCACGCTGCACAAACGCATCGATCAAGGTGGTAGCGATTTTGTCGAATAGTGGACCCACCAATGCGCCAAACATACTCTCGAAGCTGTAGTGCAAAGTAAGTTCTACGCGACATGCCCGTTGGACCTCAGAACTACCTTCTTGCGTTAGCGGGTAGAAATCCCAAGTGCCATCCAATTGTTTAAAAGGACCGTCAATCAAAGACAACTTCACTTGCCTATCTTGCGTATGTAAGTTGCGGGTGGTAAAGCTTTTATGAAATCCACCCAAGGCCATGCCAATTTCAGCCACCATGCCCGACGCATCTTGCGAGACAATACGGGTTTTGTCGCACCAAGGCAAAAATTCAGGATATGAGGCCACATCGGTCACCAGCGCAAACATTTCTTCAGCGCTAAACCAAATAAGAACGGACTTGTGAACTGTTTTCATAGAATAGTTTGCATTGTAAGAAGACATCCAGCCCCCACCTAGCTTTCATGGCCACTAAAAAACCAGCGCTTCCAGCGCGCATTGCGGACAACAAAAAAGCCGCCTACAACTATTTTTTCGAAGAAAGGTTTGAGGCAGGCATGGTCCTGCAAGGTTGGGAAGTGAAAGCTGCGCGCGAAGGCAAGGTGCAACTCACAGATGGGTATGTGGTGGTGCGCGACGGCGAATTGTTCGTCATTGGTTGCCAAATCAACCCTCTCCACACTGCTTCTAGCCATATCAGCCCAGACGCAGTCCGGACAAAAAAGCTGTTGATGAAGAAAGACGACATCAAACGCTTAATCGGTAAGGTCGAGCAAAAGGGTTACACCTTAGTGCCTATCAATCTTCATTGGAAAAACGGCAAGATCAAATGTGAAATTGCATTGGCCAAGGGCAAAGCCGAACACGACAAGCGCGACACCATCAAAGACCGCGAAGGCAAGCGCGAAGTCGAACGCGCTATGAAATCACGAAGCCGTTAAATTTTTTGGGCGTTGTTTTGTGCGGACCATAAAGCACCGACACCTATCACACTGACAATCAACAACATCCATAAACCGTAGGTGTAGCCATCGCTTGGTGACCACATCAAACCCATTAAAAGCGGTGCTGCTGCGCGAGCAATCGCCATGGGCACACCCAAAATGCCATTGAGACTTCCCATATGGGCTTTGCTGACATATTCAGCCATGACGGTGCCTTTAACAATCGTCAGCATGCCGTTGCCTAGCCCGTATAGCAGGACAAACACCAAGCAACCCAAAACTTCGCCATGGCCCATGATCAAGGAAAGCAAGCCCAAAGGAATCAATAACGTCACCCATCGATTCGATGTATGCACATCAATGCGCTTTTCCAATAAATAAAGGCCTAAGCGGCCCACAACTTGAATCACTCCAATGCTTGCTGGAACAGCAATGGCCCAGGTTTCACCCATACCGGATTCGCGCAACAAACTCACCATATGGGCGGGTAAGGCTGAAGTGGCAGCCATCAACAAGACGACGAAACAACTCAACTGCCAAAACACAGGGTTGCGCATGAATTGCCAAATCGATATGTGTGGCTCTGCTGTTTTAAAAGCAATGTGTTTTGCTTCACCATCAAAATGGTCTTTGCTTTTATTTAAATTGAGTGATGTCGAGTGTGCACCACGCAATAAATAAAAATGAATAGGGGCACACACCAAGAATTGCATTGCTGCGATCACCCACATGGTTTCTCGCCAGTCGAAGGCATCCATCAACCAAGCAATCAAAGGAATGAACACCGTACTGGCCAAGCCACCTAAAAACGACAAGATGATGATGGCGCGTCGAAAGTGATTGGGAAATCGTCGCGTGAGTACCGCAAAAGCAGGAGGATAAAGCGTGCATGCCATGGCAACGCCCAATAAAGTCCAAACCGCATAGAACTGCGTCTGAGTGGAAATCACACTGTGAACTAGCAGCAATGCGCCTACCAACAAGGATCCAAAGGTCATGATGAAGCGCTCATGCCCTCTATCAATCCACCGGCCAATAAAAAATGCCAACAAGCCTTCCGTCAGCAACATCAAGCTAAAGCCCAAAGACGATTGCGCCCGTGTCATGCCTAAAGCCTTTTCCAACGGGACCATAAACAAAGCAAATCCGTAAAAAACACTGCCCCACGTAATCAGTTGGGCAATCGATAAAACCCACACAAATCTTGCATCGCTGCGGCTAAATGGCAATGGGATTGACTTTCTAGAGATTACTTTTTCTTGCGCGGAGGTAACCCCGTGTGTTGCGTCAAAACACGTCCCGGACGCACGACAGTGCTGTTTTTGCGCCGCGCACTGGTGTAGTTGCCATCTGTGGTGGGCTGAAAAGTGGGAATCAGGTGGTGTTTGCCATTACCAATGAGATCTGCACGGCCCATGGCTTTAAGCGCCTCACGCAATAAGGGCCAGTTATTGGCATCGTGGTAGCGCAAAAAGGCTTTGTGCAAACGACGGCGTTTTTCGCCACGCACGATATCTACCGCATGGCTTTGACGTGTCACACGCGCTAGGGGATTTTTGCCCGAGTGGTACATAGCCGTAGCGGTAGCCATGGGGCTAGGATAAAACGTTTGCACTTGGTCTGCACGAAAGCCATTGCTTTTAAGCCATAGCGCGAGATTCATCATGTCTTCATCTTTGGTGCCAGGGTGCGCGGCGATGAAATAAGGCACTAAGAATTGTTTTTTGCCAGCCTCGGCGCTATATTTATCAAACATTTGCTTGAACTTGTCATAGCTACCAATGCCAGGCTTCATCATCATGGACAAAGGCCCGCCTTCGGTGTGTTCTGGGGCAATTTTTAAATAACCACCTACGTGGTGGGTCACCAACTCTTTGACATATTCAGGTGATTGAACGGCTAAGTCGTAGCGCAATCCAGAACCGATCAAAATTTTCTTAACGCCTTTGAGCTCGCGAGCACGACGGTACATGTGTATCAAAGAGCTGTGGTCGGTATTGAGGTTTTGGCAAATTCCGGGGTACACACAACTCGGTTTGCGACAGGCAGATTCAATCTCTGGGCTTTTGCAACCAATGCGATACATATTGGCTGTGGGGCCGCCTAAATCAGAAATAACCCCTGTGAAACCTGGCACTTTGTCTCGTATGTCTTCAATCTCGCGGATGACAGAGTCTTCGCTTCTGCTTTGAATAATGCGCCCTTCATGTTCTGTGATGGAGCAAAAAGTACAACCCCCAAAACAACCGCGCATGATGTTGACGCTGAAACGAATCATTTCCCACGCAGGAATTTTGGTGTCACCGTCGTGGCTACCGTTTGCATCGGCATACACCGGATGTGGACTTCTGGCGTAGGGCAAATCAAACACCAAATCCATTTCAGCGGTGGTCAATGGAATCGGTGGTGGGTTGACCCAGACATCGCGCGCAGTCGTACCTTCACCATGGGCTTGCACCAAACAACGCGCATTGCCTGGATTAGTCTCTAAATGCAAGACACGGTTGGCATGGGCATAGGTAATCGGGTCAGATTTCACCTGCTCATAACTTGGCAAACGAATGACGCTTTTGTCTCTTGGTGGTACTTTGAGTTTGCCTTTGCCTTGTAGCCCTGGCAGATTCGGGTTATCGAAAAATTTAATAGCTTGTGGCTTTTGATCGAGTGGTCTACCCATCGATGTCAGTTGTTGGTTAGCAGCATCTGCAACTGCATTCGCCTCGTCTTCACGGGCACAACTCTGCCCTTGTTGTTTGGCCACTTCACTGACCATCAGGTAAGGATTCACATGCGCTTCCACCCTACCCGGCTCATCAATATTGGATGAGTCAATTTCAAACCAACCCTCTGGCGTTTGGCGCCTAACAAAGGCAGTGCCACGCACATCGGTGATGTTCTGTACAGATTCTTTGTTAGCCAAGCGATGCGCAATTTCCACAATGGCACGCTCTGCGTTGCCATACAACAGCAAGTCGCATTTGCTGTCCACCACGATAGAGCGCCGCACTTTGTCAGACCAATAGTCGTAATGCGCGATACGTCGCAGCGATCCTTCAATCCCGCCCAAAATAATGGGCACATCGCTATACGCTTCTTTACAGCGTTGGCTATACACCAAGGCTGCGCGGTCTGGACGCTTGCCGCCAATATCGCCTGCCGTATAGGCGTCATCACTTCTGATTTTTCGATCTGCCGTGTAACGGTTGATCATCGAATCCATATTGCCAGCAGTCACACCGAAAAATAAATTGGGTTTGCCTAATGCTTTGAATGGGTCTGCACTTTGCCAATCTGGCTGCGCAATGATGCCAACGCGAAACCCTTGGTTTTCCAGCATGCGACCAATCACAGCCATACCGAAACTGGGGTGGTCGACGTAGGCGTCGCCCGTCACGATGATGATGTCGCAACTATCCCAGCCGAGTTGCTGCATTTCATCGCGACTCATCGGCAAAAAGGGAGCCGTGCCAAAACGAGCCGCCCAGTACTTGCGGTAACTGTTTAGCGGCTTAGCATTTCGCGGGAAGAAAGAGACGTCTGTATAGGCGTTCATAAGGCTTGTAATTAACCCCCAAGTGTACGGGTTAGCCCTTAAACGCGTATTTGCAGGGCTTTATTTCTTGGGCTCTTGGTGGCCGCCAAACTGTTTGCGCATCGCAGAGAGAATTTTGTCGGCAAAGGTACTTACCTGACGTGAACGAAAACGCGCAAACAATGCAGCAGACAACACGGGGACTGGAACTGCCTCTTCGATAGCAGCATTGATAGTCCACCTGCCTTCACCAGAGTCTTGTACATGGCCTGAATAAGAGGCAAGCTCTGGATCTTCCGCCAAGGAAATAGCCGTCAAATCTAACAACCACGAAGACACCACACTTCCTCTGCGCCATAACTCGGTGATATCGGCCAAATCTAGTTGGTAGCGTCTTTCAGCCGGAATACTCTCTTGCCCCACCCCTTTGAGTACATCCATGCCTTCCGCATAGGCTTGCATCAAACCATATTCAATGCCGTTGTGCACCATCTTCACAAAATGGCCCGAACCAGCAGGCCCTGTGTAGAGATAGCCTTCCTCGGCTGTAGAGGCTTTGCCTTCACGACCAGGTGTGCGTGGAATGTTTCCAATCCCTGGAGCCAAAGATTTAAAAATGGGATCAAGGTGGATCGCGGCAGATTGATCGCCGCCTATCATCATGCAGTAGCCCCGCTCTAAGCCCCACACGCCGCCACTGGTACCTACATCTAAATAACGTATACCTTTGGCTTTCAGCATTTGCGCATGTCGCACATCGTCTTGAAAGTTGGAGTTGCCACCATCAATCAGTATGTCGCCAGCTTCTAAAAGTTCGCTAAGTTCTGAAATGGTTTGCGCGGTTATCTCACCTGCTGGCAGCATGACCCACAAGGCCCGGGGCTTGGGCATTTGCTCGACCATGTGCGCCAAACTTTTGCTGGGAGTTGCGCCTTCTTTTGCCAATTGCGCGACGTTATCTGGGTTCACGTCATAGACCACCGATGAGTGTCCATGCTGCATCAATCGCCGCACAATATTGCCACCCATACGACCTAAACCAATCATTCCTAGTTGCACGTTTTCTCCAAGTACTATTTTTAAAAGTGCACTGTATATGCAAAGCAGATACATATGCTTGCTCTTACTTCTAAGGCATAGCTTCCACTATCGCCGCGTCACCCCATAAATGCGAGGCAACATATTGCACATGCGCGACATTGCCGGTTGTGAAAAATCGCGTCGTTCCAATAGATTTTTTGTTCAAACGACGGTTATCACCTAATCGTCTGGTCAATTCAGTGGCAACAGCAACAGCAGGGTCGATCAAAGCAACGTCGTCACCAACAATACGTTGTAGGGTGTCTCGCAAAAAGGGGTAATGCGTGCAACCCAACACTAAGGTATCGACGCCTTGCTCCATCAAGGGTTCCACGAATTGTCGCAACAAGGCCTCAGTGCGAACGCTGTGTAAGTCGGCTTGCTCAACTGCTTCCACCCACCCTGGACAGGCTTGCAACAAGATCCGTTTTCCCTCGCCATGTTCCTGACACAGACGCGCCACGCTTTCGCTTTGCAGGGTTTGCGTAGTGGCTAGAACACCCACAACACCTGATCGCGTGGTGTTTGCAGCTGGCTTGATAGCCGGTTCAATTGCAACCACAGGAATATGGGTTTGCTCGCGTAAATGGCGGATAGCGACCACTGTGGCGGTATTACAAGCTACTGTGATGGCCTTTACGCCAGAGGATGCCAACCAATTGCCAACCGTCAAAGTTCGCTGGATGATGTGCGCTTCTGACTTATCTCCATAGGGTGCGTGGCCTGAATCGGCCATGTAAACCAAATCTTCTGCCGGCAACGCTGCACGTATTGCGCGCAATACCGATAAACCGCCTACGCCAGAGTCAAATACGCCAATAGCATCTGCAAAAGGCATGGGTGAGCGGCTAGATGACGACATATCTGCTTATTTTCTACCATTCATCATCTGGTCACTGATTTAGATTTAAATGACCAATACCTAAGTTGTTTGCATTTATTATGAAACCCATGCAACCCAAAATTCCACCCTCTTCTCCCTACGACATCGTGATTTTTGGTGGCGCTGGAGATTTATCTTTTAGAAAATTGCTGCCTGCGCTCTACATGGCCCATGCCCATGGCAAATTAGAGGGTGATACCCGCATCATTGGGATTGGCAGACAGTCTTGGAGTCGCGAACAGTATCTGGACTTTATCAACGAGCAGTCCCCGCCTTTTATTGAAGCCAACGCATTTAAACAAGATGATTGGCAAAGTTTTTTAAATCGCTTGCAATTTGTGCAGCTCGACCTCACCAATCCACAAGACTATGCCAGACTGAAATTGGTTTGTTCTGAAACGCAGATGCGGGTTTTTTATCTTGCTACTGCGCCTAGTTTGTTTACCCAGATTTGCGCTAACTTATCGCAAGCGGGGCTTGTGGATCAGCAGTCGCGTGTAGTTCTTGAAAAACCTTTAGGCACAGACCTCGCATCTGCACAGGCCATCAATTTACAAGTCTCTCAATATTTCGAAGAACAACAAATCTACCGAATTGACCACTATCTAGGCAAAGAAACGGTCCAAAACCTCATGGTGCTCCGTTTTGGCAATGCCATTTTTGAACCCTTGTGGCGCGCGCCTTACATCAAGAGTGTCCAAATTACCGTTGCTGAAACCGTGGGCGTAGGCAGTCGCGCTGGGTTTTATAACGGCGCTGGGGCTATGCGCGATATGGTGCAAAACCACTTGCTGCAACTTTTATGCATTGTGGCGATGGAGCCACCTATCTCCATGGACGCTGACGACGTTCGTGATGAGAAACTCAAAGTACTGCGCTCACTACGCAAGATGGACTTGAGCGATATCAAACGCGATACCGTTCGAGGCCAATACACGGCCGGCAACAGCGAAGGACTGGCTGCAAAAGGCTACCGTGAAGAAGCCAATGTACCTCCCGACAGCCGGACCGAAACTTTTGTCGCATTAAAAGCGCATGTCAACAATGCAAGATGGGCGAATGTGCCTTTCTTTTTACGAACAGGAAAGCGATTACAAAAAAGACACTCTGAGATCATCATTGAATTTTCTGAACAACCGTTTTCCATATTTGGCAATGCTGCACAACAACCGAACCGACTCATCATCAGCCTGCAACCAGAGGAATCTATTCAATTACAAATGATGGTGAAGGAGCCTGGGTCCGGCATGAATATGAGCCCCGTGAACTTAGGGCTGGATTTGCAACTTTCTTCCGATAAGCGTCGCGCCGAGGCCTATGAGCGGTTATTAATGGACGTCATCAAAGGTCGTCTGACACACTTTATGCGCAGAGACGAACTAGAAGCAGCATGGACTTGGGTAGAACCTATCTTGCATGGATGGGAAGCCTTGGATGACAAGCCGCGCGAATACCCTGCCGGAAGTTGGGGCCCTGCCGCCTCATCTGCCTTGATGGCGCGCGAAAATCTTTGCTGGTTTGAGGAAAACTAGAAGCTACAGACCAACAAGTTGCCCGCCTAAAATACCCAGATGCCAACGTTTATTCCACCGCAACAGCGCAAAGCTTGGACAGCGCTTGCAGCGTTGCCGGGCTCCACATCAAACCATTTACGAGATCTGCTGGGTGACAAAGATCGTCAAGCCCGTATGCAAATTTCTGCCGCAGGCATCACGCTTGACTACTCACACCAGAGAGTCAATACAGATGTGATGGCACAACTCTTGGTCTTAGCTGATGAGTCACATGTCAAAGAACAAGCCCTCGCTATGTTCCATGGTGAAGCCATCAACCAAACAGAGAAACGTGCTGTTTTACATGTGGCATTGCGTGGTAGTCACACGCCCAATCCTCCTTGGGGCGAGGCTATTTCTTCGCAAGTTGCCGCTGAGTTATTGCGTGTCTGCCTTTTTGCAGAAAAAGTCCGTTCAGGTGCACTACTGGGTTTTAAACAAATGCCGATTACCGACGTTGTGAACCTAGGAATTGGCGGTTCCGATTTAGGCCCTCGTATGACCACGGGTGCGTTGGTCAACCAGACGCAACCACTGGGCGGTCACCCTGTCAAAGTGCACTATGTATCCAACGTAGACGCGTGGAGTTTATTCACCACCTTACAAAACTTAGACCCGTCGCGTACGGCCTTTGTGGTGCAAAGTAAAACATTCACCACACAAGAGACCATGACATTACTGGCATCGGCTAAGCAATGGTTATTGGATGGGGGCTGTCCTCCAACACAACTTCATCAGCATCTGATTGCAGTGACTGCCAGTCCAGACATCGCTGCATCGCATGGCTTCAACCCCGAACATATGTTCGAGTTTTGGGATTGGGTAGGTGGTCGTTATTCCATTTGGTCGGCCATTGGTCTTCCTCTAGCAATTGCCATTGGCTCATTTGGATTCCAAGAATTATTAGCAGGTGCCCGTGCCATGGATGAGCACTTTTTAAGCGCTCCGCCTGATAAAAATATGCCGCTGGTTATGGCACTCATGGACGTATGGAACACGAATTTTTTAGGTGCCTCGACCCATCTCATTGCACCCTACGCTGCCGCCCTTAATAAATTTGCCAGCTTTCTTCAGCAAATGGAGATGGAGTCCAACGGCAAGGGCACGCATATCGATGGCTCTAAAGTGGACATCAAAACAGCACCTTTGGTATGGGGCAGTCTTGGCATTGACGGGCAACACGCTTATTTCCAATTGATACACCAAGGGACACACTTGGTCCCCATTGACTTTATTGGATCGCGTGAGGAACACACGCCACTTCCCTTAGCTGCCGAGCATCACCGCGTGGTGATGCTCAATATGCAAGCCCAAGCCCAAGCATTGGCCATTGGGCGCACTGAAGATGAAACGCTCAAAGTTCTTCTTCAAAACGGTTTGTCTAATGAAGAAGCGCATCGTTTAGCGCCGCATCGAAGTTATCCCGGCAACATTCCTAGTAGCACCGTTTGGATGGATGCCCTAACGCCGAGAACGCTAGGCGCACTGATTGCTCTGTATGAACACAAAGTGTTTTGCCAAGCGGCGATTTGGGGTATTCATGCATATGACCAATGGGGCGTAGAGCTTGGTAAAACGATTGCCAAAGAAATTGAAACCCGACAATGAGTGGCGCCCATGAGTGAAGTGCCAGCGGTGCGCAATGCACCCACAAGTAAAACAGATCTTTTCTTCTCCTTCAACTGGCTAGCTCTTCAAGGTTTTGGCGGTGTTTTAGCCGTGGTGCAACGCGAATTGGTTGAAAAAAAGAAGTGGCTCACACTAGAAGAGTTCGTTGAAGACTGGTCTATTGCACAAATACTGCCTGGCCCCAATGTGATCAATCTCGCATTGATGATCGGTGGCAAACATTTTGGATGGCGCGGCGCCCTCTCCGCTTTGGCTGGTTTGTTATTGGTACCCACTATTTTGGTTCTTGTCATCGCTAGCGCTATTGCGGGTGTTGGAGACACCCAAGCGATGCAAGGCGCTCTGCGCGGCATGGGGGCTGTCTCGGCGGGTTTGATCATGGCAACAGGCATCAAAATGTTGCCGGCTATGGAAACAAACCCCATGGGATATTTAACTTGCGCTGTGTTGGCAATCGTCACATTTTTAGCGGTTGCTGTTATGCGACTCCCCCTGTCTTGGGTTTTGCTGACACTCGGCCCGATTGCAAGCATGTGGGCTTGGCGTTGCATCAGTAGAGATGAGAGCGCATGAGTATCACGCTGAGCTTCCAAGACTGGGTTTCGCTGTTTCTGCACTTTGTCTCTCTTTCGCTTTTGGCCGTAGGTGGTGCGATCACGACTGCGCCTGATATCCACCGCTATTTGGTCGACGAGCAACATTGGCTAACGCATTACCAGTTCACATCGTCTGTAGCAATCGCACAAGGTGCGCCAGGTCCTAATGTGATGTTTGTTGCTTTGATGGGCTGGAACGTCGGTATGAACGCTGCTGCAAGCATGTCGCCAGAACCCACAGTTTTGTATGCAGTCATGCTGGCACTTTTAGGTGTTTTGGTGACTATGGTGGGCATCATTGTTCCCTCCGCCACATTGACATTTTTCTCTACCCAATGGGCGCATAAGAATCGAGATCTAAAGGGTATTCGCGCTTTCAAAGCTGGTTTGGCGCCCTTGGTGATGAGTTTATTGGTAGCCACGGGCTGGTTACTGACTGGTAACCACGATAACTATTCAGAAGATTGGCCGATGTGGGTTTTGGCTGCAGTGACGACAGTGATTGTTTGGCGCACCCAAACACATTTGCTGTTGCTTCTTAGTATTGGCGCCGTACTTGGTATATTAAAAATTATTTGATGACTAACCACTGAGTTGGTGTCAGACCTTCACCAGCATGCGTTGTCTTCGTGCCTCATACAAACACACACCACTCGCAACCGATACATTCAAACTCTCGACGGCACCTTGCATGGGTATGCTGACCAGTTCGTCACAGGTTTTACGCGTCAATTGACGCATACCGTCACCCTCTGCACCTAAAACCAAAGCAGTGGGCCCTTTGAGATCGACATCAAACAATGTTTTAGGTGCATCGTCACTGGTTCCAATGATCCAGATATTGCGTTCTTTTAATTCATTCAGCGTACGGGCTAAATTGGTCACCATGAAGTACGGCACAGTCTCTGCTGCGCCGCTTGCTACTTTGGCTACGGTGGCATTCACACCTACGGCATGGTCCTTAGGTGCGATCACAGCATGCGCCCCTGCACCATCCGCCACACGCAAACATGCGCCTAGGTTGTGAGGGTCTGTCACGCCATCAAGAACCAAAATAAGCGGGGCGTCTTTGCCTTCCAGTGCATCGAGCAAATCATCTAGTGAGTGCACCATCTTGATTTCGTTGACACGGGCGGCCACACCTTGGTGTCCATGACTACCCGCCAATTTGGCAATGCGCAAAGAATCAGCCTCTATCAAACGCACACCAGCTTCTTTTACGCGCTCTAAAAATTGGCGCATGCGCGCATCGCGACGCGTGGGTTCGTAATAAATTTCAATAACAGATGCAGGAGAGGTTTTCAAACGCACACCGACTGCGTGAAAACCAAAAAGAACTTTAGGGGTAGAAGACATGGCCAGATTATCGGCTAGCCACTTAAACCCTCTGCCCTGCTTCAATCGTCATATAAAGATCACAACGCGCAGCCAACTTCGGGTCATGCGTCACCAAAACCAAGGTCGTTCCTGATTCTTGGTTCAGTTCAAACATCAAATCCATGATGCGCTCACCACTAGCATGGTCCAAACTGCCCGTGGGTTCATCTGCTAACAAAACTTGAGGCTTGACAACAAAAGCACGCGCTAAGGCCACGCGCTGTTGTTCACCGCCAGATAACACTTTGGGGTAATGGCCTAACCTTGTTGCCAAACCCACACGCGTCAACATCTCGGTGGCAAGCTCTCTAGCATTACCCGTTCCAGATAACTCGAGAGGCAACATCACGTTCTCTAATGCGGTCATATTGCCCAGCAATTGAAAACTTTGAAATACAAAGCCAATTTGCTTGGCACGCAAGGCAGCACGGTCATCTTCATCTAAGGCAAACATATCTTGCCCAGCAAGCACGACGGTACCTTGGCTAGGAGTGTCTAAGCCCGCCATGATGGACAACAAAGTACTTTTGCCAGAACCCGAGGCGCCAACAATGGCCAAAGACTGCTGGGCGGGAACGGAGAAGTCGATATCGCGGAGAATGTCGAGTGTGCCGGTGGCGTCTGTCACCGATTTATACACATGCGAAACAGAAATTAAGTTCATAGAGGACATGGCAATGTTAAGGCGTCACTTTACCTTGGGTGGAATATGCACGGCTGTCGCTGGGCTATTGCACGCATCGGCCTTTGCGCAAAGACAAGTGATTTCCTCTTCCGGTGCTGGTTTAGAGGGCGAAGTTACCACCACACGCCCTCGCCCACCTCGCGGACAAAATTCTATGAACCAAGTGCCACCGCCTGGGTCGGCACCTGCCCCTGGAACCGTTCCTGTAGCAAGCATCTTGGTCTTGGGTGACTCACTCAGCGCGGAATACGGAATCCAGCGCGGTAGGGGTTGGGTTGCATTGATGGCTGCGCAATTACAAAAAGAACGCGGTGATGTGCAAGTCGTCAATGCCAGTGTCAGTGGCGATACAACGTCCGGTGGTCGTTCTCGATTGCCAGCTGTAT